>Ga0214473_10006870_pt1 | contig 13554 bp, 12 predicted proteins | sample RVTome_7_FD_203509 | JGI IMG/M metagenome (GOLD analysis project Ga0214473, IMG submission 203509) | Soil microbial communities from uranium-contaminated site in the Upper Colorado River Basin, Wyoming, United States - RVT98D197 | ecosystem: Environmental > Terrestrial > Soil > Contaminated >...
GCGTCTAGCCGAACCACTCGGCCTCGATCATCAGCCGCAGCCACTCCCGGTGGTCGGACTCGAGGACATACTCGCAGCTCCACAGGCTCTCGAGGAGGGCCGGGGGGCTCTGCTCGCGCTCCATCTGACGCTCCATGTCGATGAGCGCGGCCTTCTTGGCCCGCGAGCGCAGCGCATTGCGGTCGAACTCGTACGCGAGCCGCACGGTGCGGACGGTGGCGCCGCACGCCGGCAGCAACACCGCGAGTAAGAGCGGCACCACCGCGAACATCAGCGTACGCAGGTCGGCCGGAGCCACGGCGTGTGCCTGCGGATGGTAGAGCGATTCGAAGAGCGCCGCCGCGAAGTGCGCGGAGACGACGATGCCCGTGATGAAGAACAGGGCCTGGGGCAGCCTGTAGGTGAGCCGGTAGAGGACGCCCCAGGGTGACGACTTCTTGGAGAGATAGCGCATCTGGGCCCAGAGCCGCGTCTCGCGATAGTACCGGCTCAGGGCTCTCAGGCGCTCGTCGTCGTACCGGGCGCCGGGGATGGTCTCGGGTGGGCGGGGCGGTTCTTCCACCTCGGCCCATTCGCTCAGACTGTGCGGTGTCAGCGCCCGGATGAGCTCGAGCTGGTCTTCCAGCCACGCGTCGAGACGCTGCTTGCGCTCCGGGACTCCCGACCAGAGGTCGGGCGAGATCAGATACCTGAACTTGAGGAGTCTGACCCGCTCGGCCCGGTGGCGCTCGAGCATCCACGCGCGCTGTCTCGCCGTCCACAGGCCGACGAGCACCGCCGCCAGGGCGGCGAGCATGGCGAGCCCCTCGAACATCGGCAGGCCCAGCGAGTCCTCGAGGACGGTCTTGAAGCCCGCGAGCTGGAGTCCCGGGGTGACCCGTCCCAGCTCGAACTGGGTCAAGACCAGGAGCACGGCTTGGAGGAAGAGCTGGAGCAGGGCGAGGGCGACGGCGGCCAGGCCCAGCCAGGCGGCGGACAGGGCCCCGTAGAAATGCGCATTCTGGTTGGCGATCGCGAGGTCGTTGGCCGCGCGATAGTCGGCGTGCAGCATGTCTCGGCAGACCGTCAAGATCTCCGCGAGGGGGGAGTCCGCGATCCATTTCGGGAGGTCGACCATGTCATCATCGGCAGCCTTGGGCGGATGCCCGGAGATCGGCGCGGAGTCGCTCACCGGGCCGCCCTCCCGCCGGTCCTCTCGATGCGGTAGCCCAGCGCGAGGATCAGCTTGACCGTGCCGATCGCGGTGTCGCGGTCGGCCTGCTTCTCCGATTCGGGGAGCTCTTCGTACGGCACGAGGGAGGGATGCTCCTTCTTCGCGTCGCTGCGCTCGGGGCCCCAGCGCCAGCCCTGCTCGAGGCGCAGGCGCGCCCAGATGTCGTGGGCGTTGCGCGCGAGGTACTCGGTCAGCTCGCCGAGGTCGCCCGACAGGGCGACCCGGGAGGTGTCGACGGGGTCGGGGTGGTAGGTCACCGGCCGCTCCTCTCGCGCGGCGCCCATACTGACCGACGCCGGCACGGTGCGCAAGCCCGCCCGCGCCGGGGTCGTGGGTCAGCGGAGCAGCCGGGCGTAGGTCGCCTCGTCGAAGCCGACGATCAGGGTGCGTCCCTTGCGCAGCGTCGGCGCGCGCAGGTTGCCGGTGGGGCCGAGCAAGAGCGCGAGGAGCTCGGCCCGGCCGGGCCTGTTCCGCCTGAGGTCCACGTGCACCACCTGCTTGCCCTTGGCGGCGTAGATCTCGTCCACGTCCTTGAGCACGCCGAGGGCGGCGTCGCCCTTGATCGTGGCCTTCTTCGCGTCCGCCCGCGCCGCGATCGTGATCTTGTGCTTGGCAAGGAACCCTTGCGTCTTGGCGCAGGTCAGTCAGCCGCTGCGGTGATAGCTCCAGTCCACGGTCGCCATCGGTGGATCTCCTTGTCTGATCAGCCTCAGAGCCTCGACGCGCGCGCCGCGTCCTCGTCGCGCACCGGGCGCGCGCCCTTCAAGAAGTCGAAGTCCACGCCCTCGTCGGCCTGGAGCACGTGGTCGAGGAAGAGCTTGGTGTAGCCGCTCGTGGCGACGGGCGGCCGCGGCGTCCAGGCCGCGCGGCGCCGCGCCAGCTCCTCGTCGCTCACCTGGAGCGCGAGGCGGCGATTGGGCACGTCGAGGTCGATGATGTCGCCGTTCTCCACGAGCGCGAGGGGGCCGCCGATCGCGGACTCCGGCGCCACGTGGAGGATCACCGTGCCGTACGACGTCCCGCTCATGCGGGCATCGGAGATGCGCACCATGTCCTTCACGCCGGCCTGGAGCAGTCGCGCGGGGATCGGCGCCGCGCCCCACTCCGGCATCCCGGGCGCGCCCTTGGGCCCGGCGTTCTTGAGCACGAGGACGGAGGTCTCGTCGATCGCCAGCGCGGGATCGTCGATGCGCCGGGCGATCTCCTCGTGATCGTCGAAGACCACGGCCCGCCCGCGGTGGACGAGGAGATGCGGGGAGGCCGCCGACTGCTTGAGCACCGCGCCGTCGGGGCAGAGATTGCCGTGGAGGATCACGGTGCCGCCCTCGGGGGCGAGCGGGAGGGCGAGCGACCGGATGACGTCGGGGTTGTGGCAGGGAGCGGTGCCGACATTGTCGCGCAGGGTCTTGCCATTCACCGTCGGCGCGTCGGCGTGGAGCAGGGGCAGGAGCTCCTTCAGCACCGCGGGCAGGCCGCCCGCGTAGTAGAAGTCCTCCATCAGGTACTTGCCCGACGGCCGCACGTTGACGAGGAGCGGCGTCGAGCGCGACAGCTCGTCGAAGCGGCGCAGCGGCAGCGGCACGCCGGCGCGGCCGGCGATGGCGACCAGGTGGACGATGGCATTGGTGCTGCCGCCGATGGCCATGTCGGTGCGGATGGCATTGTCGAAGGCGGCGGCGGTGAGGATCTCGGACGGCCGGGGGCCGCCCGCCAGTGCCATCTCGACGGCGCGCCGCCCGCTCGTCTCCGCAAGGGCGAGCCGTCGCGAGTCCGGCGCGGGGATGGCGGCGTTGCCGGGCAGCGTCATGCCGAGGACTTCAGCCATCGAGGCCATGGTGGAGGCCGTGCCCATCACCATGCAATGGCCGGACGAGCGCGAGAGGCACGACTCGACCTCGGCCAGCTCCTCGTCGGAGACTTGACCGGCGCGCCGCTCGGCCCAGAGCTTGCGCGCGTCGGTGCCCGAGCCCAGCTCCTGATCGCGCCACATCCCGCTGAGCATGGGCCCGCCCGTCACCATGATGGCGGGCACGTCGGCCGATGCCGCGCCCATCAGCATGGCCGGGGTCGTCTTGTCGCACCCCGAGAGCAGCACCACGGCGTCGAGCGGATAGGCGCGGATCTGCTCTTCCACCTCCATGGCCATGAGGTTCCTGAACAACATGGTGGTGGGCCGCATGAGGATCTCGCCGAGCGACATGACCGGGAACTCGAGGGGAAAGCCGCCCGCGCTCCACACGCCGCGCTTGACGGCCTCGGCGACCTGGCGCAGGTGCGCGTTGCAGTTGGTCAGCTCCGACCAGGAGTTGGCGATGCCGATCACGGGCCGGCCGTCGAAGAGCACGTCACTGAAGCCCTCGGCCTTCAAGTAGGAGCGGTTCATGAGGCCGTCGAGCGTCTTCGGGGCGAACCAATTGCTGCTGCGCAGCCGCTTCGTCGTCATGGGGGTCCCCTCCGGATGCCGTGAGTGTATACGATATACTGCCGCACGTGAGCCTCGAAGCGCGTGTTCGCCGCGACCGCGCCGTTGCGGGCCTCGGGCTGGCCGGGGTCGTGATCCTCCTCGCCGGCTGCGCCACGCTCACGCCCGCCCAGCAGCAGAGCGAGGCAGAGGTGCGCGCCTTCGCCGACCGCACCGCGCGCCTCTACGGCCTGCCGCCCATCCCCGTCCTCGTGAGCCGCAACCCGCACGATCCGCCCGGCAGCTACCGCCGCGGCTTCTTCTCGGTGAGCAGCATCACGCTCACGTCCACCTTCCGCGACGCCGTCGTGGCCCACGAGCTCGCCCACTACGTCCTCGGCCACGACGCGCCCTTGCCCGGCTCCACGCCCGAGGAGGTGAGGGGCGCCTACCAGCAGCGCGAGCTCGACGCCAACGCCAAGGCCGTCGAGATCCTGACGCGCGCCGCCGACATGAGCGAGGAGCGGGCGCTCCGGACGGTATACGCCTACCTCGCGGGCGTGCACTGGGCGCTCGAGCGCTACCCGCGCCTCAACCTCTCCGGCCACAAGCCGCCCTGCGAGGAGATCGCCGACCTCCTCGCGCGCTTCCCGCTGCAGCGCGCGTGGACGGCCTCGCTCGAGTGCGCGCCGGCCGGCCCAAGCGGCGCCGCCGCCGGGTAGACAAGCCCGCACACCCGTGGTACAAATATCCGTTCTTATTGGGGCTCGTGGTGCAGCCTGGTTAGCACACTGGACTGTCAATCCAGAGGTCGCGGGTTCAACTCCCGTCGAGCCCGCCATAAAAGCAAGCATTTCGGTGGCGGTCATTTTCGACTGTCACCGAAATGCACCCCAAATTGTGACTGAACGCCCGAGGGCGTAGCTGCGCGTACCGCAGGATGTCGGCCCCGGTGATCCGGACGGCCTGGACGCCCTTGAACGATCGGAGGAGATGCTCCTTGCTGAACTTCAGGCGCGCGAGACTCCCGTCGGCCACGCCTGGCGTTGAGCACGTGGTTGACGACGATGCGGACAGCCACGTCCGGAAGCTGCTGCGCCCCTCGAAGGAGGACAGCCGAGTGAGCGCCTTGATGAGGATCTCCTGCACCGCATCCTCGGCCTCCTGCGGATGGTAGAGCATGCGGACGGCGATGTTGTAGATCCACGCCTGGTGGCGCCGCACCAACTCTTCGAGCGCGTCGCGCTCGCCCGACTGGGCGCGCGCCACGAGGGCGCGATCCTCGAGGTCGCGGGAGCACTCTGGGCAAGAGAGCTGGTGGGGTTCACGGTTCGCCTCCAAGTCCGCCCGCTGACCCTAATCCTGCTCCAAGGGGATCGTGGTGAGGTTCATGCCTGGTTAGACACGTCCGCTGGGACGGTGTGACAGAACAGAAACAGAAAGTCAGCCAAGAGAGGTAGGCGAATCCGATTCGCCCGGCAAGGGGCCGAGCGATGGGGCTCGGGTGTGCCGCTCGCCGTCGACCTCCCATACCTCCACCGGGCTCGACAGGTTCTTCAGCGAGACGAGACCAAGGCTCCGGACGGAGAAGCGGTCGTGCACCCGCAGCGCCGTTTCGGGGGCGAGCAGGATCTGGCCGCCGGTGGCGCGGTTGCCGAGCCGCGCGGCGAGGTTCGTCACCGGGCCGCTGGCGGTGAAGGTCCAGCGCTCGCCCACGGGACCCTCGAAGCGCGTGGTCCCGACGTCGCACTCACCGGAGCTGATGCCGATATTGACCACGATCGGGGGATGATTGCGCCCCGGATCGCGGTTGGCTCGGGCCGTCTGCTCCCGGATCGCCAGCGCGGCCCGGACGGCGGCGGCCGCGTGGGCGTCGGACTCCCCGTCCTGGAAGATGATCATGAGGCCGTCGCCGGCTGTCTCGTTGATGTCTCCGCCTTCCGCGCGAATCGGCGCCAGGAAGAGCGAAAAGTACCGCTCGACGACCGCGTTGAGCGTCGATCGTGGCAGATCCTCGCTGAGGCGGGTGTAGCCTTCGATGTCGAGGAAGAGCACGGTCACGTCTCGCGCTGTCTTTCCGAGCCCTGGGGCTTCGGGGTTCTCCTCGATGGCGCGCCGGACGGCGTCGGGGACGAAGCGATCGAGGCCGCGCTTGACGCGCTCGAGGAACACCACGCGGTCGAGCGCCTCGGCGAGCTCGCGGTTGCGCGCTTCGAGGGCGGCGTAGGTCTCCGACAGGCGGCCGGCCATGAGGTTGAAGCCCTCGGCCACCGCGCCGATCTCGTCGGTCGCGTTCACCGGCTCCCGCGTGTCGAAGTGGCCGTCGCGAAGGCGGGCCATCGCGGTCTCGAGCGCCTCGAGGGGCCGGCCCACGGAACGCGAGACGAGCCAGGCGAGCCACGCCCCGCCCACCGCGGCCGAGGCCGCGATCAGCAGGATGACGGAGACGAGTCGGCCGAGCACGGGATGGGTGGCCAGGTCGAGGCCGGCCACTCGCGTCAAGGTCGTCAGCGCCACGGCGCTCAGGGGAAGCACGCTGATGGCGAGCCAGAGCCCGAGGAGACGGTGCGACACCCGCACCCGCCAGAGCCGAGGGTGCCCGGCGATCCGGGTGCTCGCGAGGAGCGCGGGCCAGACATGGGTCCGGCAGAGGTACTCCGCGCCGAAGAACGTGGCCGCTCCGGCGATGAGCCCCGCGAGAACGGGGCGGAGGACGAGGTGCACGGCGAGACCGAGCGAGATGTCGTGGGCACTCGCCAGGGATCGGACACCGGCGAGTATCGTGACGAGGACCCACCCGAGAACGGAGAAGGCCGCGAGCGCGAGCGGCGCATTGGCGGCGCGCAGCGCGGTCGTGACGGGGACATCGGGCGCGGCGTTGCCGGCCCGATCCATCCTCCTCCCACGCAGCCACCTGAGGGCCGGCCAGAGAAAGGCGATAGCCGCGACCGCAGGGGCGACGGCGGTAGCGGCAACGGTCCACTGGTAGTAGGTGTGCGCCTGGAGCGTACGCACCGTGGCGATGTCCGGCCGCAGGTTCAGGGAACTGTAGCCCATGAGCAGGCCCAGGACCGCGACGTTGACGAGGAGGACCAGTGGCGGGAGCCAGGCGATCCTCTCCGGTCTCGCATCGCTTCGGGAGCGGGCCCGCTGACTACGCGCGGGCACCGGCGGAGCCCTCGCTCAGAGCGGAGACGAGCGCGGTGCGCATAGCGGGCTCGTCACTCGACCTTGAACACCGACAGGATCGGCAGCTTCACCTGATCCAGGAGCAATGCGAACCCGGCCGCGGCGCCGAACGCAGCCACGACAAGGCTCCACGGGAGTGATGCCATCAGGGTGCCTGACACGGCGAGGACGACGACAATCGCGATGTCCGCCACGGAGGATGCGAAGACCCAGACGCTCGGCCTCGAGCGCCACATGCGACGCCGCTCTCGGAGCACATAGAGCAGCGCCTGGTTTCCGAAGACGAGCGTCGCGAACGTCCATGTCTGCAGCGCCTCGACACCGAGCCCGAGCCCGAATCGTCCGAACGCCAGCATCATCGTGGAGAAGCCCAGCTTACACACCCCGAGTGCCAGGCCGGCGGCGGTGATGCTCCGCATGTGCCACGCGCTCGGCCGGGGCGCGAGGCTTGCCCGGTCGGCCGTGAGCGACATCGAAAGGAAGTCGTTCGTGAGCAGCATGACGACCATCAGCGCCGGCGTCATGACGGCATGGCCGGTGAGGATGAGCCCGAGCGCGAGCAAGAGGACGATCTCGATCTTCTTGGTCAGCATGTTGAGCGTGTAGGTCAGCAACCGCTGGAACGCGATCCGACCCTCGCGGACGGCGAACACGATGCCGGACAGCCCCGGCTCGGTCAGCACCGCACCGGCTGCCGCCTTTGCGACATCGGTGGCGGTGGACACGGCGATCCCGATCTGCGCCTGCCGCAGGGCGGGGGCGTCGTTGGCGCCATCGCCACACATGCCGACGACGCGGCCAGCCTGCTGCAGCGCCTTGACCAACCGGTACTTCTCGTCTGGTGCGACGCGGGCGAACACGCCGAACTCGTGGCCGCGCAGCGGCGCGGCGAGCCGCTCCGGAGGGCACACCGTCTCCGCGATGCCGACCTGCCGGGCGATGGCGGCCGCCGTCACCGGCGAATCGCCCGTCACCATGACGGTCTGCACGCCCATGTCGCGAAGGGTCTCGATGAGGCGCGCGGCATCCTCGCGCGGCGGGTCGCTCAGCGCGATGAGACCTGCCAGACGGGGAGACTTCGGCGGACCCGCCGCAACCGCGATGACCCGATGTCCTTCGGCGGCGAGGTTGTCCGCGAGGCGCCGGGCCTCCGCGGATATGTCGGCGATCTCGGCGATCGCCTGGAGCGCCCCCTTGACGATCCGTAACTCGCTCCCATCTCGATCGATGGCGAGCGCCTCGGACATCTTGGTGGCGGGATCGAAGGGAACGAGGCCCACGAGCCGGTCGGCCGTGTCGCCGCCGCCCGTGCCGGCCGCCGCCCGTCGGATCGCGGCGTCGATCGGGTCCTGGTCCGCTTCGGAGCTCGCGCGCGCCGCGAGCGCCAACACGCGGGCGCGATCGAAGCCCGGCATCGGCGAGACTTCCTCGACCTCGAGCGCATTGCGCGTGAGGGTGCCGGTCTTGTCGGAGCAGAGGACATCCATGGCTGCCGCCTCGTGCGCCGCCGAGAGCCTGGTCAACAGGACGCCGTGTCGCGCCATCGTCTGGGCGCCGATCGCCGCCGAGAGCGTGAACGTCGCGGGCAGGGCCACCGGGATGCTGGCGAGGAGCGCGGTGAGCGCCAGGCGGATCACGTCGGCCGACGGCCATGCCATGAGATACGCATAGCTGACGATCAGAAGAGCGAGCGCGCCGTTCACGACGGCGAGACTCCGCACCGCCCCGAAGATGGCGGCTTGCTCCGTGCTCCCGGCGCGAGCGACCCGTACCAGCTCCGCCGCGCGGCCAAAATACGTGTGGGCGCCAGTGGCCGTCACCTCGGCGACGGCCTGGCCGCGGCGGACGAGAGATCCGGCAAAGACCTGGTCGCCGGGACTCGCGTCGACCGGAACGGACTCGCCCGTCACCGTCGATTGGTCGACCATGACGGAGCCGGACACGATCCGGGCGTCGGCGGGGACCAGGGCGCCGAGCGCCAACCGGATCGCGTCGCCCGGCACGACGTCCGCGGCCGGGCGTCTCATCCATTCCCCGTCGCGGCGCACAAGCGCGGTCGGCGCGAGTCGCTTCTTGAGCGCGGCGAGCGCGGCGCTCGCCCGGCTCTCTTGGAGGACGCCCAGGGTGGCGTTGAACGCGAGCAGGCCCCCGACCACGGCCGCTTCGACATACTGGCCGAGCCACACCTGGAGGACGATCACGGCTTCCAGCAACCATGGCACGGGCGCCCAGAACTTCGCGAGCAGCGTGCGCCCGAGCAGACGGGTGTCCTCGGCAACGACGTTCGGCCCGAATTCCTCGAGCCGGCGGCGCGCGTCACTGCTTGTCAGGCCCGCGGGAGATGTCATCGGTTCTCTCCCAGGCTGGACGCTACGCGCGTGCCATGGGCGGCACGACCCCATCCCCGTCGCTGGCGGGCCGCGAGGGTCTCCAGCTCTGGTCGATCCGCCCGTCGACCATGTGGTACACGCGATCGAATCCCTCGATCATCCGCTCGTCGTGGGTCACGGCGATGACCGCCGCCTTGCGCTCCCGCCCGAGCTGGCGGAGCAGGTCCATGACCGCCTTGCCCCGCTGGGTGTCGAGCGAGGCGGTTGGCTCGTCGGCCAGGATCACGGCCGGGTCGTTGACGACGGCCCGCGCGACCGCGAGCCGCTGCTGCTCCCCGCCGGAGAGCGTCGCCGGGTGCACGTCGGCCCGCCGCGCGAGGTCGAGGCGCTCCAGGAGGGCTCGGGCCCGCCGCATGGCCTCGCGGTGAGACACGCCGTTCAGCGTGAGGAGGAGAGCGACGTTCTCCGCGACGGTCAGGAACGGGATCAGATTGTAGGACTGAAAGACGATCCCCATCTTCTCTCGGCGGAGGCGGCGATCGTCGACGAGGACCCGGCCGTTCTCGTACACGGACTCCCCCGCGAGCATGATGACGCGCCCGCTCGTGGGCGGATCGATCAGCGAGATGGCGCGCAGCAGGGTCGTCTTCCCCGAGCCGCTCGGCCCCATCAGCGCCACCAGCTCGCCGCGCTCGACCTCGATGCTGGCGTCCTTGAGCGCGACGACCTCGGTCTCCCCGTGCCCGAAGACCTTCGTGATCCCGTCGGCGAAGATCGCCGGCATCACGCGCCCCCGCCCAGCGCCGTGGCGGGATCGACGCCGAGGGCCTTCCAGATGCCGACCAGGCTCGCGACGACGCAGATGAGGACCACGATCGCGAGCAGCACGGCCTGATCGAAGGCCGTGATGACCACGCGCCGCGGGAAGTACTGGTACGTCAAGCTGATGAGGAGCGCGCCCGCCGCGTACCCGAGCAACCCGAGCGTGAGGGCCTCCTGCAGGATGAGGCCGGCGATCGTCCGGTCGGGGGCGCCGACGATCTTGAGGGTGGCGATGTCGCGCGTCTTCTCGAGCGTCATCGTGTAGATGATCAGCGCGATGATGACCACCGAGACGATCAGGAGAATGGCCCGGAACAGCAATGTCTGACGCCGGCCCCGGTCGATCACGCTTTCCGCCAGCACCTGCTCCTGCTCGGGCGTGGTGAGCGCGCGATAGTAGTTCCATCGCTCGATCCGCCGCGCGACCTCCGCGGCGTCGGCGCCCGGCTGGAGGTGGACCAGGACCGCGTTCGCCAGATGGGTATTCTGGGCGATCGGCCGGAGTGCCTCGGCGGGGACATCGCGCAGGGCGGGCGCCGACTGGACGGCGGCGTCGAGCCGGGCCCGGTCATTCCGGACCGCCTCGTTGGCCTTGAGGAACTGGATCTCCTGCCCGTCCTGGAGCGAGACGAAGGCGACGGGGTCGCCGGCGTTCGACACGATGCCCTCGGTGAGCCCGACGACCGTGAACACGAGGCGGCCGATCGCGATCTCGGTCCCCACGGGCAGGCCCGCCTCGCGACCCACGAGCATCTCGTACCGGCTCCGGATGATCGGGCGACCGGCAGCGACCGCGAGCGGCATCCCGAGCGCGCCCAGGCGATAGCCGATGAGCTGGACCCGGAACGGCTTGGGGCCGACCCGGAGCTGCAGCGACTGGAACACGATGGGGCTGGCCTCCTGGACGCCCGGGACGGCGCGGATGACCCGATGGAGGTCGTCGGGCACGCGAGAGGTCTCCGCGAACGGGCCATTGGTGTTTTTCTGCACCACCCAGAGGTCGGCGCCGCAGGCTTGCACGATGCTGAGCGCCTCGACGACCAGCCCGCGGTAGATCCCGCCCATCGCCATGACGGTGGTCATGAGCAGGCCGAGCCCCACGGCGGTCAGCAGGAAGCGGCCGAGGCGATACCGCACATCGCGGATCGCGAGATTCATCAGCGGTTCTCCGCGACGCGCCGCCCCTCGTTCGCAGGGTCGGCGAGCCGCCCGGGGGCGACGACGACATGATCCCCGGCGCGAAGACCGCTCAGAACCTCGATCCAGCCCGAGGGATCGGCGGCCCCGAAGCTGGCCCGCCTGAACTGGAGGCGGCCCTCGTGCACCACGAGCGCGCCCAGGCCGTCGGGGCGGCGGACGACGGCCGAGAGCGGGAGAGCCGCCGCATCGCGGTGGACGGGAGGCCGGATGGTCGCCTCCACCTGCTCGCCGAGCGTGAGGCGGCCGGGCCGCTCATCGAGGTGGAGATCCACGGCGAGTTGCTCGGTGACGCGGTCGCCTTCGCGCTGGACGCGGGCGACCCGGCCGCGGTACGTCCGCTGGGGGAGCGAGCGGAAGACGATGTCCGCGGGATGCCCGGGCGCCAGCCCCGCCGTGTCTCGCTCGTCCACGTACACGGTGACCCAGGAGGACCGCGGGTCGGCGAGCTTGAAGATCGGGGTGCCGGGGGTGACGGGCGCCCCCGGCTCCAGCGCTCGGCTCACCACGTACCCTGCGAAGGGGCTCAGGAGGACCGTGTCGGCGAGCTGCTCCCGGGCCACCGCGAGGCCCGCCTCGGCCTGGTGCCGGGACGCCCCCGCCGCGTCGAGCTGATGGCGCGCCGCCTCGAGCGCCGCGCGCGCGGCCGCCACCTGGTCCTTCCTCGGCCCCTCGAGCGCGAGCTCGAGGGCCTTTGCGGCATCCCGCTCCTGAGCCGACGCGACCTCGAAGGCTTGACGCGCCCGGTCCATCTCCTGCGCCGCGATCAGCTCCCTGGCCAATAGCTCCTGCGTGCGGCGATGATCGCGCTCGGCCAGGACACGCGTGGCCCCGGCGCTCTTGACGCGCTCCCGCAACTGCTCGATCTCGGCCGGCCGGGACCCGGCGACGAGATCGTCGAGCGTCGATTGAGCGCGCCGGACATTGGCCTGGGCCTCGGCGACGCCGGCCTCGGCCGCTCGCAGCGCGGCTTCCTGTCGGGTGGCTTCGGCTCGTTGCTGGGCGTCGTCGAGGCGCGCGAGCACCTGCCCGGCCGTGACCGTGTCTCCCTGGTCGACGAGCACGGCGCCGATGCGGCCCGTGATCTTGCTGCCGACCTGGACCGCGACCTTGGCCTCCAGCGTGCCTACCCCTTGGATCGCGGGCGCGATATCGCGCTGGGTGACGGCGGCGACGGTCACGGTGACAGGGCGGAGGAAGAGGAAACCGGCTGCCGCCACGGCGGCGACGAGCAGGGCGGCGAGCGGGACCCACTTCGCGGAGGCGAGCCAGCGGCGCCCGGTCTTCGGGCGAGCGACGGTGACGCCTCCGAGCTCGGCACTCTCCGTCGCTCGGCCGCCCGCGGTCTCGCCCTTCTCGGTCGTGGCCATCGCGTCATGTCCCTCACGGGACGCGACTCGAGGGCCACGGGCATGGCTCGGAGATTCCGCCGACACGCGAGGCGCGATGGTCGCGCCAGCGCCATCGCTTGACGGTCGCGACGCTCCAGGGACGAGGGTCGCGGGAGCACCGTCAGGCGGTTGGTCGTTCGGCATGGCCCGCGGCGAAGATCGCCTACGGGAGGTACTTCAGGAGTTCCATCGCCGCGCGCGCATTCGCCGCCGCCCGCCCGGCATCCCCGTCCTTGCAGGCTACCTCGGCCTCGTTCACGAGCTTCCGCGCGTTCGCGAGCGCAGCGCTTCGGCCCTTGGCCACGTTGCGCGGGGCCTGGACATCCTGGCTGCGCGGGGCCTGGACGTCCTGGCTGCGCGGCGCCTGCACGTCCTGACTGCGCGGGGCCTGCACGTCCTGGCTGCGCGGCGCCTGCACGTCCTGACTGCGCGGGGCCTGCACGTCCTGGCTGCGCGGGGCCTGCACGTCCTGGCTGCGCGGCGCCTGCACGTCCTGGCTGCGCGCGCCTGCCTGGGACCTCGGCGGCTGGGGCGTTTTCGCTGTCGGGGCAGTCTTGGCCGTCAACAGTGCTCTCGCCTCCTTCACCTCCGGTGGGCATGGCGACGCTGCGCTGGCGATCCCGGAAGTTGAGAGCGACACCATGGCGATGGCTACGAGGAAGGGAAGAGATTTCATCTGCGTCCTCCGTTCGGCTAGTTGAGACTTACAAAGGTGCAAGGCCGGCGCCAATCTGTCCGTGGCGCTTTCGATCAAGATTCCAGGCTGTTGCATCCGGCGTGTCCCGAGATCGACTGGTGTCAGTGGCGGCGGCCAGCCTCTCACTGGGGCGGTGGCGCCCCAGTGAGGCGGGCCACGGAGGGCCCTCCTCGGGAGCCCTGTCGGTGAGAAGCCTAACCCGCTCTATTCACGATCGCGTCTTCGGCGTCCTACACGCCCCCTCACCCTGACCCGCTCCCCCTCCGGGGGCGAGGGCATCGAATTGACTCCCTCTCCCTCTCCGAGGGAGAGGG
>Ga0214473_10006872_pt1 | contig 13551 bp, 14 predicted proteins | sample RVTome_7_FD_203509 | JGI IMG/M metagenome (GOLD analysis project Ga0214473, IMG submission 203509) | Soil microbial communities from uranium-contaminated site in the Upper Colorado River Basin, Wyoming, United States - RVT98D197 | ecosystem: Environmental > Terrestrial > Soil > Contaminated >...
GCTGACCCTCAACGACCTCCGCGGTTGATCTATAGTCGGCGGCGCGATGCCTTCCGCTCGGATGCGGCGCATCAACGTGGCCCTGCGCGAGGTGATCGGTGAAGCGATCTCCACTGAGCTGCAGGATCCCCGGATCGGGTTCGTGACCATCACCGCCGTCGAGACAAGCCCCGACCTGCGCTCCGCGCGCGTGTACGTGAGCGTGCTCGGAACCGAGGAGGCCAAAGAGGCCACCCTCGCCGGCCTGCGCTCCTCACATGGCGTCCTGCAGTCGGCGATCGCGAGCCGGATGCGGATGAAGCGAACCCCGACCCTGACCTTCCACTACGACGAGACGACCGAGCGCGCCGCTCGCGTCTCCCGGCTGCTCGACCAGTGAGCCGCGCCCAGGGGGTCGTGATGCCGGGGCGATCCGAAAGCGAGTCCCGGAAGGCGATCGCCGACGAGATCCGCTCGGCGGACCGGTTCCTGCTCACAACGCACGAGAACCCGGACGGGGACGCCCTCGGCTCGCTGCTCGCCCTGCACCACATCCTCGGCCAGCTCGACAAGGACTCGGTCATGTTCCTCGCGGCGAAGGAGTTCCCGCTCCCGGTCGAGTACCGGTTCCTGGCGCTGGAGGAGGTCTTCCACGAGCCACCCGCGGACCTCGCCGATCGCGTCGTCGTGTTCCTGGACTGCGGGAACATCGACCGGATGCCCGTCGACTGGCTCCATCAGGGGGACGGACGGATCCTGAACGTCGACCACCACCACGACAACACGCGGTTCGGCGACGTGAACCTCGTCGACACGGGCGCGTCCTCGACCGCGGAGATCGTGTTCGGCCTCGGCAAGGAGCTCGGCGTCGAGCTCACCCCCGAGATCGCGAGCGCCCTGTACGTGGGGCTCGTCACCGACACGGGCCGGTTCTCGTACGAGAACACGCGGCCCGACACGCATCGGATGGCCGCGGAGCTGATCGAAGCCGGTGTCGACGTCGCCGATACCTACCGCCGTCTGTACGAACGGGTCCCGATCGAGAAGCTGCGGCTCGTATCGCGGGCGCTCGAGAAGCTCGAGCTCGTGAACGGATGCGGATTGGCGATCACATACATCACCTCCGAGGACTACCGCCAAACCGGTGCGGGCGAGGTGCTGACCGAGGGGATCGTCGACTACCTTCGAAGCCTCGAGGGCGCCGCGGTCGCGGCCCTCGTCCGCGACAAGGCGGACGGCCCCGCGGCGCGGAAGGTGAGCCTGCGGTCCGTCAACGACGGCGTCGACGTATCGAAGATCGCCCGCGAGCGGGGCGGGGGAGGGCACGAGCGGGCCGCGGGATTCTCGACCGACCTCGAGTACCCCGATCTGGTCGAGTTCCTCTGTGCCGAGATCGAGGCACAGCGCTGAGCGCGGCGTGCTGTTGTGCGACAAGCCCGCCGGGGTGACCTCGCACGACGTCGTCGCCCGCGTGCGCCGCGAGCGCGGGGTCAAGGCCGGCCACGCGGGCACGCTCGACCCGTTCGCGACCGGGCTGCTGATCGTGCTGCTCGGGCGGGCGACGCGAGCGCAGCGCTACCTGCTCGGGCTGCCGAAGACCTACACCGCTGTCGCTCGCCTCGGGTGGCGCTCCACCACCGCCGACCCCGACGGGGAGCTGACGCACACGGGTCGCGTCCCCGATCGGCTCGAGCTCCCGCAGGGGCGGATCGAGCAACGCGTGCCGATGACCGCGGCGGTGAAGGTGGACGGTGAGCGGTTGTACAAGCGTGCGCACCGGGGCGAGCGGATCGAGACCCCGGTGAGAGAGGTCGAGATCCACCGGGCCGAGCTGGTGAGCTCAAACGACGAGCGGGCGGAGTTCGAGATCGAGTGCTCCTCGGGGACCTACGTGAGAACCCTGATCGAGACGCTCGGCGACGCGTACTGCGAGCGTCTGCGGCGGACCGCAATCGGCGATCTGCACGTGCCCGAGTCCGGCGAGGAGGAGATCGACCTCGTCGACGCGCTGGCGTTCCTGCCCGAGCGGGAGCTGTCGGCCGAGGAGGCCGAGCGGGTGGGACACGGAGTCGCGGTGGCGGCGACCGATGGGGCGGTGGAGGAAGGCGAGCCGGCACGCCTCACCCATGACGGCGAGCTGGTCGCGGTCGCTCGGCGTCGCGACGCCGAGCTTCGCCCGGAGATGGTGCTGGCATGACGATGCAGGTCACACGGCTCCCGGATGCGAAGCCCCGCCCGCGAAAGCTCGCGATCGGGACCTTCGACGGAGTCCACGTCGGGCACCGTGCCGTGATCGCCGGGGCGGACACCGTGCTCACGTTCGAGCCCCACCCGCTGCAGATCCTGAAGCCCGAGGCTGCTCCAAGGCTGATCATGCCGTTCGAGATCAAGCGGGACGTGATCGCGGGTCTCGGGGTCTCCGAGATGGTGGTGATTCCGTTCGACCGCGACTTCACCCTGATCTCCGCCGAGGAGTTCGTAAACGGGGTCCTGATCGCGCGCCTCGACGCGCGCGAGGTGGCGGTGGGTGAGAACTTCAGCTTCGGCGCCCGCGCGCGGGGAAACCCGGAGATGCTGGCCTCCCACGACGAGTTCACGACTCGGGTGGTGCCGCTGGTGACGGTCGAGGGCGAGACGGTGTCCTCGACCCGGATCAGGAACCTGATCGCGGCCGGCGAGGTCGCGGCGGCGGGCCGGTGCCTGGGGGCGCCGGTGATGCTCTCGGGCGAGGTGGTGAGGGGGGACCGCCGCGGGCGCGACCTCGGGTTCCCGACCGCCAACATCGTCCCGGACGAGTCGTTTGTGATTCCGGCAAACGGCGTGTACGCGGGGTTCGCGAACGGGATCCCGGCGGCGATCAACGTCGGAGTGCGCCCGATGTTCGATACCGGGCGCGGGTTGCTCGTCGAGGCCCACCTGCTCGACTTCGACGGCGACCTGTACGGTCAGGAGCTGCGGGTGGCGCTGATCGAGCGCCTGCGTGACGAGCAGCGGTTTCCCGGTGTCGACGAGCTCGTCGCGCAGATGCACCGCGACGTGGAAGAGGCGCGAGAGCACTGTGCTAGCTTCTCGCCGCCGACCCGGTGAGCGCCGGGAGGGCGTGATTTTGACTCTGACCAAGGAAAGAAAGCAGGAGCTGGTCGGCCGTTTCGGCCGCGACGAGGCCGACACGGGCTCGACCGCGGTCCAGGTCGCGCTGCTCACCGAGCGGATCAACGAGCTGACCGAGCACCTGCGCCACCACAGCAAGGACCACCACTCGCGGCGGGGCCTGCTGATGCTGGTCGGCAAGCGCCGCCGCCTGCTGCGCTACATGGAGAGCACCGACCTCGACGGCTACCGCAGCCTCGTCGGCGAGCTCGGCCTAAGAAGGTAGTCCCGATGATCGAAGCGGGGGCGGAAGCGCCGCAGTTCTCGCTCCCGACGCAGGACGGGAAGATGGTCGGACTGGACGACTTCGCCGACCGCAAGCTGGTGCTCGCCTTCTACCCGCTGGACTTCAGCCCCGTGTGCACGGACCAGCTCAGCATCTACCAGGAGGTGCTGCCAGAGATCGAGGCGAAGAACGCGAGCCTGGTCGGCGTCAGCATCGACTCCGCCTACTGCCACAAGGCGTTCGCCGACAAGCTCAACCTGACCATCCCCCTGCTGGCGGACTTCCACCCCAAGGGCGCGATGTCGCGCCAGTACGGCGCGTATCAGGAGGACTGGGGGACGGACAACCGCTCCCTCGTCCTGGTAGACCCCGGCGGCGTCGTCAAGTGGTCCCACGCGACCGATTCGGTGACCGACATCCCGGGCGCGAACCTGATCTTCGACGCGCTCGAATCAGCAGCGTGGTGACGAGCGAGAACGAGGCGACCGCCAGGAGTGCGCTCGCCGCGTTCAGCCGCGGCGATCTCGATGCATGCCTGGCGACGCTGGCCCCGGACGTCGAGTGGCACATCGCGTTCCGGATCCCCGATCTGCCCCCAGACGTGACCGTGGTCCACGGCCACGACAGCGTGCGGGAGCTGTGGAAGGCCTTCAGGTCGGCCTGGGACGAGCTCACGGTCGAGATCGAGGAGGTCCTGCACGACGCCGACGACGTGCTTGTGGCGCGAGCGCGCTTTCATGGCCGCGGTGCGGGGAGCGGGATCGAGATCGACCGGATGATGTTCTACGTCCTCGACCTCGACGAGGGGCTGCTGACGACAATCCGCCCGTTCGACGATCTGGAGGAGGCACGGCGCGCCGCCGGACTGCGGGAATGAGCTGTTTGGCCCATTGACAGGCGCCATCCCGGCGGCCGAGACTCGCGGCCGTGACGGGAAGGGAAGCTCGCCTGGCGCTGGCCGCGGCGGTGTGCGCGTGCATCGCTGGCGCGCTCTCGATACCGGGCGGCGCCGGTGCGCAGTCGACCTCGTACGGCGCCAACCTGAGCAAGACGGCGAACGCGAGCTTCGGCTGCCAGTTCATCCCCCCGTTCGGGTTCCCGGGCGCGAACACGTGCACCTACGTCGGCACCTCGGCGACCGGCGAGAGCACGGCGACCCCGTTCCCCGGCGGGATCGTCACCCGGGCGCGGGTGAAGACATCGCAGCCGACCGGCCCGATGCGGTTCACGGTCGTTCGCGCGATCTCTGGGGTCACCGCCGGGTTCGCGTGCTGCTTCTATGCCGGCCAGAGCCAGGTCTTCACCCCGCAGGCGAACGCGACCACGGCGGTGAACGTGCGGCTGCCGGTCGTGAACGAGATCAACCCGACCTCCGGGCAGACCGTCGACTACATCGGGATCAGCGTCCTCAACCCGAACACCGCGATCCCGGCGAACGGCCCCCAGGAGCTGAACGGCTCGCTCGGGTTCTACCCCCACATCGGCCCCGCGGACACCGAGGGGCGGATCGACGGCAACGGCACCGACGCGCAGCCACTCGTCAACGTCGACTTCACGCCGCTGTGCGGCGGGCTCACCCGAGCGCAGCGCGCCACGAACGCGAAGCTCGTCCGCCGCGCCGAGCGGGAGCGAAAGTTCGCGATCGAGTCTCAGGTGCCGACTGCCCACGCCAGCGGCGGCGCCGGGTGCCTGAACGGCGTCTCGATCGGGGGCGGCAGCCGCCAGGGCTCGAAGGCGATCCTGGCGCTTGCGTGCAACCTGAGCCAGGCGTGCTCGGGACAGGTGTCGCTGACGACGGGCGGCGGCAAGGCGCGGGCCACGAAGGCGAAGACGGTGGGGAAGAGGGCGTTCACGATCGCGGCCGGCGGGATCGGCGAGGTGGTCGTGAAGCTGAAGAAGAAGGCGCGGCGGCGCAAGAAGCTGAAGGTGACGGCGACCGCGACGGTCGCCGGCGGCCCCACCGAGAGCACGAAGCTGAAGCTCAAGCGCTGAGCGGCTGCGTCACGTTGTCGCGGTGAGCTCGGACCTCCGCAGCGCCGGGCTGCCCCCGATCGGGCCCGAGGACCACGTCCGCGGCGAGGGGCATGACGCGATCGCCTACCTCGACCTCGGCTGCCCCCACTGTGCGGCGGTGTGGACACGGTTGCGGGAGCGGCCGGTGCGGCTCGCGTTCCGCCACTTCCCGGTCGCCTCGAAGCACACGCGGGCGCCCGCGCTGCACGCGGCGGCCGAGGCGGCGGGCGCGCAGGGCGCGTTCTGGGAGATGTGCGACTCGATCTACGCCGACCAGGGTCATCAGGACGATCCGCACCTGTGGGAGCGCGCGCAGCGATTCGACCTCGACCTCGACCGTTTCGAGCGCGACCGGCGCTCGGACGCGGTCGCGGCGCGGGTCCGCCGCGACTTCGAGTCGGGCATCCGAGCGGGCGTCGCCGGCACCCCGGCGGTGTTCCTCGACGGACGCCGAACCGACGATCTGTAACCTTGTCGGCGTTAAAGACAGAGGAATCTGTGAAGCAAGGGGTCCCAACGAGGGCGACCCGAAGGGAAAGACGAATAAATGAGCATGTTTGATGTGAGTCGCGTCGCTGCGGAGATAAGCGGCACCGAGATCTCCTTCGAGACCGGCAAGCTCGCCCGGCAGGCGAGCGGAGCAGTCGTCGTCTCCGCCGGCGAGACGTTGGTTCTCTGCACGGCGACGGCGGGCGGGCTGCGTGACGTCGACTTCCTGCCGCTCACCGTCGACGTCGAGGAGCGCCACTACGCGGCCGGGAAGATCCCCGGCTCGTTCTTCAGGCGCGAGGGGCGTCCGGGCGAGAAGGGAATCCTCACCGCGCGGATGATCGACCGGCCGATCCGGCCGCTGTTCCCGAAGGGGTGGCACTACGAGACGCAACTCGTGTGCCAGCCGCTGTCGGCGGAGCACGACCATCCGTACGACATCCTCGCCATGAACGGCGCCTCCGCGGCGCTTGCCGTCTCCGACATCCCGGTCGCGAAGCACGTCGGCTCGGTGCGGGTCGGCAAGCTCGACGGCGACTTCGTCGTCAACCCGGGAGAGGAGCTCTATGACGCGCTGGAGATGGACCTGATCGTCGCCGGCACGGACGAGGCGGTGCTGATGGTCGAGTGCGGCGCCGCGGGCGTCACCGAGGCCGAGATCCTCGACGCGCTCGACATCGCCCACTCGGAGATCAAGACCCTGTGCGCGACGATCGAGGAGCTGCGCCAGAAGGCCGGCAAGCCGAAGATCGAGGTCGAGGCAGAGGAGGTCGACGAGGCGCTGGTCGGGGAGATCCGCGGCTCGCACGGCTCCGAGCTCGACGACGCGACCCAGGTGCCCGAGAAGCTGGTGCGCCAGGACGCGATCGACGCGGTCAAGGAGCAGGTGGCGGAGAAGTACGCGCCCCCGGTCGAGGGCGACGTTCCCGATCCCGATCGAATGGCCGAGGTAAAGGCCGCGTTCGCCGCCGTCGAGAAGGACATGATCCGGAAGCGGATCGCGGTGGACAAGAAGCGGCCCGACGGCCGCGCGCAGGACGAGATCCGCCCGATCGAGTGCGAGGTGGACCTGTTGCCCCGCGTTCACGGCTCGGCGCTGTTCACCCGCGGCGAGACCCAGATCCTCTCCAACGTGGCGCTGGGCACGACCCGGATGGACATGCGGGTCGACGACCTCAGCCTGCTGGAGACGAAGCGCTTCTTTCACCACTACAACTTCCCGCCGTTCTCGGTCGGGGAGGCCGGGTTCATGCGCGGCCCGAAGCGCCGCGACATCGGGCACGGTGCGCTCGCCGAGCGGGCGCTGGCGCCGACCATTCCCGACGAGGAGGAGTTCCCGTACGTGATCCGCGTCGTCTCCGACACGCTGGAGTCGAACGGGTCGTCCTCGATGGGGTCGGTATGCGCGTCCTCGATGGCGTTGATGGCGGCCGGCGTTCCGGTCTCCAGCGCGGTTACGGGCGTCGCGATGGGCCTGATCAAGGAGGGCGACGACCACGTCGTGCTCACCGACATCGCCGGCGTCGAGGACCACCTCGGCGACATGGACTTCAAGGTCGCCGGCACCGCGGACGGGATCAACGCGCTGCAGATGGACATCAAGATCACGGGCGTCACGCTCGAGATCCTGCGCGACGCGCTCGAGCAGGCGCGCAAGGGGAGGCTGTTCATCCTCGAGAAGATGAACGCGGCGATCGACGAGCCGCGCGAGGAGCTCGCGCCGCACGCGCCGCGAATCGAGTCGATCCAAATCGATCCGGAGAAGATCGGCGCGGTGATCGGCAAGGGCGGGGAGACGATCCGCGCCCTGTCGGAGGAGTTCGAGGCCCAGATCGACATCGACGACGACGGCACCGTCCGCATTTACGCGGCGTCCGGCGAGCTGGTCGACGCGTGCGTCGAGCGGATCGAGTCGATGACCAAGGAGGCCGAGGTCGGCGACAAGTTCAAGGGCAAGGTCGTGAAGACGACCGCGTTCGGCGCCTTCATCGAGCTCGCCAAGGGCACCGACGGCCTCCTGCACATCTCGAACGTGAAGCCCGGCGAGCGCGTCGGCTCGGTCGATGACGTGCTGTCGGCGGGCGACGAGCTCGACGTGACGGTGGTCGAGATCGACCGCGAGCGAGGCCGGATCGGGCTGCGGCTCTCGGATGATCCGGCGATCGAGGGTAAGGCCGGCACCGAGCTGACCGAGGTCGGGACCGGAGATCCGGGCCCGCGCCGCGGCGGCGGCGGTGATCGGGGTGGCAGGGGCCGCGACGGACGCAGCCGATCCCGCGGCTCTGACGGCGACAGGCGCCGTCAGGGACGCCGGTGAGCGAAGCCCAACGCGCAGACGGCCTGCCCCCCGGCGTACAGCTGAGCGAGCTTCCGAGCGGAATCCGCGTCGTCACAGAGGCGGTTCCCTCGGTGCGCTCGGTCGCGCTCGGGTTCTGGGTCCGGGTGGGCTCGCGCGACGAGCGGGCCGACCGCGCCGGGGTGTGCCACTTTCTTGAGCACCTGCTGTTCAAGGGAACGAAGCGCTACTCGGCGGTCGAGATCGCGCAGATATTCGATGGCCTCGGCGCGTCGGTGAACGCCGCCACGGGCAAGGAGTCGACGCACCTGTACGCGCGTTTCCTCGACGCCCACACCGAGCGCGCGTTCGACCTCATGGGGGAGATGCTGCTGGGGCCGAGCTATCCGGAGATCGACTCCGAGCGCGAGGTGGTGCTGGAGGAGATCGCGATGTACGAGGACGAGCCCCAGGATCGCGTCCACGATGTGCTCGGCGAGGCGGTGTTCGGGTCCCACCCGCTGGGGCGCCGCGTGCTCGGGAGCTCCGAGGTGATCGCCTCGATCCCGGTGCCCGAGATCGACGCGTTCCACCGCGGCCACTACGTCGCGCCGAGCATCGTCGTCGGCGCCGCGGGCCACCTCGAGCACGATCGGATCGTCGAGCTCGCCGAGCGCAACGTGGCGCCGCCGGCCGCCGATCCCCAGTCGGGGCCGAACGGGTCGCGGCCGACCCCCGAGCCGCGGGCCATGTTCCGCCAGAAGGACACAGAGCAGTTCCACCTCTGCCTCGGCGCGCCCGGGCTGCGCCGCGGCGACGATCGGCGCTTCGCCCTCGGAGTGCTCGACGCGATCCTCGGTGGCTCCGGCTCCTCGCGCCTGTTCCAGGAGGTGCGCGAGAAGCGCGGGCTCGCGTACGCCGTCGGCTCCTACACCGAGCAGTACGACGACTGCGGCATGGTCGCGATGTACGTCGGCACCCGCGAGGGCAACGTCGCTGAGGCGTGCGAGATCATCGGCCGCGAGCTTGGGTCGCTGCGCGCGGATGGGGCGTCGCCGGACGAGCTCGAGCGGGCGAAGGAGCATGTCAAGGGCCGCATGGTGCTGGGGCTCGAATCGACCTCGGCCCGGATGTCTCGGATCGCGCGGGCGATCCTGTACGACCTCGAGCTGCTGTCGCTGGACGAGATGCTCGCCCGCGTCGACGCCGTCACGGCCGAGGACGTCGGCGAGCTCGCCCGCGAGCACTACGACCCCGCGCACCTGTCGGCGGCGTGCATCGGGCAGAGCGAGGAGAGCTTCCGCTCCGCCCTCCCGCTCGTCAGCGAGGCACTCGCAGCAACGTGATACGAGTCGCCGTGTCTGGAGCGGCGGGGCGGATGGGGGCGACCGTCTGCGAAGCGGTCGAGGGAGCTGAAGACATGGAGCTCGTCGCGCGCGCAGATCCTGCGCTCGACGCACCGCTCCCTGACGCGCTCGAGAGTGCCGAGGTGGTGGTCGACTTCACGACCCCCGACGCGGCCGCGGCGAACGTCGTCGAGGCGCTCGGCGCGGGAGTGCACGCGGTCGTCGGCACGACGGGCTTCGACCTCGACCCGATCCGCGCCGCCGCCGAGCAGGCGCCGAACGGCGCCCGCTGCTTCATCGCCCCCAACTTCGCGATCGGCGCCGTGTTGATGATGCAGCTCGCGCGCGAGGTCGCGCCGCACATGCCCGAATGCGAGATCGTCGAGCTGCATCACGACCGAAAGCTCGACGCGCCGTCGGGGACCGCGAAGCGCACCGCCGATCTGATCCGCGAGGCGGGGGGCAACGTCCACGAGCCGATCCATTCAGTTCGGCTTCCGGGCTTCGTCGCACACCAGGAGGTCCTGTTCGGCGGCCAGGGCCAGACGCTCTCGATCCGGCACGACACCACCAGCCGCGACTCGTTCATGCCCGGCGTGCTGCTGGCGGTGCGGCGGGTCGGGGGGCTCCCGGATCCCGTCACGGTTGGACTGGAGCAACTGCTTTAGCCGGGCGCGGCCGGATAGGCTCAGGCCAACTAATGGAGGAGGAGTGATGGCGGACGAGCTAGCGACGATGGACGCGACCGCGCAGGCCGAGCTGGTGCGGTCCGGGGAGGCGAGTCCGGTCGAGCTCGTCGACGCCGCGATCGAGCGGATCGAGGAGCTGAACGGCGACCTGAACGCGGTCATCCACCCGCTGGTCGAACGCGCCCGCGAGCAGGCGGCGGGCGATCTTCCCGACGGCCCGTTCCGCGGGGTGCCGATGCTTCACAAAGATCTCGGCGCCCACTGGGCCGACGAGCCCTACCACGAGGGGACGAAGTTCCTCCGCGATCTCGGTTGGATGGAGAAGGACGAGACCTGGCTCGCCGCGCGCTTCCGGGGGGCGGGGTTCGTGAGCTGTGGGAAGACGAATACCCCGGAGTTCGGAATTCTCCCGACGACCGAGCCCCAGGCCTACGGCCCTACCCGCAACCCGTGGGACACCGGGCACTCCAGCGGCGGCTCGAGCGGCGGCTCGGGCTCGGCGGTGGCCGCCGGCATGGTCCCGATCGCGCACGCCAACGACGGCGGCGGATCGATTCGGATCCCGGCGAGCGAGTGCGGCCTCGTCGGCCTGAAGCCCTCGCGCGCCCGGGTGACGATGGGCCCGCAGTTCGGCGATCCGGCCAGCGGGCTGTCGGTAGAGCTCGCGCTGACGCGCTCGGTGCGCGACTGCGCCGCGATCCTCGACGCGGTCCACGGCCCGGGCCCCGGCGATCCCTACTTCGCCCCGGCGCCCGAACGCCCCTACCTGGATGAGGTGGGGGCGGACGTCGGCAAGCTGCGCGTCGGGGTGATGACGAGCGCTCCGTCGGAGGCGTTCGACGTGCATCCCGACTGCGTCGCCGCCGCCGAGGGAGCGGGTGAGCTGCTCGAGTCGCTCGGCCACGGCGTCGAGGCCTCCTACCCGGCGGCGATGAATGACGCCGACTACATCGATCGCTTCATCGGCCGCTGGGTCGCGATCGTCGCGGCCAACCTCTACTACTGGTCGCTTCGGGTGGGGCGAGAGCTGACGGCCGACGACGTCGAGCCGACCACCTGGGCCCTGGCCGAGGGCGGCAAGAACGTGAGCGCGGTCGACCTGATGGGGATCCTCGCGTTTCAGCAGGGCTCCGCCCGGGCGGTTGCGGAGTGGTGGGAGTCGGGCTTCGATCTGCTGCTGACGCCGACGCTGGGCGAGCCGCCGCCGCCTCTGGGCCAGTTCGACCCGAACCCCGACGACCCGACCGCTCCGCTGCAGCGCGCGGTCCCGACCGGCGGCTACACCGCGGTCTGGAACGCGACCGGCCAACCGGCGATATCCCTGCCCCTGCACTGGAACGACGACGGGCTGCCCGTGGGGATCCAGCTCGTCGCCCCGTACGGGCGCGAGGACGTGCTGCTGCGGGTCGCCGCCCAGCTCGAGGAGGCAAGCCCGTGGGCCGACCGCACCCCAGCCGTGTTTGCCGCAACCCCGGCCTAAACTAGCGGCGTGTCCACGATCTCAGGCGTGATCACCGCGATGGTGACGCCGTTCGACGACGACGGGCGGCTCGACGCGGACGGCGCACGGCGGGTGGCGCGTTACCTCGCCGAGCACGGCTCGCACGGGCTCGTGCTGGCCGGGACCACCGGCGAGTCGCCGACTCTCGACGACGCCGAAAAGCTTGAGCTGCTGGCGGCCGTCCGCGAGGAGCTCGACGACGAGCTGATGCTGTTCCTCGGCACCGGGTCGAACGACACCCGCCACTCCGTCGAGGCGACCCGTGCCGCGGTCGACGCCGGCGTGGACGCCGTCCTCGTCGTCACCCCGTACTACAACAAGCCGAACCCAGCGGGCATCCGCGGCCACGTCGAGGCGGTGGCCGAGGCCGCGGGCGCGACCCCGGTGATCCTCTACAACATCCCCTCGCGGTGTGTGATCAACATGCCCGTCGAGCTGCTCGCCGAGCTCGCGAAGATCGACAACGTCGCCGCGGTGAAGCAGGCGAACAACGACGAGCTCGGTCCGATCGAGGGGCTCGACCTGCTGGCGGGCAACGATGACATCTTCCTCCGCTGCCTCGAGGTGGGGGGGACCGGGGGGATCCTCGTCGCGTCACATATCGTCGGGCCGCAGATGCGGGAGATCTACGACGCGGCGACGAGCGGTGACCTCGATCGCGCGCACGAGGTCGAGGACTCGATCCGGCACGTGTACGACGCGCTGACCGTGACCACGAGCCCGATCCCGGTGAAGGCGGGGGTCGAAATGCTGGGGCTGATCGGCGGCACGATGCGGCTGCCGATGGTCGAAGCCGACGAAGAGCAGCGGAGCGTCGTGCGCGCGGCGCTCGAGCGCCAGGGCCTGCTCGCCACCAGCGCCAGTTAGCTTGGCTGCGCCGCTGCGAATCCTCCCCCTCGGTGGGCTGGGGGAGATCGGGAAGAACATGAGCGTGGTCGAGAGCGAGGGCCGGATCGCGATCGTCGACACCGGGCTGATGTTCCCGACCGCCGAGATGCTCGGGATCGACCTCGTGCTGCCCGACTTCACCTACCTGCGCGAGCGCGCGGGCGACATCGAAGCGATCGTCCTCACCCACGGCCACGAGGACCACGTCGGCGCGCTCCCGTACGTGCTGCGCGAGATCGGGATCCCGCCGGTGATCTACGGCGGCTCGCTGACGGTTGGTCTGGTGCGATCGAAGCTCGAGGAGCACAAGTTGCGCGACGTCCCGCTCGAGGTACTCGACGCCGGGACGAAGGTCGAGGCGGGCCCGTTCGGGATCGAGATGGTCCACATGTCGCACTCGATCCCCGACGCGCGAGGCGTGGCGCTGACGACCGACGCCGGCACGGTGCTGGTCACCGGCGACTACAAGTTCGACCAGACCCCGGTGGACGGGAAGCCCGCCGACGTATCGCGGCTCGCCGAGTTCGGCCGCGAGGGGCTCCTGTGTCTGTGCGGCGATTCGACCAACGCCGACCGTCCCGGGATAGCGCCATCGGAGTCGAGCGTCGGGCCGGCGCTGCTGGAGGCGTTCTCACGATGCGAAGGGCGGATCGTGATCACGAGCTTCGCCTCCAACGTCCACCGCCTGCAGCAGGTGATCGACGCGGCGGCGGAGCTCGACCGCAAGGTGGCGCTGGTCGGCCGCTCGATGCGCAAGAACTTCAACATCGCCCGCAACCTGGGGCACGCATCGGCGCCCGACGGGCTGCTGATCCAGCCGAAGGAGATCGAGGACTTCCCCGACGAGCGGGTCGTTGCGCTGTCGACTGGAAGCCAGGGCGAGCCGCTGTCGGCGCTGCGGCGGATGGCGCACGGGGATCACTCGGATGTGGAGCTCCACTCGGGCGACACGGTGATCTTCTCCGCCACCCCGATCCCCGGCAACGAGCGCTCCG
>Ga0214473_10006873_pt1 | contig 13551 bp, 12 predicted proteins | sample RVTome_7_FD_203509 | JGI IMG/M metagenome (GOLD analysis project Ga0214473, IMG submission 203509) | Soil microbial communities from uranium-contaminated site in the Upper Colorado River Basin, Wyoming, United States - RVT98D197 | ecosystem: Environmental > Terrestrial > Soil > Contaminated >...
ATACAGAAGTGAATTTTTCGTTCCTTCTTTTAGCTCCTGCAGCGTTCGAGTTATCCATATCCTCAAGTCGCTTAAGAAATATTAGATAAGACATCTGCTCAATAGCTGTAAGCGGATTAGATATTCCACCGGACCAGAACTTATCCCAAAGGGAGTCTATTTTTTGTTTTAAATTGGAAGAGTTTATCATCTAACTTATTAAAACGATTATCAGCAAATGGAATTGATTTCAGGATAAATAGGACAACCACCCAAACAATTCTTGAAACATATTTTTGAAGTACATTGATTTTCATTCAATTGTCGTCTGAATGAATTAAATGTGGTTTCATTTTGCCAAATATTAAGGATTGAATCCTTATTAATATTAGGCGGATTAGTACATTGATAAAAAGAACAGGGGAACATATTTAATTTTTCGTCAATGAATGCGGAAAACCTAGCTGCTTCACATGGTTCAATAAACCTATTATCTATTTTAATATGCTTTACAAGCCAACTAATACTACAACTGTCAAATCCAATTTTGAATCTATAGTTTCCTTCACTTATTAATTTAAAAAATGATTCTTTTGAACTGCTGTTATTGAGTAAAAGATCTTGATTAATAACTCTACCTAAAGGTTTGTAATTTAGAAAAACAATTGCATTGACCTTTTTTAAGAAACTTGGTGGATTTTTCAACCAATGTATAGCTTTGTTTATGGTAACAGAAGTGAGTAAAAAATGTATGTTTAATTTTATTCTATAACTTACAATTTTATTAACCATTGACTCCATTGTAGAATCGTCATAGTATGCACTTATAGCAATGGCTCCACAATATTCTTTGCTAAATTTTAAAATACTATTAGTTAATAAGTTCCCGTTTGTAGTATAGGATACCGCTATACCGTATTTCTTCTTGGTCATCTGAAGAAATTCACAGAATTGTGGATGATAATTTGGATTTCCACCACCTAGAGCGATTTGCAGAACACCGAGTTGCGAAGCTTGACTAACAACTTTTTCATAATCCGAAAATTCCATGAAACTACCATTTGAACCAGATTTCCGATAACAAAAATTACAAGACATATCACAGTAATTTGTTATTGATATATCAAGTAACTCAGGACCACTTTCTGACCAAAAGGGTTCCGGAAAACCAGAATTTTCCTTTCTAATAAATAAACCAGTTTCTCGATCAAAGAATGTTGAATAATTCTGACTAGAATGATTCCTAAAAACAAATCTATAATTATTTTGATTTACCATACATTTGGAATAGCATTTAGATAGATTGTATCATTTTCAATAATAAAGCTATCCATACAAAAAAACCTTTCTGCAATTTCACTCTCACTAGATAGTTTACCGATATAGACTTTACTATTTAATCTTTCAGCCTTACTTATTTTTTCTTTTATGCTATCTGGTAATGTTTCATATTCCTTTTTTTGCCACGAATTCTCATTATTGTAATCAGTAAATTTTTCCATATTAGCTTTTACAACATCATAAAATCCCTCAAATAGAAAACTAAATACCGAATCATTTGAAATTCCAATAGCATTAAGAAATTCGTCTTTTGTGAAATCATTTTTTGTAATCAAAATAAACGATGTTGATGAGCTGTTTGTTATAAAATCAGTTTTTATCTTCATTTCTGATTCCTTCAAAAATTGTATTTATAGCACTTACTATTTTCTCGTCAAACATTAAATCAGCCAAGTTATAATCGCAGGCAGCTGTCGCTGAACCAAAAAGCAATTTATCATCCTCATTAAAATTTTGCACAACGATATCAATATATTTCTTTTCAATATTATGATGTTTATAAAAAAAGTCAAAAACACTTGTGAATTCCATTGAGTAATACTTCTTATATTCGTCTAAAACGTTAGTTGCTGTAATCTCAAAAACGTCTAAAATTTCATTTATAATTTTTCCAGCATATTTGTTGTCAAGTGCTTTAGCATACGAAATAAATTTCTCACGAGTATAATCTGATGGTAAGATCAAAATGTAAGATTTCTCTAAATCATCTACATCTATTGGCACAAACATAAACTCACCTTTTTATAAAAGATTCAATAATATTCATTTTACTCTCGTCAAGTTGCAATTTGTTTAAATCAATTAATGTATGGAGGAAAATTGCGAATATTCTAATCTTTGGTTCATTTCCGGCACTGACAATCATATCTAATGATATTCCAATTGAGTTGTAAAAATTCTGATTAAAAGTAACACCGTAGCTTACAAGATCAATTATGTAATCGCAGACGTTATTAAAAAGCGACAGACTTTTTACACACATTAAATATTTTAGAATAATTGCGCTAGCTTCTTCAGGATATTTGGAAGCAAATTCTTCAAACACATCTTTTGCTTCGAACCACACTTCTGTTGTATCATCGATTAATAAAAAAATTAGTTCAAGATAACATAAGTAATCCTTTATGTTTTTATCATTTTTACTAGTTATTGTTTTCAATAGAAAATCAAATAAGAATTTAAGCTCAAAGCCACCTCGTCTATATGGTTGATGATGGTCACCTATCTCAAGAATAAAAATGGGTGTTATCAATTTATTATACTCGGAATCCTCAAGTTCTGAAATAATATCAAGTAAACAACTAACGTTTAGTCTTTGATAATTTTTAGTGTCTCGCCTATATATTAATTTTTCAACAAACATCCGAGAATATTGTTGATTAAGTTTGAATAATGTCGTCAAGTATCGAATATCTGAATTGTTTACTAAGTGGTCATCAATTGCAAATATTTCATTGCAAAATATTCTTTCATACCATTCAAAGTTTTCAATAATCAAACTAAGTTTTTCATTTGCACTCTCTTTATGTGTATAAAATAGGTACCGAGCCAATCCTTCTGATACCATACTTTTTGAGGATGTTAATTCTAAGATTATTGCCTCAAATGTTTTTACGTCTGGATTTTTTTTAAGTATAATTTTTGCCAATAAATAATCTCGAAATTCATCAAATGTAAAATTTATGCACTCGTCATTACCTTTCGAAGCATCTAAATTCTCTTGAATTAGAATGTCTTCATCAATCATTCTATCCAATTCATCAAACTGTTCTTTTGAAAAATTTAGTTTACTTTTAGATAAATTCATAAACATTCCAGAATCAAGCATTCTCTCAATAATTGCGAAAAGTACATTTTCGAAAATGTAGGTAGAATAAGATTTTAATAAACTATCAGACGGTATTTTAGTGCTAAGTTCAGTTTTTTTCTTATTAAGGTAAAGATCAAATATTTTATTTTTATATAGGTGTGTCAGGTCTGTTATTATAATTTCGTGAGGTGAGTTAGCATCACCATAAGCTTCCGAAAATACTCTAAGAAATAGAGGGTCATCTGTTAACTTTCTCCAGATACTGTCAGAAATATTTTGAATTTTATATCTGTAAAATTTACTATATGCTTCAAAAAGTCTATTTCTATCTTTTGATCTAATTCTAGAATCAAAGTCTTCTTTTAATAATATTGATTCACCAATATCCGAGGTTAAGAAATCATTAAATCTTACTTTAAAGTACTCCGAACGACAAGTAAAGATAAATTTCACGAAATAAAATTTGCGTAATTTTTTTACTAACTCATTTAATCTTCCAGAAAATAACGCATAATTTTTTTGTTCATTTAAACCATCAATCATTATAACTAAACATTTTTTATTTTTTTCAAAATTGGAACCAATTGAATCAAGGACAGTATGAATATCACTGCAAGAACTTAGATATCCTAATTTTTGAATAATTACGTTCTCAAGATTAGTTAAATCTGTTTCAAAGAAATCTTTACCAAAGAACAAAAGGCATGGGATTTCACGTTTAAAAAGTACGTTTTCAACGAAATCACAAATAAAATTTGTCTTACCATGACCAGCCGCTGACGTAACAATAAGAACTTGTGTTTCAAACGCTATTAGTCTTTCTTTTATATCTTCTAATTTCCATTTGTATTTATAAAGTGATTCATACTCATACTTCTCCCAATCAAACCAGTATTTTTGTACATCTGAAAATCCCTCTCCCAACTTAATGGTTCTAATTTCTTTCTGAAAATCATCTATCCAGTTAATTTTGTTGTCTATAAAGGCCTTTACCTCTTCTAATATTTGGTTCAATTTATCTAACTGAAATTCGCTTGTTGAAGACTTATTAAAGCTGTAATTAATTAAGTCTAAGCTATATTTGGATAAAAATTCATTTAATCGTAAAAAGTTTATTGAACCTAATTCTTCAAAAACTTTCTTCATAAATAATATTGGATCTGCATAGTATCTTGCAATTTCTTTTATGTTAGTAATCTCTGTAAATACGTCTGGTATATATTTTTTTATTTTTTTTTGTGAATCGATTTGACTTTTCGTAAATGTATGACAACTTTTAACAAAGTTATCATACTCCTCGTCTTTTTTAGACTTTGCTAAAACGAAATTTTTAAGATATATATATGTCAAGTCATTTTTATCAATTGGTTTTGCAATATTTTTATGTTTTTTGTTAAGGATTACCTCATAATTTTTATTTCCCCAAATGTTTTTTGCACTAAATTTATCAACTATCTTATCTTGCGCTGCAATAACATACTTTACAATAACCTTCCCATCGATATTGTATTTGTACCAATCCTCATTCAATAATTCTACAAAGTCGGATTTCTTTTTTAATTGGTGAATTTGATAGTGAGACCAAGTCAAAAAAGAACCAATTGATGCCAACATTGCACCATTATTTGGGGTCGCAAAAAGGAGAATCTTACTTATTCTTAACCTGTTATTTGATTTAATTTCCTCAAGAACATATTTCTTCCCAATCAATCCACCGAGACTATGACAAACCAGCATGATTTCTTCATAATTAGCGTAGTTATTATTTATTTTAGATTTCAATCCATCAGCAATGTCCTGAATTTTAGGAAGAATGGGACCAAAAGGAAATCGAAATAATGAAGTAGGATAATCGAAATGATCAATTTCGTAGTCAGAATTTATGTCGTTGTCCGAATTCAGTAGGTCGGGAAATATTCCCCATGTTTTTATTGGATTTCCGCCCAAGCCGTGAACAAACAATATTAATTTATTTCTCATTATTCTTCTGATCTTAACATTAGGCTACTAATTTCCTCGTCAACTCCACCAACTCATTCACATCATCTTCAGTAAACAGCTTATCTACTGCATTACTTCCAAAGTTTGTGAATGGCTCTTCGTAGAGATCTGCCGGTTCGAGTTTTCTGCGCTGAACGAATACATTTTGCACAGCCCTTAAAAAACGGGACTGATCAGCATTGTAATTATGTTCAAGTATAAATGCATCGAAAGCTTTTTTAACAACATCTTCGTAACTTGGTATTTTTTCAATATTCAAAGCATGCTTAAGAAAATCCACAAAGCTTCCAACTTTAACTCCATAAGCTTTTAGCATATTTTCTTCATCAAGTGAAATATCTTCAGCTTTCAATTCTTTACTTAGCGTAAGTTCAAGATCGAGTAAATCATCTATGTTTAATTCCTCACCAGCTTTCAGTTTAATTATAGCTGGATGTTTTTCTGCAAGCTCAAGTATCTTTTTCTCAACGCGTTTTCTGTATTCTTCAATGTAAACTTTCTGGTTATCCTTTCTTAAGATAACCCAGCGTCTGGATTCAATAATATCATCAAGTCCAAGCTCAATAACCAATGAAGGTCTTGGCTGCTTGTATTTCATTATCGGAGAAAGTGTTTCTTTGGTTTGATCAATTAAAGCAAGATTAGCTTCTTTCCAAAATTCATTCGAGAGAACATCATTTATAACACGAATATGAACTGCAACTTGCGCAAGGTTCGTTGGCAGAAGAGAAACATCTTCTTTTATAGATCCAATAACAGTTGCAAGGTCCTTCCTTTGTAAGAAGTGCAAACCTAATTTCTCCATCTTATTGATAAAGAATGCTTCCTCATTGTTTATTCCGGGTACAAATCTTAGCAAAGGTGCTACTTTTAATTTTAGAAATTCAGTTTTATCTCTTGTGATGTAATTCCAAAAATCATTTTGCCATGCATCTTGAACTTCATGATAAACTTTATGCACTGAAAACGAAGCGAGTGGAATATCTGCAATATCGGAACGGAGATCTTTGATTATCCGTTGTGCATCAGCAGAGTTCTGCTCACCTAAAAAATTTTGAAGCTTTGCAAGACGTGTGTTGAAAATTATAACACGTATTGGTATCTGCCTGTTTGTGTCATCAATTTTTACTTTTTCAAAATTTTCCCAGTAATCAATAATTAAAAAGTTTTCTTTCTTACCATTGGGGAGCCAATCAAAAATTTTACAAGCTTCGTAATTCCGTGTTCCTCTCCCAATCATTTGCCAAAATTTAATCTGCGAGCCAACCGGTTTCATAAAAGCAAGGTTAACCACTTCGGGAATATCAACACCGGTATCGAGCATATCAATGGATATTGCAATACGGGGCATATTTTCTTTCTTGAACTTATCAAGTAATACATCCGCTCTTTCCATTTTTGAATCAATTACTTGAATAAGGTTCGGATATTGCGGATACATCTCATTGAAAGTCTCTGCCAATCGCATTGCATGTTTATGTGTAACAGCAAAGATTATTGATTTTCCCGGATACTGTCCCGATTTGTCCTTTAAACAATTATCCATAAACTCTTCCCACTGCGCACGGAGAGTGTCCTTGTTTGTTACTTTCTTTTCAAGATCAGTTCCTTCAAAGTTTAATTCATCGGGATCAATTCCATTGGAACGAAGAATAGATTTGTCTTCTTCCGATAAATCAATTCCTTTAATTCCTTTTCTTTGAAATTTTGTTTGAGCTGCATAGACATTAAAATCAGCTAAATATCCTTCTTTAACAGCATCATCAAAAGGATAAAGGAATGTTGGAGTTTTTCCATCGCAATCAAAAAACTTAAAAGTATCGCGGTCGATAAATTCAGCGGGTGTTGCTGTTAATCCAATCTGAATAGCATCAAAGTAAGCGAGCACATCAGTGAATTTATTATAGATTGAGCGATGACATTCGTCAGAAATTATGACGTCAAAATCTGCCGGAGTAAATTTGTTGTAACAAAGCTCAAGCGTTTGAAGGGTAGAAACATAAACGCGAGCATCGCTGGAAATATCATAAGTTCGTATTCTCGATCTTGCTTCATTTGGTAAATGCTGCTTAAATCCATCTGTCAATGCCTGGTTAACCAAGCTGTCTCTATCGGCAAGGAATAATATTTTTTGTGCCACATTAGCTCGGAGGAGAACATCAATCATTGCCATTATGGTTCGTGTCTTACCAGTACCGGTAGCCATTACAAGAAGAGCTTTACGTTTCTTTTTTAATTCAATGGCTGCAATAATTCGTCTGATTGCTTCAACCTGATAAGAACGATTTATTATGGATTCTTTTATGTGGATAGCATTCAACGGCTTTTGGTTTTGTTTAAGGTGAAGCAGCCGTTCTAAATTTTTAGGTGAGAAAAATCCAGCAACGTGGCGTTCGGAAGAATTTTCAGAATCCCAGAAAAAAGTATCATCACCATTGCTCATAAAAGCAAATGGACGGAATGATTGTTTCCTTTGAATTTCGGTTATGTATTGAAAGACTTGTTCTTTACCAACTCGTGGATCGCGGCTTGTTTTTTTAGCTTCAATAACTCCGATTACTTCTCCATTTGCTTTATACAAACAGTAATCTGTAAAACCTTTAACAACAGTTTTATCATAGTCAGTAACCGGGATTTCAAACCCAACTTGGGTATGATCGGCAAGATTCCACCCGGCTTTCGCAAGAAGCGGGTCAATTATAGAATAGCGAGTTTCTTTTTCATTGATCTGAAGCGGTGACAAATTAGAATTCCTATTTAATTGTTTGTTTCACTCTTCATCTTAAAATTTTTCTTAACCGCCTAATCAAACCTAAGGCAAGTATTTACCGCAGCACATTTATGCGTAACTAAAATTTTATGAACAAAAATAGTGATAAGAATTGTTGAAGTCTAACTTTCATTTCTTGCTTAAAGCGATGGGGGAGTGTATCGTCCTAAAAAAAGTTGACACTTTTTAGGTTGATAAATTAGTTAATATTTTACTTTCAATAACCCCAGGAGGGCGTAGCCCGACTGGGGTTATATTTTTTTCATGAACAATTGCCGGAGACAACATCTCACAACTTAAATGAGGTCTTTCTGTATTGTAGATATCCACACTCTCTGCCACTGTTTTCTTTAATATCTGGTAGTCCTTAAATCTTTCTATAATTAGAAATTCCTCTTTTATTGTTCTATTCATCCTTTCTGCTAATGCATTCTCGTATGGATCTGATTGCTCAGTCATACTTATCTTTATCTTATGCTTCTCTAAAAGCTCTACATACTCTTTGCTGCAGTATTGTAGTCCTCTGTCTGAATGATGGATTAGCTCTTCACTTCTTCTTCTGTTCTTTATTGCCATCTTTAGCGCTTCTATTGTTCCCTCCGTTCCCAGTGTCTTATTTATACTATACCCGACTATCTTTCTTGAATATGCATCTGTTATCATCGTTAGATAACAAAATCCATCGTCTGTTCTTACATATGTAATGTCACTTACCCATAGTTTTTCTTGACGATCTATTTCCAGTCCCTTTGTTAAGTTTGAATATTTCTTTAACCAGTGCTTTGAGTTTGTTGTCTGTATATATCTCTTTCTCTTCGTTATTAATAACCGATTACTTCTTAATATCTCAAATAATTTGTCTCTACCTACCTTTATTTCTTCTCTTTCAAATTCCTCTCTCAGTATATAATATAATTTCCTGGTTCCTATCCTCGGCATTCTTTTTCTTATTCTCTTTACCAGCCCTATTACTTTGTCTGTTTCTTCTTGCTTTGTCTTCTCTATCTTTTCTCTCTTGTAATAGCTCTGTCTGCTTAAGCCAAACAGTCCGCTTACTTTACCTACTCCAACTCTCTCCCTTTGTTGTCTACATTCTTTGACAGTTTGGCTAAATATTTTTTTCTTATGTCTATTCCTAATTCCCTCTCTGCTACATCTATTGTTATCTGTAGTATCTTTTTATCCGTTTCGGCTCTTCTGAGTTCTTTCTTTAATCTGCGGATTTCTTCCTGTGGTGTTTCTTTGCCTTTCATCGGGTTCCTCTTTTTCCAGTTCAATCTACCATGTTTTCTTAGCCAAACCAATACCGTGCTTCTTCCTTGTATTCCATACTTCCTTTGTGCCTGTTTATACGTCTCTTCCCCTTTTTCGACTTCTTCCACTACTTGTAATTTGAATGCTAAACTGTAGTCTTTTTGAGTCCTTTTTTTATCCCTTTCCTGATCCCTCTCTTCCATAGTTTGACTCCTTTTCTGTCAACCTATTTCAGGACGATTCAGAGTTTTAAAATAAAAAGCCCTCACAAAAGTGCGGGCTTTGTCCTTAGTAGCGGGTTTACCAACCATAACGAAGTGTTGGTTGGGGCAGTCCCGACTTTGTCGGTCCGCATTAGGCGGAGAACCTACAATTCGCCGTGGCGAATTATGAGCCCGACGAGCTACTCCGCCTTTGGCGGACTCCACCCATCAATATTTTTTTTCAACCATTCACGTCCAATACCTGTCTTAAACCATTTCTCACGTTTCATCGCTTCCGATCTGGTTGAAAATTCTTCTTTATAAATGACTTGCCAATTGTGCCCGTGTTTAGTTGAGTGTGAGATACCAGAATTGTGTTCTAAAAGTCGTCGTTGTAAATCAGAGGTTTGTCCGGTATAGTAATATCCTTCTTCGCTTCGGATTATATAAACGAAATACAGCATTGCCTTTGTCCTAAAAATACAAAAGGGTTCTAACTAGTGTAGAACCCTTCTTCGTTTAGTAGCGGGGGCAGTTCGCCGCGGGCGAATTGAACCTACAACCTAGATTCCCAATTTTTTCAAATACTCTCTTCCGACTCCTGTCTTTAACCATTTCTCTCTTTTCATGGCTTCAGTCCCAGTGTTATACTCTTCACTGTGAACAACTTTCCAATTCTTCCCACGCTTTGTCCAAAAGGAGAGTTTTCTATTGTTGTGTTCATTTAAACGTTTTTTCAAATCTTCGGTATAACCAGTGTAAGTATACCCTTCCTCGCTTCTTATTACATAGACAGTATAACTCATCCCACTTCTCACAAATAAAAAACTCGACCGAATTTCTTCAGTCGAGTTTCATTTTTAGTAGCGGGGGCAGGACTTGAACCTACAACCTTCGGGTTATGAGCCCGACGAGCTACCAATTGCTCCACCCCGCGATATAAATTTTAATTTCTATTTACAACCTTCTTTACTTTCAATAACATAGACAACGTATTTCATTAAACGAAAAATAAAGAACGACAACAGGTTCTATTTTTCAACCCTTTCGGGGGCAGTCCGCCATGGCGGATTGAACCTACAACCTTCGGGTTATGAGTCTGCCTTCATTTTATTCCGGCAAGATAAACCCGACTCGCAACCAATTACTCCACTTTATCTGGCAATGAAAAACTCTTTACATTGACAGATTTATCCCGCTGTTAGCGGGACCCGTGATGTAATTTTATTTTTAAGAACCTTCGGGTTATGAGTCTACCTTCATTTCATTCCGGCGAGATAAACCCGACTCGTACCAATTACTTCACTTTATCTGGCAAAGGAGTATCGTCTACCCTGACAGATTTATCTCATCAATGGAATATTGATTTCATTGACGGACCCGTGATTTAAATTGGGATGCAAATATACTCATTATGCGATGGGTTGTCAAACCTCAACCAGAAAGCTTCGGAATGAATGAATGGCTGAATGAATGAGCGGTTTTAACTTAAACGTTGAAATTAAAACTTGATATTATACCATCAATACTTTGCGAGTGGACATGCAGTTCATTCAGCTTTTGAATAATGCTTAGGATACTCTTCCTTTTTTCTTCAACTAAATCGGTTAAAAAAGATCTAACTTCCGGGAAAGTACACTCGGCGAGAATCCCCTCATAAAAACGAACCATAGAGGCTTCTTTACGCAGGGCTTCATTAAGCATTGCACATGTATTTCTGCAAGCATGCTGACAATCTACTTTAATCTGTGTCATATTACGCCTCTTTTATTTTCTCTCTTAAATATTTTTTGAATCCGATATTTATTAAACTGTAATTTTAATTGATGACCTTGCAAAATGTTTCCCGATTTCAAGCGCTTGTTCATTTACGGGAATCATGTGATGATGTCTCTCAGGCAAAACCTTTCTTAAAGCAGAAAGAACGTTCTCTATTTTTACAATTGGTTTTTTCTCAAGGAAAGCGCCGAGTATAATCATATTGGCAACTTGTTTCTTGTTTAATTTTTGTGCTTCTTCCATTGCCGGAACACCTAAACAATCAATGTCTGTTCTTGTCGGAAGATTTATAATGCTCGACTCTTCATAGATTAATAAACCACCGGGTTTTACTTCAGATTCAAATTTGTCTAACGAGGGTTGGTTTAGTACAATTGCCGAATCAAATCGCGATACAATGGGCGAGCTGATTCTAGAGGTTGAAACGATCACAATACAATTTGCTGTACCGCCGCGCATTTCGGGTCCATACGAAGGCATCCAGCTTACTTCTTTATTTTCTATCATTGCTGAGTAAGCGAGGGTCTGACCCATCGAAAGAATGCCTTGCCCTCCGAATCCTGCAATAATTATTTCATGTGCTTTTTCCATTTCATTAACCTTAATTACTAACTGTACTTGAACAAATAATTAGTTTGGTTCATCCATTGCTGCTTTTAATTCTACTTTAGGTACCTTTAAATCTCCCAAAGGATAAATCGGCAGCATATGCTCTTCAATCCATTCCATTGATTCAACGGGTGTCATCTTCCAGCCCGAAGGACAATTAGAAACAACCTCAATGAAGCATGTTCCTTTTTTCTCCTTCTGATATTCAAAAGATTTAGTGATTGCTTTCTTTAATTTTCTTATTGCATTAGAAGAAAAGATTGAATGCCTGCTCACATAATAAGCTCCGGGAAGCTGAGCTAACAACTCGGTAATTTTTAAAGGATTACCCATCGTAACAGATTCTCTGCCAAAAGGAGATGTGGCTGTAACTTGACCTAATAAAGTTGTCGGTGCCATTTGACCGCCAGTCATTCCATAGATTGCATTGTTAATAAATATCATCAAAATATTTTCACCGCGATTGACCGTATGAATTGTTTCTGCTGTTCCTATTGCAGCTAAGTCGCCATCGCCCTGATAAGAAAAAACATATCTATCCGGAAGAACACGTTTAATTCCAGTAGCAACTGCGGAAGCTCTTCCATGGGCGGCTTCCTGCATGTCAATATTCATATAATTGTATGCGAATACCGAACAGCCAACCGGGGCAACACCAATTGTTTTATCCTGAATATTTAATTCATCAACAACTTCCATAAGAATTTTATGAACTATTCCATGTCCGCAACCAGGACAATAGTGCAACGGAGTATCTGTTAACGTTGCTGGTTTGTGATATACTACTTCAAATTCCTCGGGGATTTTGTTTTCCATTTTAAATTCCTTTACTTCAAAGTAAGAGTTTGCTTTTCAACAATAGCTTCAACTTTTTGAAATACTTCTTCAGGTGATGCAATCATTCCACCCATTCGCCCTGTAAAATTAACAGGACATTGTCCGTTAACAGCTAAAGCTACATCTTCAACCATTTGGCCTGCATTCATTTCCACAACTAATACCGATTGAACTCTTGATGCGAGCCGTGCAATTTCATCTTTAGGAAATGGATATAAAGTAATTGGTCTCAGCAAACCAATCTTAATATCTTTTTCTCTTCCGAGTTCAACTACCTTCTGACAAATCCTTGCACCCAAACCATAAGCAACCAAAAGAATGTCGGCATCTTCAGTTAGGATTGATTCAAACCGAACTTCTTTTTGCATTGCCTTATATTTTTCCTGAAGACGAAGATTCACTTTCTCCATTTCTTCAGGTTGAATAAAGAGAGATGTTATGATATTTCTTTCCTTTCTTTCACCCATACCGACTGTTGCCCAATTTTTATCCGGATAGGGAAGTGAACCTTCTGTTGGTAAAATAACTTTTTCCATCATTTGACCCAACGCGCCATCAGCAAGAATGAAAGATGGGTTTCTATATTTTTCAGCTAAACGAAAAGCATCAAACACAAAATCTGCCATTTCTTGAACTGAGGCAGGAGCCAAAACTATCGAATGATAGTCACCATGCCCGCCGCCTTTAACAGCTTGCCAATAATCGCCTTGAGATGGTTGAATTGTTCCCAGACCGGGACCACCGCGATTAACGTTTACTATTAAACATGGAAGTTGTGCAGAGGCGATATATGATATCCCCTCTTGCATTAAGCTAATACCCGGACTTGATGAAGAAGTCATTACTCTGGCTCCAGCACCAGCAGCTCCATAAACCATATTGATAGCTGCCAACTCACTTTCGGCCTGTACAACAACACGACCGCGCTTTGGCATCTCCCGTGTGAAATATTCAAGTATTTCTGATTG
>Ga0214473_10006874_pt1 | contig 13551 bp, 10 predicted proteins | sample RVTome_7_FD_203509 | JGI IMG/M metagenome (GOLD analysis project Ga0214473, IMG submission 203509) | Soil microbial communities from uranium-contaminated site in the Upper Colorado River Basin, Wyoming, United States - RVT98D197 | ecosystem: Environmental > Terrestrial > Soil > Contaminated >...
CCACCGCCGGCGGCAAGACCGAAGCGGCGTTCCTCCCGCTCCTCTCCAAGATGGACGTGGAGGACTGGCGCGGCGTCTCGGTGCTTTACGTCGCGCCGATCCGCGCACTTCTCAACAACCAGGAGGCGCGGCTCTCGACGCTCACGGGGCTCATCGGCCGACGCGCCGGCAAGTGGCACGGCGACGTGAAGGGGCCCGCCCGCCGACGCATGATCGACGACTCGCCCGACGTCCTGGCGATCACCCCCGAGTCGCTCGAGGCGATGCTGCTCAGTACGCGCACTCCCGCGCGGCGCTTCCTTGCTCACGTTCGCGCCGTCGTCATCGACGAGGTCCACGCCTTCGCGGGCGACGATCGCGGATCTCATCTCGTCGCGCTGCTCGAGCGAATCTCGCGCATCGCGGAGTCAGACATCCAGCGCATCGGCCTCTCTGCGACCGTCGGCGATCCGGACGCCATCGTCGCTTGGTTGAGCGGCAGCAGCCTGCGGCCCCAACGAATTGTCGACCCGCACGGCGCACGCAACCCTCCGCAGCTTTCGCTCGACTTCGTTGGCACGCTCGACAACGCCGCACTGCTCATCGACCGCTTGTACCCGGGCACGCGGCGGCTGGTCTTCGTTGACAGCCGTAGGCGTGTCGAGGAGTTGGGCCACCGTCTCTCGCAGCGAGGCGTGGACGTCTACCTCTCGCACTCCTCGCTCGCGCTCTCTCAGCGCACCGCCGCCGAGAAGGCCTTCGAGGAGGGCACGAACTGCGTCATCGTGGCAACCAGCGCGCTCGAACTCGGCATTGATGTGGGCGACCTCGACCACGTCATCCAGATCGACGCGCCGAGCAGCGTGTCGTCGTTCCTCCAACGCATGGGGCGCACAGGGCGCCGTGCTGGGACGACCGCGAACTGCACCTTTCTCGCCACCGACGACGACGCGCTCCTGCGTGCGGCCGCCATCATCGATCTCTTCAGGAGCGGCTACGTCGAGCCAGCGCGGCCCTCCGCGTGGTCGCCGCACGTGTTGGCGCATCAGGCCATCGCACTCTCGATGCAGGAGCAGGGCTCGGCCTCCCACGCTTGGTGGAGCTGGCTCGAAGGCTGTGCGGCCTTTCGCGACGTCTCGGCGACGGAGCGCGAAGCCATCGTTCGGCACATGGTCGACAACGACATCCTCGTCGAGGCCGACGCGCGGCTCGCGCTCGGCGCCCGAGGCGAGAAGCTCTACGGCGCGAAGAACTTCTTGGAACTCTACGCGGTGTTCTCGACGCCGCGCGTGCTCCGCGTGATGCACGGCCAAACGGAGGTCGGCGTCGTCGACGCTTCGTTCCTCCAGGACAAGGAGCAGAAGGTTCCGAACTTCGTGCTCGCAGGTAGGGCGTGGCACATCAACGGCGTCGACTGGAAGGGCGGCACGTGCTCCGTCGAGCCCGCCGAGGCGGGCGCCTACCCGCGCTGGTTCGGCCAGCCGATGAGCCTCGAGCGGTCGCTCTGCCAGGCCATGCGACGCGTCGTCGTCAGCAAGGACAGCGACCCCTCGTGGTCGAAGCGCGCCGCCACTGCGCTCGAAGCGCAGCGCGAGTCCCACGCCTTCCTCCACGACGAAGCGCTACCACTCGAGGAGGGTTCTGACGGCCGCTACCGCTGGTGGACCTTTGGCGGCGGCGGCGGGAACCGCGTCCTCGCGGGCATCCTCGAGCGGGAACTCGGCGAGCGCGTATCACCCGGCAACACCTTCATCACGTTCTCGAGCGGCGCCGCCGAGAGCGCGGTCGCAATTCGCCAGGCCATCGACGCACTCGCCGCCCGGGCCCCGCTCGCGTGGTCCGAGGCCACGCGCCTCGTCGATCCCGGTCAGCGCTCCCGCGTGTCGAAGTTCCAGCCCTGCCTCCCACCGGACATCGAGCACGGCCTCATCGCCCGCGAGACGATGAGTGTCGACGACGCGAACGCGACGCTCGCGGAGTGGAAGCGCGGCAGCGACGAGGGCGCTCAGCGGTGACGAGGCCATCGCCCAGTCCGACCATCGCCGACCTGTACCTCGCGTTCCGGCAGGCGAAGACTGCGCTGTACTTCGAGAAGCGCGGCGTCGGCCTCCTAGAACTCGCCGAGTACGAGCACAAGCTCCCCGACAATCTGAAGGCGCTGAAGAGCAAGGTCGCCAACGGCAAGTGGTTCGACAAGGTCGAACTCGGCGAGACGTGGATCGTCCCCAAGCGCCTCCGCGCGACGGGCGAAGGGGATGACGGCGTCGTTCGAATCGGCGTTCCAAAGCAAGCCGCATCGGGGAGACCCGTCGACGTCCAGCTTCGCCTTAGCCCGCATCCTGATTTCGCGACGGTTGAGGTGCTCTACCTCTGGCGCTTCGGCGGCATGCTCGACGCGCTGCTCTCGAAGAAGGAGGTGCTGGGGTACCGGCTCGACCTTCGCAAGGAGCAGGTGGTCCCGCATCGACGTTGGCTTTTTGAGTACTGGCCGAAGCAATACCAGGCCTTCCGCACCGCGCCGCTCGATGCCGCGAAGACGGCCCTCAAGCACGGGGCTCAGACGCTGGTCATCAGCGGCGACTTGGCGAGCTTCTACGACACCGTCGATCCGTCGTTCATGCTCAGCAATGCGGTACTTGCCGAGTTGGAGAGGCACGGGACATCGAAGTCTGACATCGACGAGTACAAGCGAGCCACGGCTTCGTTGCTGAAGGCGTACGCGCGGTTTCAGAAGGACGCGTCGAGTCGCGCCGCGCTGTCCATCAATGTCGGCGTGCCGATCGGAGCGCTCACGAGTCGGGTCGTCGCGAACCTTTCGTTGGCCCCGCTGGATCGGTATATCGCCGCGCAGCCCGGCATCCTCTGCTACCGCCGTTACGTCGACGACTTGGTGATCGTCGCGCATGCGCCTGAAGGCGACCAAGGGCTCGTCGACACCATGCGGCGGTTCCTGCCATTGCTGCCCGGCAACGACGCGGTGCTGAAGCTGGACGTTGAACAGCTGGGACGGAAGGGGTCCGAGTTCCAACTGCAGACGTCGAAGGTTCGCGTTCATCACCTCGCGGGCGTTCCGGGCACCGACTTCGTGGAGGCCGTGGCGTCGGACTTCGCGAAGGCGGTGAGCGAGCGTCGCGCGTTCGTCGACTCTTCCACGCTCGTCGGTGATGGTGTCACGCACCTCATCCGCGCCGGGGAAGCCGCCGGTTCTCCGCTTCGCGTGCTGCGTGACGCGGACCGCGCGCGACTCGAACGATTCGCGCTCTCGACGAGTCTGCAGTCGTTGGAGCGCGTGTCGAGCCTCATTGGTCACGACGAGGCCCGCACGTTGGTGAGGGACAGCCTCGAGCGCGTCGGCCGCGTGCTCGATGCCGAGGACGACTGGGTCGCCGATCTCGACGTATCCCTGCGCCTTCTGAAGCTCGCCATCAGCACCGGTGATTGGAAGTCGGCCACCGAACTGCGCGAGCGCATGGATCGCGTTTGGGGAACCACCGACGCGCTCAAGACCACGACCGCGAAGCTCTATTACCGAGGTCAGGAGATCAACCCAGGAAGGGCTGCTCCGTGGACCTCGCTTCGCAACTACCTTCACGAGCGGCGGCTTGAGGCGATCAGCTCGGCGCTACCGATCGGCATGGATGCCGAAGCGATCGAAGACCGCATTCCGAAGGGGCTGATCTGGCAGACCAAGCGAGTCGGGGCCACAACGCTGCGTCGACGCGCAGAGCAACTCGCGTCCGCCGATCTGCGCTCTCGCGACCGCGAAGACGACGCGGTCCTCAACGGCCACGAGGTCGACGTCGACCGGGACTGGCTACGCGCCGACGTGAAGACCGACGCTGAACTCTCGGCGCGCCTGGCGACGGTCGACGAGTTCGTGCAGAGGTGTGCGGAGCTTGGTGACCGTCCGTGGCTGATGCCCGCCGCGCGCCTCTTTCTCTGTACGCGCCCGCCGTCCTACTTCGACATCGCGCGACGCTGGCTATATCGCGTCGAAGAGACTGGGTTCGATGACAACGTCTTTGAAGGGCTACTCGCGATCGTGAACGCCGTGCGAGGGACCGAGTACAAGGATCCCGTCGGCCAGGTCATCGACCGCAGCACCGTATCCATCGACTCTTTCTGGGCCGAGGTGCCGCCCGGCGGTGCGCTGTCACTGGTCGACCCGCGCATCATCCTGGGGAACCTGGTGGTCGATGATGCAGCTTGGAAGGGCGCCGCGACGCGCGTGCATGGGACGCCGTTCGGCGAACCGATTCTCACGAAGAAGCGTCTCGAAGGACTCACCGATGTTCTCGAGAAGGCGACTCGCGTCGCGCGTGGCAGGGCTGCCGCTGTGCTCGTCCTGCCCGAGCTGTCGGTCCCGCGCCGGTGGTTCAGGACCGTCGCGAACCACGTGGTGAAGGGGAGTCGATTGGGGCTGGTCCTTGGGCTTGAGTACCGGCACAGCACCGCCCAGCCGTACGTAGCGAACCAAGTCTTCGCGGTCCTCCCTGGGCCCCTCATGTCGGTGGCGACATGGCCGTGGACGAAGCGTCTGCCGGCGCACGAAGAGGGGAAGCTGCTCGCGAGCCTACCGGCGCCCGTGTCATTCCGACCCGTACCGCAGGATCCGAAGAAGCAGCTCGCGCGAACTGTGGTTCGCTCCGCGTGGGGCGACTTGTCCGTGCTCATCTGCAGCGAGCTGTTCGAGGCTCGCCGCGTTGCAGACCTGCTTGGGCGCGTGAACGTCGTTCTCTGCCCAGCATGGAACACCGACACTGCCTCCTACGACCACCTCATCCAGTCCGTAGGCTTCGAGCTGCACTCGATCATCGCCATCGCGAACAACGGCCACTACTCGGACTGCCGCGCGTGGGCCCCTCGCACGCAGCGCTGGGAGCGAGACCTCTGTCGACTCATCGAGCGCGACGTCAACGATGTCGTTCACGTTGATGTTCCGCTCGCGAGCTTGGTGGCGTTCCACGCAGGCAGCAAGCAGGCGAAGGACAAGTACGCGCGCTTGCGGAAGGCGCTCGATGGCCGCGATTTCAAGGCGGCTCGCGCAGCGCTGAAGAAGCTGACCGACGAACTGCCGGGGGCGTGGCGGCCGCTGCCGCCGGACTGGTCATGACCGAGAAGAAGCGTGCCAACAACGCGTCCAAGGGCGACCTGGTCCTCCACCAGACCGAGGACGGGCGGACGCGCATCGAGTGCCGCTTCGAGGGCGAGACCGTCTGGCTCACGCAGGCGCTCATGGCCGAACTCTTCGACATCGGCGTCGGGACGGTGAACCACCACCTGAAGGAGATCTACGCCGAGGGGGAGCTGTCGCCCGAGGCAACTATTCGACGCCATCGAATAGTTCGAACCGAGGGCCAGCGTACCGTCGCGCGAGAGATCGAGCACTACGACCTCGACGCGAGGCGACCGCGAAGCAGCTCAAGAAGCCTGCCCGCAGTCGCGCGAAGAGAGGGCGCGGGAAGTCATGAGCCCCTCTCGGCCCTGCTTCGCGGACGGCGCGCACGGGCACGCCTTGTCCGCGAGCTGCTCCTCAGGCACGGGGCGGCGCTGCGGGCGCGACACGGGCGAACGTGGACGCCCTGGTGGCGGCCGTCGGCGGGCTCACCAAGCCGCGCTCGGGCGCTCGGAGGGGTTTCTTGGGATCTGGCCGAAGGGGCCGCCGCCCGCTCTCGCCCCGTTCACCGGCCCGCCACCCCGCCCGATGCCCGCTCGCCCCGTGCAGCCCGTCTCGGCGCTCTCCGGGAACCCCCGTTCCCGCCTCGCGAAGACTCCGGCGCGCTCTCGGCGGGTGAAGCCGATCGGTTTGGTGGAGCCGACGCCATGCGGAGCTGAATCGTCTGAAGCCTCGAACCTCCCTCGCTCTGGTTAGCGGAGTGGGGTTCGAGGCTTTGGCTTGTCCGGTCCCAAAGCTCGACCTCGATGTTCTCGTCAGGTCCGCTGAACTCGATCCGCCGGAACAGCAGGCGGATGAGCTCGCCCCGCTCCTTGCCCGTTGCGATTTCGTAGAGCAGGCGGAAGTCAGCAAGCACGGCGCGCACGCGCTCCTCGTTGACGTTCGCGCGCGTGAGGTTGCGGAGCGTCTCGCTGACCTCCGCGAGGTCGGCCTCCACGATCACCTTGTCGCGCTCGGCCTCCCGGAGCTTGCCCTCGATCGACGTGAGCGCGGCCGTGCCCTGGGTGGCGAGCACATCCACGAGGTTGTCGATCCGGCGGTCGAGTTCGCGGACTCGATCCCGGAGGTCGGCTTGCTGTTCCCGGAGGGGCTCGGCGTTGGCGACCCGCGAGTGGTTGGCCTTGCTGACCGCGTCGTCCACGAGCGCTGGGCTCGCCGCAAGATCTGCGATGAGCGTCGTCATCCACCGCTCGATGCGGTCAGCGTTGACCTGCTTGATGGAGCAGGCGCCCCACCCAAGTCGGAACGTGGACGTGCAGCGGTAGTAGGGCACGCGCTTTGTCGGGCGGGACACGTAGGACGGCGTCATGTTCGACCCGCAGACGCCGCACACCAGCACGCCCGTGAGAGGGTAGGCGCGCTCCATCTTGTGATGGACTCGGCGCTTGGTCGGCGTGAGCGCCTGGACCTTCTCGAACACCGCGCGATCCACGATCGCCTCGTGGTTGCCGGCCACCCAGTCGTCGCCGCATTTCAGCTCGCCGAGATAGACGCGGTTTCGCAAGAGGTGCTCGATGGAGGTGTTCGACCACGGGTTGCCGCGCCGGGTCTTCACATCGGGTGGAAGCTGGCGCCGGACAGCGGCGCGCGAGGGGTGCTCGATGAAGAGGTCCATCATCAAGCGCACCACGTCGGAATCCTCGGGGTGGGGTACCAGCTTCTTGTCGATCGACCTGTAGCCGTACGGCACGGGACCGCCGGGCCACATCCCGCGCTTCAACATCTCGTGCCGCTTGATCTTGACCTTCCGCGACACGAGCCGGCTGTAGTACTGGGCGAACCCCGCCATCTGCAGCTCCATGAGCTCGCCCTCGGCGTCATCGCGGAACCGCTGGGTGGCCGACTCGAAGCGGACGCCGGTCTCCGTGGTGAGGCGCTTCATGAGGGCATAGGTCTGGATGTTCCTGGCCCAGCGATCGATGTCGTACGCAACGGCGTGATCCAGCTCGCCGGCCTGAGCGTCAGCCATGAGGCGCAGCAGACCGTCCCGTGTGTCCAGCTTCGTCCCGGTCTCCGTGTCCGAGTACACCGCGGCGACCACCCCGCCCTCGCTCTCCACGAACGCCCGCAAGTAGTCTTCCTGGGAGTGGTGGGAGTTGTACTCCTTGCCGTCGAGCTGGGCCTCGGTGCTCTCGCGCGTGTAGAGCGCCCACCTCGGCTTGGCCTCCTCCATCGCCGCGTTCGCGCTCATCGCGACTCTCCCGGCCACGCGCGGAGCTTGGCGATGGTGGCCGGGTCGAAGCCCTCACTGCGGCTGTGCGTCAGGTAGTGCGCGGAGATCGCAAGCCACCGGCGATGGAACACGGAGACATCTTCACCCATGCGCCACCGCTCATACACCGGGAGCCACGCCCAGCCATCAGCGCGCAGCGCCAACGTGGAGAGCAAGGACACCAGCCGGTCGCGCGGCCGGAGCGCGAGCCTTCGAGGGCGAGCGAGCGGACGGCGGCGAGACCCGACCTCATCGCGCCCGCCCTCATCGCGCCCGCCCACCTCGCTGCCTCTCTCTGCCACTCGGTGCTCCTCGCCTGGGGCGGGGGCTGGGCCGCCAGCCTGCGGCGCCTCGTGTGTGTCTCTGCGCCTTGCTGATCTACTCATCGGTGGGCTCCATCTCGCATTGCTGTTTCATCCAGTCGGACTCCGCGTGGCCTCGGAGCCCTGTCCGCCCGGGTCATCACGCTGAGCGGAGAGATGCCGGAGCGCGGAGACGAGCGCGGTCGCCGACACCTCGCCCGCCTCAGCGGACACGACCAGGAAGGCGCTGTGTGTGTCCCGGTTGGTGTGCAAATCGAGTGGTCCAGACATGGTCCCAAGAAACCCGCCCCCACTCGGCTTTGTGCACAGTGTGGGGTCACGGCTTCACCAGTTCGGCACCGGTGTCCCGGAGGTAGCGGAAGATCTGCCGGAGCGTCCGATGGAACAGCTCGGTGGCGATCCACCTCCCCTTCCACCGACACGCCACGTGGCCTTCCTTCCGGAGACGCACGAGCAATCGCCGGTGGACCTGGCTGCCGCCAGCATTCTGGAACTCCCCGGTGCCGAGGAGCGCACCGAGGATGTCCTGCGCCGCTCGCTTCTGCGACGTCGGCAGCATCACCGCGAACACGAGGTGGGCAGCCACCATCTCCTCGCCGGACATCGACTCTTGGACCTTCACTATCAGCGGATAGATTTGGCGGGCGAGCTCACGAACGTCAGTCAGGAACGTCGTGCGATCGAGCAGGTCCAGTTGTCGACCGAGGCGCTCGCGAATGGCGGTGCCTGTCAAGCTCACTTCGAAGCGCAGCACGCCCGGCATCGAACACCGCTTGCTGCCGGCCTTGGGGTAGAGCTTGTACGCCTCGCCCTTGGCGCCGCCCGCCTTGAGTAGCGCCGGGGAGTGGAGTGACGGCCGGCCGTTGCTGTGCCTCGCCATGACGCACTCCCAGCCGCTCCAGAATGCGCGCGGCGCCCAGCCGGCCAACGAGCACTCGACATCCCAGGCCAGCTCGATCTTCTTCACGCCGACTGCGATGTCATCCCGTGTGAGAGACAGGTCAAAAAGGCGCGAGGCGAGACTGAGGTAGGGCCCGACTCGGGCCTCGCAGTACCGCGGGACCAGATCGAGCACGGCCATGCTCGCGTCCTCTGCCCGGACGCGCCTCGGGTCGATGTAGTTGTCGGGCTCGGTTGGCAGGAGGCGCGGGAGGCGACCTCGCACCCGCAGGTCATCGGCAACAGCCCTTGCGGGGTTGAGGTCCGCGACCTGCGTCAACGTCGGTCGGCCCCCGGTCTTGGGGAGACCGAGGAACTGCGTCACGCTCACGCGGGGGGCCACGTCGTGCCAGCACAAGACAGGCACGCCAGGGGCTCGTGTGTACGAAGGTTCCAAGACACCCGCGGCCTTCGCCGCGCTGATGGCGGCGGCCTCGCGTGGAAGCCCTGACCGGACGTGGCGTACCCCGTGGGGTTGGATGTAGATACTCAGCTTGTCGACCAAGACGCGCTCGGCGCCCCCGGTCGGGGGGAAGACAGCGAGCCGACCGATCAAGTTGGAGCGCATCACCGAGCGCCCCCGCGAAAGGGCAAGTAGAGGGCAGCGGACTTGATGATTCCGACTTCCACGAAGCGCGTTCTCAAGAGATCGGACTTACTTCGGATCTCCTCATCAAGAGCCTCTCTGATCGTCTTCAAGCGATGAGCAGTGGGTGCCTCTAGAGAGAGGGGATCTCCGCAGGCCACCGATCGAGGGATGCGGTCGAGCATGCTCAGCACGATCCCACCGCGAGGCTACGCCTGATGGAGAGCGACCCCGTTTGGAGCGCGGCCTGCACTGCCTCCAGGGTCGTCCACCGGCGGACAATCTTGAGAATCGTGGTCGGCGAGCCGGAGATTCGCGCCCCCCGACCCAGACTCCGGTGGGGTTCCGATCGCAGGACCGCGCCAGGTTCGTCAGCCTCGACGCTTCGGGCAGCGGCGTCGAAGCCATCAACGATGAACTGCCAACCGTGCGCGCCACCTCTTCGGCCTTTGAAGTAGACCTCGACCTTGCCGGGCTTGTCGCTTCGGACTACAAACAAATCGGTCGTACCCATCTCGTCCTCCCCGGCCTGTTGGCCGCGCGTTGATTGCGGCCTTCAATACAGTCCCCGACGGGCATTCACCTAACGCGGAAGAAACGGGATGAATGCTCCGCACGCCAATGTTCTATGGACGTTCCGTGCTGTGCGACGTCTCACGGTAGAGCCGCTGGGGGCGACAAGGTGGTCATCGAAAAACACCCCCATCCCGCGGACCGAGTCGTCGCCAGCGCCGGCCTGACGGCGAGCCCCGAGATCGCCACGACGCGCGCCATGAGATGCACGCGATGGGTCCGAGTTTCTCGTTTTTCATACCCATCCGCTGGCGGCCTTCCCCACCGCCTCGGCGTTCCGATCCAGGGAGCTGTGGAGGTAGCGGCCAGTCGTGGCGAGCGAGCTGTGGCCGAGAATGTCCCGGACCGTTTCGAGGTCGGCGCCGGACCTCAAGAGGTGGGTCGCGCAAGAGTGCCGCAGGCTGTGCGTCGTGATCCGCTTCGCGATCCCGACGGAGTTCAGCGCCTTGGCAACGAGTCCGTCCACCGCCTTTGCGGTGATGGGTCCTTTGGCGTACGGACCCCGTTGTCCGAGTGTTCGGAACATCGGCTGGTCCCTGGATGGCGCCGTGCTTCCGTGCTCGCGTCGCCAGTAGCGGCGGATGTCGTCGTGAGCTCGGACGGTCAGCGGCACCACCCGCAAGACTCGCCGCCCGCTTCGCTTCTTGAGCGACTCGAAGTGAAGGCACGGTCGATCCTGGATCGTCTTCAAGTTGCCGACGGTCAACGAGCACAGCTCACCCTCGCGGAGCCCACCTTCAACGAGCACCCGGAGCACCGCGGCGTCACGCAGACCTTGGAGCGTTCTGCGATCCGGGGCACGTAGGAGCCGCTTGATCTCCGCCACCTCCAAGAACTCCGTCGGACGCTCGTTCATCAACTTCCCTCCGCAGTCGCGCCCCACGCGCAAGAGCGATGGGGCGTTCTTTCGATCTACGGATCCCTTTCCAACGCGTCGACCACAAACTCGTAAGAGCCAGAGACGATGGAGCGTTTGATTGAGCAGTTCTTGGCAGCGTCGCGAACGGGCAAGACGTCATGGCCGGGCAACCGGTCACGGAGCCCGAGTCCTTGGGGGGCCTGTCCCTTGATGTGCTGTGCGCTGCAAGGGGCCTTCCGGTCCAAGTTGCCAATCGCCGGACTTGATCGAGGTCTCGCCCGGTCGCTCTATCGGAGCCGGAGCCGGTTGCCTTCTCGCGTCCACGTCGCCGTGTAGCCGAGCGAGTGCCGGGAACAACGGAGGCTCTCGTACCAGAGGCTCGCGCGGAACGCGTCCACCTCGACCGCCGCGAGGTTTTGAGCGATCCGCGTGAGGCCGGTTCTTGCGAGGAGGTCGAGGTCTTGATCTGGTAGCCGACCGTTGTCCGGGCAACCGGTGACGGTCAACGAGAGCTGCGCCGTGAAGGCCCCGTCTTCGGTCCGGGCGACGATGGAGGTTTCAACACGTCCAACCACGCCTCGACCCGCATTACGGCGCACGTCATCGGCAAGCTGGTTCCGGTACTCGCCGACGCGCTCCACGGTCCGCAGGACTTCATCGGGAGCCATCCTTCGCCGTTGAGCGATGCGGAGGTAGGGATCCGCCGTCGGGCGACGTTCGATCTCCCTCGACACCTCGGCTTCGATCTCCATCTCATCGTCGGAGAGCGGTTCGACCGCGGCCTGCTCTTGGGGCTCGGACCCGCTCGGTTCCGTCTCCTCGGGATCTCCGTCATCTTCCACACGTGCAGCCGGTGACTCGGGATCGCGAGTTGGAGCGATGGGCTCAGGCGTCGGGGTGGTGGACTCGGTCTCCGTTCGCGAGGTGTCGCTCCCGTCACGCGCTGCCACCTCGCTGCCATCCAGCGCGGGAGCGTGTACGTCGGGCTGGGGCGACGGCGCGATGAGCAGGAGGGTGGAGAACGCCGCGCCGGACGCGAACACCATGACCATCACGCCGGCGACCACCCAAACCGAGCTGCCCGGCACCAAACGGCCGGCGAGGTCGCCACCAGCGCGGCGCACGGAGGGGATCGCCACGGCCACGACCACGGCGATGACCGCCAGGCCGCCGACCACGAGCGTGGGGAGCGGTGCGGCGGCGCTGATCCAACTCCAGCCGCAGCACCCCGCGAGCGACACGCACGCCAGTCCTGCCCACGCTATGCCCGCCCGCGCGCTCTTCTCCATCGGCCGATTCCTCCCAGGCACCAAGACCCCTGGTGTCGTTCGACCCTACGCCCAGACAACACATTACGTCTACTCAGGCCAAGCACCCTCAACGTTTCTCATCCTGGTCTCGGATCAACATATCGAGTCCAGTAGCCAGGCCTCCCCTGGAGGTCGATACGATGGGGAAGCAAGTCGAAGAACAACTCGGGAAGCGGGTGGCAGGGTTCCGCGAGGTGGCCGGGCTCACTCAGGCCCAACTTGCCGAGCGCGTCCACGTTGCCACCGAGACCATCAGCAGGCTGGAGCGCGGAGCTACGATCCCGTCGGTATCCCGGCTCGACGACATCGCTCGTGCTCTCGGGGTCGGTATCCACGATCTGTTCGAGCCCGAGCCGGCGGCCAGCGCTCGGAACGAGGCCCTGGCCGGTTTCATCACGGAGCTCAAGCGGCAGGGGGCGCCTGAGATCGAGCTGTTACGAGGAATCGCCCGCCTGGTTTTCGCTCATCGCGTCAGTCCACCTGGACACGAGGCGTCCAACGGGTAGTAGCCTCATCGGGCTCGGCTTGAGCGAGTGCTTGCTCGGCTTGAGCGAGTGCTTGAGCCTGCGCTTTTGTTCAGGTAATATCAACCGATGTCAACGCTCACCCTCACCACGGCCACGCTTGGGTCCGCCGATGCCGTCGAATGGCTACGCGGGATCCCCGCCGGGAGCGTGGACTTGGTTGTCACGGACCCGCCGTACGAGTCGCTCGAAAAGCACCGGGCCAGGGGCACCACGACCCGCCTAAAGCACAGCAAAGCATCCAGCAACGATTGGTTCGAGATCTTCCCGAACGCCAGGTTTGAGGAGCTGTTCGCCGAGGTCTTCCGTGTTCTCAAGAAGAACACGCATTTCTACCTGTTTTGCGACCAGGAAACCATGTTTGTCGCCAAGCCAATCGCCGAACGAGTTGGCTTTCAATTCTGGAAGCCCATCGTCTGGGACAAGATGAAGATCGGGATGGGGTATCACTACCGAGCCAGGTATGAGCTGATCCTGTTTTTTGAGAAAGGCAAGCGGAAGCTAAACGACTTGGGCGTCCCCGATATCCTCCAGTTTCCTCGCATCTATCGGGGCTATCCTACGGAGAAACCCTCGGAACTATCCGAGGTTCTCATCCGTCAGAGTACGACCGACGGTGAGCTGGTGATCGATCCTTTCGTCGGTGCTGGCGGCACCGGGGTGGCGGCCGTCCAGTTCGGCCGCCGCTTCATGGGCAACGATACTTGCGCAGAGGCCATCTCCATCACGCGGGATCGCCTCGTCGAGGCGGGCGCGACTGTGACCATGGAGACGCCTGAGTTCCCCGACTCCGCCAGCGACCAACTCGGCCTAGCCCTGTAGCCTGCCGGAGTCCGAACGATGACGGGAGCTGAGTACTCGAACTTGATCGCGGCCTACCTCGCAAAGAACTACGGAAACCGTGGTCTTGTCGTCTACCGCGAGATCTCGCTCGGCAAGAGCATCATCGGCAAGAACCGGCGCGTGGACGTCTTCTGCCTCCACGAGGAGACCGGCACGGCGATGGCGATCGAGTGCAAGTACCAACGCACGGCGGGCACCGTGGACGAGAAGATCCCGTACACCCTGGA
>Ga0214473_10006876_pt1 | contig 13549 bp, 10 predicted proteins | sample RVTome_7_FD_203509 | JGI IMG/M metagenome (GOLD analysis project Ga0214473, IMG submission 203509) | Soil microbial communities from uranium-contaminated site in the Upper Colorado River Basin, Wyoming, United States - RVT98D197 | ecosystem: Environmental > Terrestrial > Soil > Contaminated >...
CAGCTTACAGAAAAACTGTACAGATTGCGAGCACCCATGGTAAGGTAATGCATTTCCCTTATTTAGACCAAGACCTGATTGCATACTGTGAAAGTCTGCCCTCCAGTCTAAAATATCAGGGATATACTAACAAAATTATTATTCGTTTGTTTCTTGAAAAATATCTTCCCCCGGAGATTCTCCGCAAGAAAAAAGGGGTATTCAATTTCCCTAAAGATTATATTTTAGCATGGAATAACTATGAATATATTCGCCGCTTATTATCAAGCGAAGGTATTCGTAAATATAATCTTATAGATTCATCTATTGCTAACAAATATATCAAGAGATATATAGAAGGAGAAATAAATTTAGAAGATCGTATCTGGGCATTAATTGTGCTTCATTCGTGGATGGAACTTAGCCACAATTAGATACAAACATCTTATTCCCTCATGAACATCAGGGTATTAATGTTTTCATATTACTTCCCCCCTCAATATAGCGGCGCAGCATTACAGTCACTTAATTTAGCGAAAAAACTCAGAAATAGAGGCTTAGAGGCAATCTTTTTAACTGTTAACCATGATAAATCACCTGAAACTGATGAGATAGAGGGGTTTAAGGTTTATAGGTTATTTGAGAGTAAAGGCAAGTTTGGAGAAATCTTTCTATGGAAGAATATGTGGCGACTTTTAAGCCATCAAAAATTTGATATAATCCACTCCCATGGGGCATATCTAAGAAATAGTTTTATCGGTCCTCTTTCAAAACTTCTTAAGAAAAAAAGTCTTATGAAGGTAAGTCTTGCCAATAATGACCTTTGTGGGTTAGGCAAAGGCAGAAGCGGTTGGCTGCATAAACGATTTATTTCTATGGTTGATAGATATGTCTCTATTAGCAGAGAGATTACAAATGAGTTGAGAAACTATGGATTGCCTGATAAAAAAATAAGAGAGATACCGAATGGTGTTGATACTAAAAGGTTTTCCCAAGTATCCGATGAAGAGAAGATAATATTGAGAAGAAGGTTTGGTTTGCCGGCAGATGGTCTTATGTTACTTTATGTCGGTGTTATTGATGAGAGAAAGAATGTAAAGTGGCTGATAGAAAGATGGAACAGCCTCTGTCATGACTATCCAGGATTTCTTGTAGTGGCTGGTCCTGTCAGCCGTGAGGACAAAGATATGAAGTTATACAATAGTCTTAAAGTATATGAGGATAATTTAAAAGGTAAAGTCTTTTTTATCCGCTATACAGATAAGATAGAAGACCTTTATAAAATGGCTGACATATTTGTTTTGCCTTCAACTAATGAAGGGATGCCGAATGTTATTCTTGAGGCAATGGCATCGGGGCTTTCATGTCTTGTTAATAAAGTAAGCGGGGCTGAGGATATTATTAATGGAAAAAACGGCATGTTTTTTGACGTTGAGAAGCCCGAGACATTTTTGAGAGGCTTATTTGCCCTTAATGATCAGTCGTTAAGGGTTGAAATGGGTAAAAAGGCTCGAGAATTGGTAGTAAGAGATTTTTCTATAGAATCTGTTGCCGATAAATATATTAATCTGTATGAGGAGATGTTAAGCAGTTAATTTTTAGCTGTTAATAAAAAATTCTGTGCGCGATGCAATCATATTTATAGTCATATTCGGGAGTCTCCCGTTCTGTTTTTTACGTCCGTGGATAGGCATTCTGGTTTTTTCATGGATTAGTTATATGAACCCCCATAGATTTACGTGGGCTAGCGCATATGATTATCCATTTGCTAAGGTTGTTGCTATAGTTACTATTGCCGGGCTGCTTTTTACAAAAGACAGAATGCCCTTACCGAAGACGAGAGAGACACTGTTAATAGTCCTTCTTGGCTTATATTTTACTTTAACTACTTTTTTTGCCTTCAATCAAAATGCGGCGTGGATTCAATGGGAAAAAGTTATAAAGATATTGGTTATGACTCTCGCAACAATGGTCCTGATTAATGACCCCAAAAAACTTAAATATCTCGTTATGGTGATTGCTATATCAATAGGTTTTCTTGGAATAAAGGGGGGGATATTCAGCTTTGTTACAGGCGGTGGATTCAGGGTTTATGGGCCTCCCGGTTCTTTTTTTGCCGATAATAATGATATGGCGCTTGCTCTCAACATGGCTATTCCCATGCTTTTTTATCTTGCAAAAAATGAAGAAAATAAACGCCTCAAGATGGCGTTCTGGTTTACCTTTGCATCAAGTATAGTTTCAGTTGTATTTACATATTCACGAGGCGGCTTTCTTGCGCTTGCTATTGTTTTGGCATTTCTGTTTTTTAAATCTCAACATAAAACTATTGCGGTCATAATACTCTCGGTAGTTTTAATAATAGGAGCGGTATATATTCCTGTGCAGTGGTTTGAGAGAATCGATACTATTAGATCATATGAAGAGGACTCATCGGCACGGGGCAGGATTAATGCATGGAAAACTGCCTTGAATCTGGCAAAGGACAGGCCCCTGATCGGAGGCGGGTTTGAAACATTTATTCGTCCTGTTTTCAGGATTTACGCCCCTGTCAGCAGCAATGTCCATGATGTACATAGTATTTATTTTGAGGTTCTCGGTGAACATGGTTTTGTTGCACTTGGTCTATTTATATTATTGATATTGTATTCATTATCAACTGCACAAAAACTGAAAAAAACTGTGCGAAACAATCACGATTTTAAATGGGTTGAAGATTATTCCAGTATGTTCCAGATGAGCTTGATTGCGTATATGGTGGGTGGATTATTCCTTGGAAGGGCATATTTTGACCTTTATTACCATATAGTAGCAATGATTGTAATTATGCAGGTACTTGTAGATAAGGAAATAGTTCAGAAAAATAATATTCATTTTGGTTAAAAAAGATGTGTAAAGATAAAAAGACTGTTAAGGCTATGAAAAGAATAAGAATTATACTTATCCTATTTTTTTTCATTTTTTTACGTGATAATAATTTATTTGCAGAGAATAGAGAAGTTATTCTTGCTGATTTTGAAAATGGCATACCTTGTAGTGAAGAAGGTGACATTGTAGGATTCCGAAGAAATGACAGGATGAGAGTTGTTAGTGTTGAAAGTGGCGCTGAGAATAGTAAAAGAAGTGCATTATTTAAACTTTTGCCTGAAAAAAATGATACACCCGAAATTATGGATTTGTTCTTTCAGGGTAAAGTAAGGAGGATGTATCTTGCCACTAAAAATACAAAGTACGATGAAAATGGTCCAAACGCCCTTTCTTTTTGGATAAAGCTAAAACATAAAAGTGTATTAATCAGCAAAGAAAATAAAAATACTCTCGGAGTTTGGACATATCATTGGGAATTCGGTGATTTATATGTAGGCGGGAGATCAAATGAAGGGCAGGCTACTGATTCCATGATGCACGGATACTGTAATTTTAAATTTAATGAGAAGGCGGCGGGCCAATGGGTTAAAGTGCTGCTGACATCTTCTGCATTTCAGCAGAGCAGGTATTATTACCATTTTTATGCTGCACGGGGAACTACTGATAATCTTGAATTTTTCCCATCCATTAGACAACTTCAGTTTCATTTTTATCCAAAAATTAATAATGAGGAGGAAATACAGATTGACCAGTTGAAAATGGTATATCTTGAGCCAACAGCGAAGTTTGAAAAGGATTTTTTCAAAGATAAGGTATCTAAAAAATCTGAGGACGTAGAAGTGCCTGTTGTGATAAAAAATACAACGAAGCAAGATAGAAACTATAGAGTCTTCATTAGCAGTTTTCTCGGTATTAATAGAAATGTTCTTTATGGTGCGCACACATTAACAGATGGTTTTGAGGCGCCGAGAATGATACAGGCCAAGGCAGAGGGTGATGGCGGAACAGGAGTAGTTGAACTAATAGACCTGGATGGAAATTCTATAATTGAAAAACAAAAAGAGATTTTCATATCTGCCAATGGCATCTGGAATGGCAAGCTTATTCATCACATAAAACCTGAAATGTTTGGTCCGACTAAGGTGGTAAGACATAAAGATTATAATTTTTATGTAAAGAGAGACACCCTTACGACGTCAGTTATAGTATGGGATGCCTATGATGAAACCGTTGGCACAATGAATTATATAAGGGTACTCCCATCAAATGCTGATGATGCCTTGCATGAGCCGCCCGCTGGATTTCCTAAACAGAAAAGGCCTCCCGAAGGCTGGAGAAGCGAAGATATCCCTATAAATCAAGTTGGTGGATATTTTGTATCTGTTATTCAATTGACAGACTAAAATGAAAACCAGGATACTTCACGTTCTGCATTCTCTTCATATCGGGGGTTTGGAAAATGGCGTAATTAACCTTATCAATAACCTCGATGACAAAAGATTTGAACATGCAATATGTTGTATTACCTCATCAGGACCTATGGCAGAACGATTGAATAAACCCGTGGAAATATATTCAATGGGCAAAGGAAATGGAAGGGACTATTTACTTCCGTTCAGGTTAGCAGGAATTATAAAAAAGTTAAAACCAGATATTGTTCACACACGAAACTGGTCAGCCATTGATGGTGTAATTGCCGCAAAACTTGCAGGGATAAAATCAATTATACACGGGGAACATGGCAGGGAAGCATCAGATCCAAAAGGAGCAAATCTGATAAGGAAAAAAATTCGTAAGGGCTTAAGCCCGTGGATTTCTGAATTTGTAACTGTCTCTTCTGAACTGAGAAACTGGCTTATATATGATGTTGGTATTCCTGAAAAGAAAGTCATACAGATAATAAATGGTATTGATACCGGAAAATTTAAGCCTTCCGAGAATAAAAAGGTGTCAAAAAGTAAACTCGGAATCGCACCTGATTCATTTATAGTCGGTACAGTTGGGAGACTTGACCCTGTCAAAGACCATGAAACGCTTTTCAAAGCCTTCAGTTGTTTTAGTAAAAAGAATAAAAATAAAGAAGTCATGTTGATGGTTGTTGGAACAGGCTCTCAAGAGGAAAAATTAAAGGTCCTTTCAGAAAAACTAAACATTCAGGATAAAGTGATTTTTTCAGGTGATAGAGAAGATGTTTACCCATTATATCAATGTATGGATGTCTATGTTCTTTCCTCTATAGCAGAGGGGATATCAAATACTATTCTTGAGGCAATGGCATGCAGTTTACCCGTTGTAGCTACAAAAGTAGGTGGGACGCTTGAGCTGGTTGATGACGGTAAAACAGGTTTTCTCATTGCCCCGGGTCAGTATAATGACCTTTCAGAAAAACTATTTTTTTATTTTAACAATCCTTCTCTTGTAGGACAACATGGGTTTAATGGAAGGCTGCGAGTAGAAGAGAAGTTCTCCCTTTTACAGATGGTGCAGAAATATGAAGAAATCTACTAATCTGTATCAATGCATAATTTCTTGCATACAATTTTAATTAAATAACGGACAAGATATGCGAAATAATGAAAACAACCTTTACTGGCACAAGCATTCTGTAACAACCAAAGAACGGTGGAAAAGTTATGGTTATAAAAGTTGTGTAATCTGGTTTACAGGCCTATCTGCAGCAGGAAAATCTACTTTAGCGAATGTATTAAGCAAAGAGCTTCATATAATTGGGGTAAAAAATTATGTTTTAGACGGAGACAATATCCGTCACGGGCTTAATAAAAACCTTGGATTTAGTTATGATGATAGAAAGGAAAATATCAGAAGGATTGGAGAAGTAGCAAAATTGTTTGTTGATGCAGGGTTAATAGTAATGGCTGCCTTTATATCCCCTTATAGAGAAGATAGAAGCAATGTGAGACGGCTTTTAGGAAATAGACAATTTATTGAAGTATTCGTAAAGTGTCCTGTGTCAGAGTGTGAAAAGCGTGATACAAAAGGGATTTATAAAAGAGCAAGAGCCGGTGAAATAAAAGAATTCACCGGTGTTTCAGCGCCCTATGAGAAACCCGAAAATCCTGAAATAATATTGGAAACAGACGAAATGTCCTTAAAAGAGTGTATAGAAGTACTTTTAGGATATCTCGTTGAAAAAGAGTATATTATAAAGCCCCTAAATAAAATAAAATGAAGCTAATGCCTTGCTTAATAAAACCGTGTCTATTTGTGTTTTTATCCTTATTATTGGTAGTACCTTGCGAGGCTAAAGAAATAAATATCCCTTTGACTGTCCATGAGGCATTAAGAGAAGGAATTTCTGGTATTGATAGAGAGCAGGAGCCTGTAACACTCGGGATTCCCTTTCCTGAAGGCGTACTTTATGAAAAAAATGGTATGCCTCAAATAGCTTTACAGGGAACTCAAGAATATCAATTCAGGACACTTAAAAAATGGCATGATGGTTCGGTTCAGTGGGTTTTAACTGATTTTCAAGCCGATGTAAAATCTGATGGTAAAAATAATAATATCCATGTAATAAGAGGAAATGGAAATTCCACTGGCAAACTGGCGGAGGATAATGGTGAAATGATTACAGTTAACACCGGGATAATGGTTGTTCAGATAAGAAAAAAAGGTTTTAATCTTTTTGATAATGTATCTGTTGATGGCAGTGAAATTATTGCAAAAGGAAAATCCAGGGGTTGTATTGTTACTGGTAAGGAAAGAGAGGAATATCTGGCATTCAATGATGCAAAGGCAAGGGTTCTTATTGAAGAAAATGGTCCTGTGCGGGCAGTAGTAAAGGCAGAAGGAACACATATTGAGAACGATAAACGAATGATGGATTATACAGTGAGGATGCATTTTTACAAGGGTAAATCCAGGGTAAAGATTTTTTATACCCTTCGTAATGCGAGTAAAGAACAGGTTGAGCATGCCTACATACGTTCTCTTGATTTAAGTACGAAGATTAATCTTTCAGGCGAAACTTACGGTGTAGTTTCAAAGCATAATGGTACGGTAAAAGAGCCGCTTAAAGAGGAAAGCATAATTTTATATCAGGCAGTTTCAGATTTTCCTCAAGAACACGGGGGAAATGCATTTTATTATCACGCACCCATCCCCCAGGATTATAAGAGAGAAAAAAAACGCGGGTTTGCACAGGAAGGATACTGGATTAAAAAGGGTGATAAGGAATTAATAAGAGGTGAAAAAAAAGAATATCCTGACCTCATGTTTCTTGATGTGAGTGACAGCGAAGGGAAGGGGGTGACTGTTGGTGTTCGTTTTGCAGCAGGATTGTGGCCCAAAAGCTTGCGTGCTCATCCGGATGGAACAATAGAAGTTGGCTTATGGCCCAGAGAAAATGAAGCAGGCTATTGGATAAGATACGGCAGCCATACAACGTTTGAAATTATGTATGATTTTCATGTCAAACAGAATGCTCCTATGGCTTCTATGAAAAAATTTCAGTATCCTCTTGTAGCTAAGGCTCCTGTTGATTGGTATAACCAGAGTGTAAATGGCATTTATCCGCTTTATAATTTTGTATCTTTTAAAGATGAGTCAAATTTTGTAGATGACAGAGGCTGGGAGTATAAGGTCGGCTGGCGTAAGCCCAAGATGAAAATATGGCGTTATTACTACTGGGGGTGGGGGGGCTTCCTTAATCAGCATGATTTTGCCCGTATCAGTCTGGTGAACTTTCTCAGAAAAACAGAGGATACTTTAAAGGCAGGGGAGTACTTCTTATATTCTGAAGCGCGTTTTAATTATAATGCTGATTGGGCACTGTCACATTCAGATGATTATGATTCTACGCAATTCCATTATCAACCGGAAGAAAATAAAGAGAAAGTTGCTCTTGCAAAAGTTGTTTTTGAAATAGAGCATATGCATTGGTACGGACTTCCACTTTATTACTACCTAACCGGCGATGAACGGATTAAGGATGCAATTTTGGATTGGTCGGAAACTATTAAAAATTGGGCGAAAAAAAATTTTATTTTGGTATATGAAAGATTTTTTGGCTGGGAGATGTACAGTCTGGCTGCTATGTATGAGTTTACCGGGGATTCTTCATTTATGAATAGCGCTGATGAGATATTTCAACGTCTACTTTCCACAACGTTTAATAAACAAAATCCATGGAGCCATATTTATATTGACTGGGACCGCGGCTTTATCATGAGAGGTTTAAACAAATTAAAGCCGTTTATGACAGGATATATTATTTTTGACGGGCTTTATAATTATTACCTGAATATGGATGAAAAAAATCCATTAAAAGAAAAAGCAGCAGACGTATTAGAAGGAGTCTCAGAATTTATGTATAGGGAACCTTATTTTGAAGGAACGAAGAACAGGAATAACCATTGGGCGTTCTGGCTGCCTTATATTTATGATACTAAAGATAAATCTAAGTCAAAGCATGATTATAAATTGATTCTCGAAGCACTCTATGTGAACTTATCATCTTATTTTTTGAACGGCAGCACAAAGTGGCTTGAAAGAATGGATAAAATTATCAGAGAAGCTGCCTGGGATGAAGCTGGAAATTGGGACAGTTTCGGATACATGGATCATCCAGGCTTGCAGGCAATGCTGTATCAGCGGCTACATGCAAGAAAAGATAATTCACCACCTCATCCTATAGCGGATCTCTCTGCTGATGCGAAAGGTAAGAATGTAATTTTAAGCTGGACGGTCCCGGCAGATGCCATGCGTTACCAGATAAAATATTCTCAAAAAAGACTCGTGGAATCTCTTGAATATGATGTTGAAAAAAAATCATATTCATATAACCCTCCAGAGCATGCTAACTGGTGGGCAGGTGAAAACATATCCAATGAACCGGATCCCGGGTCCCCTGGTACAAAGCAAAGTATGACGATAAATGGACTCAAACCAGGCCGTTATTATTTTGCAATCAGGAGTTGGGATACTGCCAATAATCGGAGCAACATTTCGAACCTTGCAGAAATGCTTATCAAATGAAAATCCTTCACATCCTTGACCATTATAAACCACATTTTAGCGGGTATGTTTTCAGGACAAGTTATGTCATGAAATATCAGAAAGAGTTCGGGCTTGAGCCGGTAATTGTTACTTCGCCGAAACATGGAAATGCTAAAGAGCCTATTGAGGAGATAGATAATACCATTGTTTACAGGACGGCGCAGAATGGATTCGGTGATATCCCTTTTATAAGGGAGATGAGCTTAATAAATACCCTTTACGAGAGGATTGAAGAAATTATAAAACTGGAAAAACCAGATATAATCCATGCCCACTCGCCAAGTCTCAACGGGATACCTGCTTTTAGAGCCGGGAAGAAATTTGGAATACCTGTTGTTTATGAGGTGCGGGCTTTATGGGAGGACGCTGCTGTTGACCACGGAAGCTTTCAAAAAGGGTCTCTGAAATACAGGGTAAGCAGGTTTATTGAGACAAATCTCTTTAAGAGAGTTGCTGCCTTATTTGTTATATGTGACGGTCTCAAGAGAGAGATAATATCAAGGGGCATATCTGATAATAAGATTACTGTTATACCAAACTGCGTTGATGTTAAGTTTTTTTCCCCCTGTGAGTATGATGAAAAAATAGCTGCGAAATTTAATTTAACGGGTAAGACCGTTTTTGGTTTTATAGGTTCTTTTTATAACTACGAAGGGATTGATTTATTAATAGATAGTTATATGAAGATGCTGCAGAAAAAGAACAGCATAAAATTATTCCTTGTTGGTGACGGACCTGAAAAAGATGCCCTGCATAATAAGGTAGAAAAAGCTGGTTTAACAGAGCATGTGATATTTACGGGAAAAGTTCCGCATGAACATATAAAAAGATATTACTCAGTGATGGATGCCCTTGTCTATCCGAGGAAAAAAATGAGGCTGACAGAGCTTGTAACTCCTTTAAAACCACTTGAAGCTATGGCAATGGGCAAGATAGTAGTGGGAAGTGATGTAGGAGGAATGAAGGAGTTGATAACAAATAATATAGATGGTTTTCTCTTCAAGGCAGGAGATGTTGATGCTCTTTCCAAGTTACTGACTGAACTGGCTTTTAAAAAAGAGGATTTTGAAGAAATATCAAAGGCTGCAATTGAGAAAGTTCAGAGAAAACACCGGTGGGACTTAGCAGTGAAACAATATCTTCCTGTATATAAGAAATTAGTCAATAAATTGGGTTATTAACAAATAGCAAATATGCAACTAAGTTATAGAAGTAAAGTAGTCTTAACCGGTTTCCTGATTTTAATCATCGGTATGATGCTTATAATGTTGTCTGAAAGTTTTGTGCGTCTCAGACAGTGGATAAAACACGGAGGTGTTATTGAAGACATCTTAACTATAGAATCTTCCTCAGGACTAAGGATACCTATGCCAAATAAAGTACAGGGAGCTATCAGGATAAACTCCATAGGCTTTAGAAGTCCGGAGTTGGTGAATCCCAAGCCTTATTCCGTAGTGCGTTTGGCTTTTCTCGGCGAGTCTACCACCTTCTGTTCTGAGGTTAGTAGTAATGAGGCAACATGGCCTCATCTGGTCTGGGAGAAACTTCAGGCTATAAAACCAAGTGTAAAATTCGATTTCATTAATGCTGCTGTTCCAGGTTATTCCGTAAATTCATCACTCAGGAATCTGCAATATCGTGTGAAGCCCTTACAACCAGATATTATAGTTATCTATCACGGAAATAATGATTTAAGTCTGGACACTAGATCCCTGGCTATAGAGCAAGACATTTATCAAGGTTCTGATAAAGAACAAAGCTGGCTTTCTAAGCATTCGAAACTTTGGTTTTTGGTAGAAAAGAATCTTAAAATAAAGCAGGTACAAAAAGAGGTTTCCCACAAGGCTAAATTAGACTTTGACTCTAAACAGATCTCACGTAGTTTTAAGCAAAGGTTAAAAAAATTGGTTAGAGAGAGTCAAGAAGCTGCAAACTTGGTAGCTATCGCGACTTTTTCCTATAAGATTAGACGCGAGCAAACCCGTGAGGGACAGGTAAAAGCTGCTAATTCTGCTCTATACTACATGCCTTATATGAGTATTGAAGGACTTTTGGATGGTTATGAAGAATACAATAGAGTTATCAGGGAAATTGCGAGAGAAACAGATGTGCTGCTCATTGAGGGCGAGACGGATATTCAGGGTAACGATACCTATTTCGTAGACTCAATACATTTCACAGATGCCGGAAGTAAGTTAATGGCTAAAAGAATAAGTGATGCCCTGTTGAATTCTAATGATTTTAAGAGGATCATTCAATCAAAGAAATAAAAATTTATCTATTTTATTCGGAGTCATATAAATGTGCGGTATAGCCGGAATAATTGATATATCTTCATCTCCACAAAAATCCCTGATGGAGAGGATGTGCGGGATAATGAAACACAGGGGCCCTGATGGCGAGGGCTATTACATGGAAGGTCCTGTTGCGCTCGGACACAGAAGGTTAAGCATTATAGACCTTGAAGGCGGGAAGCAGCCATTGAGCAATGAAGACGGCACAGTCTGGATAACATATAATGGAGAAATATATAACTTTCCGGAGCTAAGAAAGGAATTAATAGAAAAAGGTCACAGGTTTAAGACAAAAAGTGATACTGAGACCATTGTTCATGCCTACGAGGAATACGGAGTGCAATGTCTTGAGAAATTGAGGGGAATGTTTGCCTTTGGAATATGGGATGATAAAAAGAAAAGATTATTTCTTGCAAGGGACCGTCTTGGCAAAAAACCTCTTTATTATTTTTCAGATAGCAAGAAATTTATTTTTGCATCGGAATTAAAGGCGATTCTTCAGGATAAAAAAGTGAACAGGGAAATGAATTCAAAAGCAGTTGTGGATTATCTTACATACAACTATATACCGTTTCCCGAAACAATATTTAAGGGTATTTACAAGTTGCCGCCTGCACATTTTATGACTGTTAAAATTGTTCAGGGTGTCCAGAGTTCTCAGGGTGACATTAAACAGGCAGAATATCTTGACCTTTCTGTTCAGCAATACTGGGACATTAAATACGAACCTGATTATTCACTCAGCGAAGATGACTGGGCTGATGCGCTGAGGGAAAATCTGAAAGAGGCGGTAAGGCTGAGGCTTATCAGCGATGTGCCGCTTGGAGCATTTTTAAGCGGAGGAATTGACTCGAGCACCGTGGTTGCGCTTATGAGCATGGTGCAGAACATCCCTGTTAAGACATTCTCTATTGGCTTTAAAGAAGAGGATTTCAGTGAAGTGAAATATGCCAGGGATGTCTCGAAAAGATTTGGCACAGAGCATCACGAAATGATAGTTGAGCCGGATGCCATGGGGATATTGCCTGACCTTGCGTGGGAGTTTGATGAACCGTTTGCAGACTCTTCAGCAATACCAACTTATTATGTCTCAAAAATGGCAAGGCAGCATGTTACAGTTATACTTTCGGGTGACGGCGGGGATGAGACCTTTGCTGGTTACAGACGATATCTATGGGCAAGGGATATGCACAGATATGACCGGCTGCCGATTACATTAAAGAAAATACTGTTCGGGATCCCGGCTGGCTTGCTTCCTGATGGGATGAAGGGGAAAGGCATGCTAACGCATCTGTCAAAAAGTCCGTTTGAAAGGTATGCGGGTCTTAATACATTCAGTGACCATTCTTATCCTAAGAATTTACTCAGCGCGGATGTTATAACCGACATTAAACAAAATTATAATGGTGGGAACCCTAACTATGCATATTTAAAGGAATTTTATGATGTATGCAAAAGTGATGATTATTTAACAAAGATACAGTACGTCGACACAAAAACATACCTGGCAGAGGACATACTTACGAAGGTGGATCGGGCGAGCATGTTGTGCAGTCTTGAAACCCGCGCCCCGCTGCTTGACCATAAAGTCGTTGAGCTTGCCGCAAGGATTCCATCATCGCTGAAGATTAAAAACAATGAGACAAAATATATCCTCAAAAAAGCAATGAATGGTATTCTTCCCGATGAAATCTTATATAGAAAAAAAATGGGATTCGGCGTTCCTCTTATTCATTGGTTTAAAAAAGATCTGGCAGAGTATGCGAGGGATATCCTTCTTTCCAAAAAGGCAGTTGATAGAAATATATTCAATCAGAATTATATTCAATCCATATTGAAGAACCATCAGAAGAAGGGAAGGGACCTGAGCGCCCGTATCTGGGCCTTGCTGTTTTTTGAGCACTGGTGCAGGCACTGGGCGTAATAATGTGATGATTGAACTAAAAGGGTTAAACTGAAAAATGCAATTATTTATTCAAACAGTGGGCATAAATGCCCTCAAAACCTTTAGAAAGCAACAAGGATTATTAGATGCCATGTTGCAATCAGTTAAGGTTTTATTGCATAAATTTATGCACTCCAGATTACAACATGGCATGTTCAAAGGTGTTGCGCTAAAGCTTTTTCAGGCACTTATGCCCGCTGCCAAATACATTATTTGTGTTAATTTCAATGAATAGAAATCTTGCTGTTGCTATAATTGCCCCATGTCCTCCGCCGTATGGAGGGATGGCATTACAGGCTGCAAAGCTTTATGAGCGATTGGAAAAATCCGGCGTTACCTCTTTTTTTATTAAATCCAATGTTTCATTCCCGCATATTCTGAAATTTTTAGAAAAGGTAACAGGAGTTAGAACATTGGTGAGGTTTATCCTGTTTTCTTTTAATCT
>Ga0214473_10006877_pt1 | contig 13548 bp, 7 predicted proteins | sample RVTome_7_FD_203509 | JGI IMG/M metagenome (GOLD analysis project Ga0214473, IMG submission 203509) | Soil microbial communities from uranium-contaminated site in the Upper Colorado River Basin, Wyoming, United States - RVT98D197 | ecosystem: Environmental > Terrestrial > Soil > Contaminated >...
GCAGCAAAGTTTTTTGATCAGGCGCACGAAGCCCGCTCTGGATCAACCGGCCACCTATGAGCTCATTCCCGGAAAGTTGCTGGTTTCCAACGTCTCCTTCAATATTCAGGAGGAGGCCTTGCGCAAGCAGATGGCGGCACGGAATGGCTCTACCCCCTTAACGGAAGAAAAGATCCAAAAGTTCATTCGGGCCTTCCGGGACGAGGTGGAAACCATCGGGCCGGAGATGTTGTCCGAAGAGGTTGAAGTGGCCGAGGAAGGAGAAACCCCTCTCCTATCCTACGGGATCTTCAAGGAGGCCCGTTGGGAAAGTGTACTTCGCCGATGCGCCAAGGACTTCGAAAACACCGACTTAAATAAAGTCAAGAAATTCATAGATGAGAACAGCCAACCCGATGATGTCCTCTCTCTGTTGGTCCAAAGGAAGGCGTCCATCTTTTTCCCATGCAAGGGCGAATAAGATAACCTCCGCTGAGCGACCCTTTTCTCGTTCGCTGCTCTGGGTTTGTCCCATCTGCGTGCCGGAATCCCCAAAAAGTCATGCGCTTTCTTGACAATTCCCCCGAATCTCTTCTATGATGATCTGATAAATTAAGAATCAGAAATGAAGAAGGTGAGGGAATAAAATTCCCTTAGGGGGGGAAATTGGGAAATTTTTTCTCAGATTCCTAACCCTAAGCCCCCGGGATAGAGAGTTGCGGACTTCTGAATCCATACCCCGAAAGAAAACCCGCCGGATATTCGTCGGCCCTGTCCCCGTGGGAGGTGGAACGCCGATCGTCGTCCAATCGATGACCAAAACCGACACGCGGAACGTTTCAGCAACCGTCGCCCAAATTCTTCTTTTACAGAAGGCGGGGTGTGAAATCGTGCGGGTAGCCGTTCCAGACCGGGAAGCGGCGCAAAAACTGGGGGAAATTAAAAAAAGGATTGACATCCCCCTCGTAGCCGACATCCATTTCGACTATCGCCTCGCTCTGGAAGCCATTGATCAGGGAGTGGATGGGCTGCGCCTGAATCCCGGCAATATCGGCGGTCGGGAGCGCGTCGCCCGGGTGGCTAAGGCTGCGCGAGAGAGGGGGGTGCCCATCCGCGTTGGAGTCAATTCCGGGTCTGTAGAGAAACGCCTCCTCAGAAAGTACGGCTTTCCCTCGCCGGATGCTTTGGTGGAAAGTGCTCTACATCATGTGCGCCTGTTAGAAGACGAGGGCTTCAACCTGATCAAAATCTCCCTAAAGGCCTCGGACCCCTTAGCGACGATTTCCGCTTATCGCAAAATTTCTCGGCTCACCGATTACCCTCTCCACATCGGGGTGACCGAAGCCGGCCCCCCATTTCCGGGAGGGATCAAGTCGGCCATCGGATTGGGGATCCTCCTCTACCAGGGGATTGGGGACACGATCCGCGTATCCCTCACCGCTGACCCAACCCTGGAAGTAAAAGCCGCTTACTATATCCTGAGGGCTCTGGGCTTGCGCCGCCGGGGCGTGGAAATTACTTCGTGCCCCACTTGCGGGCGATGCGAGACCAGCCTGGCGGCCATCGTTCAAGAGGTAGAGGAACGGCTGGCAGATTGGCCCGAGCCCATCCATGTGGCCATCATGGGCTGCGGCGTCAACGGCCCTGGCGAAGCTCGGGAGGCCGACGTGGGCATCGCTGCCGGGAAGGGAGTCGCCCTGCTCTTCCGCAAAGGAAAGATCATGCGGAAGGTCAAAGAAGGCGAAATGGTGGGGGCGCTGATCGAAGAAGCCGAAGCGTTTCGAAAAAAACAATAAAAGGGAGGGACATGCGCTTTTCCAAAACGCTACTCCAAACGTATCGAGAAGATCCGGCGGATGCCGAAGCGATCAGTCACAAGCTGATGATCCGGGCGGGGATGGTGCGGCAGCTGGCCGCCGGGCTTTATATCTATCTTCCCCTCGGCCTGCGGGTTCTGGAGAAAGTGAACGCCATCATCCGGGAGGAGATGAAGGCCATCGGGGGGCAGGAAATTAGCATGCCGGTACTTCATCCGGCAGAGATCTGGCAACAATCCGGGCGATGGTACGAAATCGGAGAAGAGATGTTTCGCCTCAAGGATCGAACAAAACGGGATATGGTTCTGGGCATGACCCATGAAGAAGTCGTGGCTTGGCTGGCCTCCCGGGAAATTCGCTCCTACCGGGATCTCCCCCAGATTTGGTATCAAATTCAGACCAAGCTGCGCGACGAAGCCCGGCCCAAGGGTGGGGTGCTGCGCACTCGTGAATTTTCCATGAAAGATTCTTACAGTCTGGACTTGGATGCGGAGGGATTGAACCACAGCTATCAACTCCATTACGAGGCCTATGGCAGAATTTTTCAAAGGTGCGGGCTGAAGTATTACGCCGTAGAAAGCGACCCGGGGATGATGGGCGGGGCCGGTGCCCATGAGTTCATGGCCCCAAGTCAGGCCGGGGAAGATGAGGTGGCTCTTTGTGAAAAATGCGGGTATGCCGCCAATGTCGAATTGGCCCAGTCAAAGCCGGCAGTCCCCTCCTTTCCCGCCTGGAAGTTGGAAGAGGTCGCCACTCCGGACTCACGCACCATCGAAGAAGTCTCCGCGTACCTGGGGATCGACCCCCGGTTGACCATCAAATCTCTGCTTCTGATGGGGTCGGAGGGGCCGATTCTGGCTCTCGTGCGGGGAGACCAGACGCTGCACGAAAAAAAAATCGGACGGTTGGTGGGCGATTTTCGCCCGGCCCACCGGGAAGAAGTGAAAGAGCATACGGGCGTCGAAGCCGGGTTCCTCGGGCCTGTGGGCCTGCCTTCTGGCCGGAACCTCCGCGTAATCGCAGATCTCACCCTCCGCCAGGGAATTTACGTGGCCGGGGCCAACCGGGAAGGCTATCATGTTCGCGGCGTCGTTCCCGGGGAACATTTCTCCGCTCAGTTCGCCGACATTCGTGTGGCCAGGCCGGGGGATTTTTGCCCTACCTGTAACTCCCCCCTGAAAGTGGAAAGGACCATCGAGATCGGGAATATCTTCAAGCTGGGAACGAAATACTCCGTTCCCCTGAAAGCCGTTTATCTGGACCGTCAGGGACAGGAAAAGCCGATCATTATGGGAAGTTACGGCATCGGGCCCGCCCGCATCATCGCCGCAGCGGTAGAGCAGAACTATGACCAAGATGGGATCATCTTCCCTCTCCCCCTGAGGCCTTTCGATGTTCACCTTTTGCCCGTCAACCTCAGGCAGGAAGAGATTCGGCAAGAAGCCGAAAGATTCTATCAAAGCTTATCGGAAGCAAAAATGGAAACGCTTTTTGACGACCGGGAAGAAGCCCCGGGTGTGAAGTTCAAAGATGCGGACCTGATCGGCATCCCCCTGCGCTTTACCCTGAGCACCAAAACCATGAAGGAAAAGTCCGTGGAAGTCAAGATCTGCCGGACCGGGGAAATCCTGATGATCAAACTGGATCAAGCCATTGCCTGGGCGAAAAACTGGATTGCTTCACAGAAGACCTAGTTTCGAGTCGCCGTCCCGCGCTTGGCGGGATTTAAACTTTCAACTTTAAACTTCAAACTGTCTTTAGATGATCCGCCTGAACGACATTCTTGAAAAGATGGGCCGGTACCTTCCCGGGGCGGACCTCAGCCTGATCGAAAAGGCCTACGTTTTTTCCGCCAAAGTCCACCAGGGGCAGGTCCGCCTTTCCGGCGAGGCCTACCTCAACCATCCCCTGGAAGTGGCGGCCATCCTCGCCGACATGAAAATGGACATCGGCACGGTGGCCTCGGGCCTCCTTCATGATACGGTCGAAGACACCTACACCACCCTCGACGAGATCCAGCAGACTTTTGGCCCGGAAATCGCCGCTCTCGTAGACGGCCTGACCAAAATAAGCCGGATTACTCTGGCCACCCATGAAGAGCAGCAGGCCGAGAACTTCCGCAAGATGCTCCTGGCCATGGCCAAAGATATCCGCATCGTTCTCATCAAGCTGGCGGACCGCCTGCATAATATGCGGACGCTGGAGTTTCTGCCTCCGGAGAATCAGGTCAAAATTGCGCAGGAAACCCTGGACATCTATGCCCCCCTGGCCAACCGCCTGGGGATTGAGCGGATCAAGACGGAGCTCGAAGACCTCTCCTTCCGCTACCTGCATCCCGAAGAGTACGGGAACCTGGCGAAGGAAGTAGCCTGGAAAAGGGAAGAGAGCCAGAAATATATCCAGGAGGTGAGCTCGATCATCTCCGAGAAGTTATCCTCCTACGGCTTGGGGGGCAAGGTCAGCGGCCGCCCCAAACATTTTTACAGTATCTACAAAAAGATGAAGGCCCAGAACGTGGAATTCGAGCAGGTCTATGACGTGATCGCTTTCCGTATTATTCTGAACACAGTCAAAGACTGCTACGAAGCTCTGGGAATCATCCACTCGCTGTGGAAGCCGGTCCCGGGCCGCTTCAAGGACTACATCGCCATGCCCAAGGCCAACGGTTATCAATCCCTGCATACCACCGTCATCGGCCCATACGGGGAGCGGATGGAAATTCAGATCCGCACGGAAGAGATGAACCGCACCGCGGAAGAAGGCATCGCCGCCCACTGGCAGTATAAAGAGGGCAAGGGGATTGCGCCGAAAGACAGCAAGCAGTTCGCCTGGGTCCGCCAGCTATTGGAATGGCAGCAGGACCTGCACGACCCCCGGGAATTTCTGGAGACGGTAAAAATCGACCTCTTCCCCGACGAGGTCTATGTCTTCACACCCAAGGGAGCGGTAAAACAGTTTCCCATCGGGTCCACCCCGGTGGATTTTGCCTACAGCATTCACACGCAGATCGGCCAGCAGTGCGTCGGAGCGAAGGTCAACGGCAAGATCGTTCCCTTGCGCTACGTGCTCAAAAACGGGGACATCGTCGAGATCGTTACCAGCCCCGCCCACCAGCCCAGCAAGGACTGGTTGAAGTCCGTCAAGACCTCCCGCGCCCGCACCAAAATCCGTCAGTGGATCAAGGCGGAGGCCCGGGAACGTTCGGTGGGCCTGGGAAAAGAAATCTGCGAGCGGGAGTTCAAAAAGTACCACCTCGACTTCGCCAAAATCATCAAGTCCGACGAGATGAAGACGATCATCCGGGATCTGTCGCTGCAATCGGCCGACGATCTGATGGCCGAGGTGGGCTATGGCAATGTGTCGTCCCGTCACATTATCGGCCAACTCCTTCCTCCGGAAAAACTCGAGAAAGAAAACAAGGAGGAATCCCGCCTCAGGCGCCTGACGAAAATCATTCGCCGGGAGCCCAGCGGCATTCAAATCCGGGGCATCCAGGACATGATGGTGCGATTCGGCAAATGCTGCAACCCCCTGCCCGGCGATGCCATCTCCGGTTACATCACCCGGGGACGGGGGGTCACTGTGCATACGGCCGATTGCCCGAATATCCTGGGAAGTGATCCGGAGCGGGTGGTCCAGGTTTCCTGGAACCTGAAAGAAAAGGCCATCCACGTAGTCCGTGTCCGGGTCACCGGCAACGACCGGAAAGGTCTACTCGCCGATCTCAGTTCGGCCTTGGCCTCGTCGGAAGTGAATATCGTCCGGGCCGATGTGATGACCACCGAAGACAAGAAAGCCATCTGCAACTTTGAGTTAGAGGTCCAGGACTTGAAACACCTGCAGAACGCCTTTCGGGCGCTGAGCAAGCTCAAGAACGTCCTGAAAGTGGAACGAATGCGGGGTTTACCAACCGTGGAAAGAGAAGAGAAGGGGGCTGAGGCCTAAGAGGGAAGGTTACGGGTTACGAGTTGCGGGTTTCGGCTTACTAAGAATCTAGAGTTCCAGCTTGAAACCGTCCTGAATTAAACGGCTTTAACGACCAATCCCGAACGAAGACAGCGCGTGCACACCCGCATGCGGCGGGGCGTGCCATTCTTAACGGCGTGGACTCGCTGCAAATTTGGGTACCAGAGCCGTTTGGTCCGGTTGTTGGCATGGCTTACACTATGCCCTACGTGAGGTCGTTTGCCGCAGATTTCACATTCCCGAGCCATCGAATGCCTCCCGCGAAAAATAAAGAGCAGGGGCGTTCCCCTGCTTGATTTTTTATACCACAACCCGCCCATTGGAGCAAGAGTTTTATTTCCTCCGCTTTTTCCCCCAAAAGAGCCCACCCGCTCCGCCTTTTCGGGCTGCCGCAAAAGCAGGCAGGCCCACCGTTTAGCGATCAAAGATTTTGACCGGGGGATTGATCATGAATGCGTCCGGCGCTTTGGGCAAACCCTCGGCCAGAACGCGTCGCCCCTGGATCTTCAGGCGTCCTTCGGCGTACAGCTGGATGGCCTGCGAAAAAACCTTATGCTCCTGCTTCAGGATCCGGGCGTTCAGCGTTTCTGCGGTGTCGTCGTCGTAGACCGGCACTACGGCCTGGATGATGATCGGGCCCGTGTCCGTACCCTCATCCACGAAGTGTACCGTGCAGCCGGCAAACTTCACGCCGGAATCCACCTCGGCCTGCCATACGTGGGTCCCCGGGAAAGAAGGAAGAAGGGCGGGGTGAATGTTCATCACCCGCATGGGGAACGCCCGGAGAAGCACGGAAGTCACGACGCGCATGTACCCGGCCAGGACCACCAGCTCCACCCCGTGAGCTTGCAAGGCCTCCACGATTTTTTGATCAAAATCCTCCCGTCCCTTATATCCTTTATGGCTGATGACCAAAGATGGGATGTTATGCGTCTTCGCCCGCTCCAGGGCGAAGACATCCGGGACATTGCTGATAATCATTTTAATCCGCGCGTCCAGACGCCCGGCTTCAATGTTGTCGATGATCGCTTGCAGGTTCGAACCGCTTCCCGAAACCAGGACACCCAGGTTCACCATAACCACCCTCACTCGTATTCGATGGCCCTTTCCCCCTTGCCGGCTTTGACGATCTCGCCGATGAGGTAGGCCTTCTCTTTTAAGCCCTTCAAGCGAAGGATGATTCTCTTCGCTTCGGTCTGCGGGACCGCCAGGACCATCCCGATCCCGTTATTGAAGGTGCGCAGCATTTCCGGCTCCGAGATATCTCCCCCTTCCTGGATCACCTTGAAAATGCGGGGGACAGGCCAGGTATTCTTACGCAGGACGGCCTTGCACCCGGGCGGGATGATGCGGGGAATGTTATCCGTAAACCCCCCGCCCGTAATGTGGGCGAGGCCGTGGAGGTGAAATTCTTTCAAGAGACGAAGGACCGTCTTCACGTAGATGCGCGTGGGTACAAGCATCTCTTCCCCCACCGTCCAGGCAAGGCCTTCCACGCGATCCGAAACCTCCAACCCCATGCGGCCGAACAAAACCTTCCGGGCCAACGAGTAGCCGTTGCTGTGCAGCCCGCTGGAGCCCAGGCCAATCAGTTGGTCGCCGACCGTGATGGAAGAGCCGTCAATCACCCGATCCCGGTCCACCACTCCGACCGTAAACCCGGCCAGATCATACTCGCCTTTCTTATAGAAAGAAGGCATCTCCGCCGTTTCTCCACCGAGCAGGGCGCACCGGGCCTCGACACATCCTCTGGCGATGCCTTTGATAATCTGGGTGGAAACCCCCAGGGAAAGCTTCCCGGTAGCCAGGTAATCCAGGAGAAAGAGCGGCTCCGCTCCCTGCACAACAATGTCATTGACGCACATGGCCACCAGGTCGATTCCCACCGTGTCATGCTTCCCGACCATGAAAGCCACCTTGAGCTTCGTTCCCACCCCATCCGTGGAGGCGACCAGGACCGGATCCCGGTACTTCCTGGCCCTGAAGGAAAAGAGCCCCCCGAACCCCCCGATGTCCGTGATCACCTCGGGCCGGAAAGTTTTCCGGACCAGAGGGCGGATCAAATCTACGAACTTATTCCCGGCGTCAATGTCTACCCCGGCGCTTTTATAGGTCACCCCTCGCTTCAACTTCTCCCCCTTTCGTCGAGAATAATACTCAGCCAGCCTCTTTTCAAGTCCTCGTTGTTCTTTGCATCTTTATATCACAAATCCCAAAACCTCGCCATTTTTTCCACTCCACCATTCCAGGAAGTATCACGCAAAGCCGCAAAGTTCGACAAGCGAAATATTCAAAATTTTATTTCCTCCTCTCAAGACCTTTTTACTGCTACAGCATTCAAGGACCATCCTTTGCGTTCTTGGCGCCTGGGCGAGAGATAAGATGTCACGCAAAGCCGCAAAGTTCGACAAGTTTAAAAGGACTCCGCAAAAGGATTTTTTAGGTCGTTAAGGTTTTTATACTGAGGTTTACCTTTGCGTTCTTTGCGCCTTGGCGTGATCCCAAATGAAGCGCCCTTGGCGTGAGGAAAATGGAATTTAGGGCATGATTTTCCCGAAGAAATAAAAGTACCTATAAGTTCACTCGGAAACAACGTGCCGTAAACAGTATGCCCACCTTACCCAAACGAATTCCTGTCAGAGAGCCGGGAACTTTTTGGAGACCTCCTCTGTCTAATTAAATCAAGACTGCTCAAAAAAGAAGGAGGTATTCCGTCATGAAGAAAAGATTGTTCTACCCCATGTTAATCGTCATATTTGTCCTGGCGGTAGGGTTTAGCCCAAAGACGGCCGGAGCCAGCGAAATTAAGAATTCCGGAATCGTCTCGACCGTCCTCGATGACCAGACAGGGATGGCCGTAACCATCTACAACGTGAACCTCGCCCTCGTCAAGGATCAGCGCCAGATCAAGCTTCCGATCGGAACGGGAGAGCTACGATTCATGGATGTGGCCTCCAGGATCATGCCCCCGAGCGTTCGTATCCGATCCCTCGTCGACCCGGCAAGCCTACAGATCCTGGAACAGAACTATGAATATGATCTGCTCAATCCCCAGAAACTCCTCGACAAATATGTGGGCCGGGAGGTCAAACTCTACTATAAGAATCCATATACCGAGCGGGAAGAAATCGTGCCCGCGACGCTGCTATCCAATAATGGCGGGCCGATCTTCAAGATCGGAGACGAGATTACCTTCGGCCATCCTGGGAGGATCATCTTCCCTCAGCTTCCGGAGAATCTTATTTCGAAACCGACCCTGGTCTGGCTGGTGGAAAATAGCCTTTCCAAGCCCCAGAAGGTTGAGACGTCCTACCTTACCCAGGAGATCAACTGGCGGGCGGATTATGTGGTCATTTTGAACGAAAGAGATGATCGAGCCGATCTCTCGGGATGGGTGACCATTGACAATAAGAGTGGAGTTGAGTACCGCAAGGCCAAGCTCAAACTGGTGGCGGGTGATATCCACAGGGTCAAAGATGAGCGGGAGTACAAAGACAAGATGCTCCGTGCCGCCGTAGCCGAGGCCGCGGCCAAGCCCCAGTTTCAACAGGAGGAATTTTTTGAATACCACATCTATACGCTCCAGCGGCCGGCCACGATCAAACAGAATCAGACCAAGCAGATCACCCTGGTCACCGCGGACCGCGTCCCTGTGAAAAAGGAACTTCGCTTCTACGGCGCGCAGTATTATTACCGCAGCCTTCACGGTCAGATGATCTCCAATCAGAAGGTGGGCGTCTTCGTGGAGATTAAGAATAGAAAGGAGAACAACCTGGGGATCCCCCTCCCCAAAGGAACCATCCGGGCCTACAAACACGATAGCGAAGGAAGCCTGCAATTTGTCGGAGAGGATTCCATTGACCACACGCCCAAGGACGAAACGGTGAAGATCAAACTGGGGGAGGCCTTCGATGTGGTGGGAAGCCGGAAACAGACGGATTGGAAAAAGATCGCTTACGATACCTATGAAGCCGCCTTCGAAATTTCACTTCGAAACCACAAGAAAGAAAACGTGGCCGTCCACGTGATCGAGCCGATCCCCGGGGACTGGAAAATATTGAGTTCCTCCCACGATTATAACAAAACCGACGCCTCCACGGCGGAGTTTGACATCAAGGTTCCAAAAGACAAAGAAACCAAGCTGATTTACCGGGTCAGGATGAGATTCTAGGGCTGCCTTCACTTGGAGGCTCACACCTTCCTCTGCGATAACATTGCTCCTATCCAATTCACAAAGGGAGAGGAGCGAACTCGTTCTTCATACCCATATCACTCGTCAAGCCTGACCTGGATGACTGACCTGATTGGGAAGGAGAAATAGATACTCCCCAGGAACGGCGATCCCCTTTGCCGGGACCCCCACTATCCCTGGGACGCTTACCTTCAGTCCTAATAAAAGATGGGGCGAAGGAACCGGTGTGCCGGGATAAAAGGATCTGGGGTCAGGAAATGGTAATAAAGCATATCCCTTTCAATGATTTTTTTTGATGCAGGAGTGACAAAATCTTCTTGACAGAGAGGGCGGCCTTTCTTATCCTCAACCCGGATGAGCAGGAAGGTTTAAAAATAACAACCAATCCGAGAAACTGGAGGCAACCATGGAAGCCAAACCCTACATCAGGTATCCGAAACCCTACCAACCCGGCGCCGCGGGGGAGGTTTCGGGCACGCCGTTCATCGATGAGCCGGGGCAAGTCAGTTTCGGCGTCAACGACTTCAAACCGGGCCTTTTTCGGGCGCTCCACGGGCACCATACCTGGGAACTGGTCCTGGTGGACAGCAGTTCCGAAGGTCCCGGCTATGTCTATTTTGACGGGCGCTGGTGGCGCGTGGCTCCCGGGGCGGCAGTTTTTGTCCCCAAGGGGAGCGCCCACTCCTGGTCATCCGGCAACACCACCGGGTTCAGGATGATCTGGATCTACGGGGGAGCCCGCGAAGAGGCCGGGCGCATCTGGTACGTCAAGCCCGAGGAGGGAAAGTGCATCTCGCCCGAGGAGGAGAGGAACGCCCCGATGTGGACGCCATAAGTGGCCGGCACCGTTATACCGAATCCATAGACCGGCCATGGCGGGCTGTTGAAAAACGCCCGCCTGCTTTTGTTTCTCTCATCCTTCGCCGTTCAACGTACCAGCAAGTACGCCTTGCGGCTCAGGATTTTAATTTACGGCGCTTGTAAATTCCGGGGACACCTTGTTTATTTTAGACTTATTCAATTAACGACTTAAATTTATAAAGAAAAAAGCGACCGGCCGGGGCTTTTCGGGGGGAAATGTCAGTGGAAATGGATACAATATTCCGCTATAATTTCCAAAATATTATCGTTAGGCGAAATCCCCCATTATGCCCCCGGTTGAATTGCAACAGATTCTGGAATCGATTGAAAAACCTCTCCTCTACGCCTCCCGGCACGATTATGCCAACCTAAAAACATTGAAGGCGATCGAACCTTACATGACCCACTGGCTGGGAAAGGTTTCAGGCCTTCCTTTGAGCCCACGAAGGCAAGATTTATTTCACCAATTGAGGACTCAGTTACAGGGCTTCGATGGAATGGACCTGACTCTGAAAAAGGTTCGGGTACTGGAACTCCAAAGAATATTCAATGACCTCAAGTGCGACGATTCAGCTCCCCTGCCCTGTCAGCTTTGGCCGACCCCGCTCGACTTTCGGCAGGGTCGGAAGGATTTGCAGACTCCCATCCAGTTTATCAAGGGGGTGGGACCCCGCCTCTCCGAAATTCTGAAGAAAAAAAGCATCCGGACCGTTGAAGACGCTCTCTACTTTCTTCCCCGGGCTTATGAGGACCGACGTCAGATAAAAACCATCTCCCAGCTCGCAGTAGGCAAAATGGAGACGGTAATCGGAACGGTCCTGACCGCCGACATGGCTTTTCACCGCCGGCGTCGCACCTTCGAAATGCTGGTGGGGGATGAGACCGGTACCCTGCTGGCCAAATGGTTCAACTTCAACCCTCGATATATGAAGGGAAGGTTCCGCAAAGGCATGCGGCTGATCCTTTCCGGAGAAGTCCGCCTCTTCCAATTCCAGAAAGAAATCCATCACCCCGAGCTGGAGGTCCTCGAAGACGAGGCAGCGGACGGCCAAGAAGAAGCGGCTGCCGGCCAGGCGGGACTGGACGATTCTCTGAATTTCAAGCGTATCGTGCCCATCTACTCGGAGACCGAGGGGCTTTACCAGCGCCAGCGCCTGCTCCGCCGTATCCTGAAGAACGTTGTGGACCCATTTGCCGCTAAGGCCTTCAGCGGCATCCCGGATGAAGTCTGCCAGCGGCAGAAACTCATCCCCCTGTCCGAAGCCTTGCGGCGGGCGCACTTCCCGGACCCGGAAGAAAACATCGCTTTGTTCAACGAAGGGAAGTCTCCGGCCCATCGCCGGCTGATCTTCGACGAGTTCTTCTTTCTGGAACTGGGGCTGGCTTTGCGTCGCAGCGGCACATTGCTGGAAAAAGGCATTGGCTTTCCCATCCAGCACCGGTACACGAAGCAGCTCCGGGATCGCCTTCCTTTTACGCTCACGCCGGCCCAGGAGCGAGTCCTGGCAGAGATTGAAGCGGATATGCGCCAACCCCACCCCATGAACCGCCTCCTCCAGGGGGACGTGGGCAGCGGCAAGACGATCGTGGCTCTGATGGCCGGTTTAATGGCCATCGAAGGAGGATACCAGGTCGCCATCATGGCCCCCACGGAGATCCTGGCGGAACAGCATTTTCTGAACATTCGGCCGCTGGTGGAAGGGCTGGGTCTGACCGCCTGCCTGCTCACGAGCAGCCTGAAGAAATCGGCCAAAGAGGCACTGTACGGAGAGATCAAGGCCGGGAAGTTTCACATCGCCATCGGGACTCATGCCCTCATTCAAGAAGGGGTGGAGTTCCAAAAGCTAGGCCTGGCGATCATCGACGAGCAACATAAATTCGGCGTGGTCCAGCGCGCCACGCTGAAAAAGAAGGGATACAACCCCGATGTCCTGGTCATGACCGCCACGCCCATTCCCCGCACCCTGGCGATGACTATCTATGGGGATCTGGATGTTTCCATCATCGACCAGCTCCCGCCGGGCCGGGGGACCATTACGACAAAGGTATTCAACGACAAGGAGCGATTCCGGGTGTACCGCACCCTGAGGGAGGAAATTTCCAAGGGGAAACAGGCCTACGTCGTATATCCCCTTGTGGAAGAATCCGAGCGCCTCGACCTTAAAGACGCCACGCAGATGGCCCAACATCTGCAGAAAGACATTTTCCCGGAATTCAAGGTCGGACTCATTCACGGACGGATGAAGAGCGAGGAGAAAGAGACGATCATGGCCGATTTCAAGGCCGGCCGTATCCACATCCTCGTTTCCACGATCGTCATCGAGGTCGGCATCGATGTCCCCAACGCCTCGGTCATGGTCATCGAGCATGCCGAAAGGTTCGGCCTCTCCCAGCTCCACCAGCTTCGCGGTCGGGTGGGGAGAGGAAAGGACCCCTCCCAATGCCTGCTCATCGCTCAGTATCGCAGGACTGACGAGGCCGTGCGCCGCCTGCGGACGATGGAACAGACCACCGACGGGTTCAAAATATCCGAAGAGGACCTGGCCATCCGCGGCCCGGGGGAGCTGCTGGGAACGCAGCAATCCGGCCTCCCAGAATTTCGAGTAGCCAATTTCCTCAGGGATATACCCCTCTTGAGCGAGGCCCGCAAAGAGGCTTTTGCGATCATATCCCGCGACCCCATCCTTTCATTATCGGAACACCTTTTTATGAAGGAGACTCTAAAGGAACGCT
>Ga0214473_10006878_pt1 | contig 13545 bp, 8 predicted proteins | sample RVTome_7_FD_203509 | JGI IMG/M metagenome (GOLD analysis project Ga0214473, IMG submission 203509) | Soil microbial communities from uranium-contaminated site in the Upper Colorado River Basin, Wyoming, United States - RVT98D197 | ecosystem: Environmental > Terrestrial > Soil > Contaminated >...
TCGGCCGCGAACCGGTAGAACCAAAAAATTTAACCCGTTGGTCCGCACGCGGCTGCCTCAACGGGTAATGGGTGCCGCGCCAATCGATGCCATCGTTCCCGACGCACTGAGGCCCGCGCGGAGCAGCATTAGGCTGATCAAAAGCATTCCAGCCGGGAACATCATCAGAATCGGTATTTCCGCTGGACTTTCGTAAAAAAAGAACAGAGAAAAAACAATTTGCATGGCCATGGCGGCCTTCCCAGCTATGCCCAGCAGAGCCGAGCCGACTTCGGCAACCGCTGGCCCCATGCCGCGCACATTGCCGGAGAACGAATCCTTGATTAAGTCCTGCCCAGCGCCGTAGATCCCTTGGATTTTGGCGGCTTCGGTGTCGGCTGCTCAGGCTTACATGCATAGTCGTCCCCTTTCTTATTTCAATTTCATTTCGCCTAGCGGCCCCAGAATCGAAGACTCAATACGCAAAGCCGTCGGCCGGAAATGCCGAGGATTTCCCACTGCTTGGAATGCTCCGCTTTCATATTCCGATGGTTTGGAAAGCGGACAGGAGAATCCCGTCCTAAAGAAGTTCTCTTCATAAGATTTCGTGTAAATTTTAGCAGGCTACGCTTCAGGGCCAACCGGGCATGGTTGTTGCTGCTTCTCTCCACAAATCGGGGATAGAGGCAGTGCGGTTTATCTTGCGCGAATTCCCCTGAATTAAGGTGGACCTGGTCCCCATGGTCCCGATCCCCCTCAGAGAAGCGGGAGTTGCATCCATTCGGAGCCATCCGTCCGTCCCTTGGTATGAGAAAAAATGAGTTCTTCGGCAAGCTGTTAGAGGGTTAATAAAGTTAGGGGGCTAGGAAATGAGGTACGCAGAGAGGGGGTATGATTTAGAAATTGATTTATCCCGAGGCGGCATCGAGAGGGTAGAGACCGACCCAAGATTAATGGAGCTTTATCTGGGGGGACAGGGTACCGCCGCCAAGTTACTATGGGATAGGGTCCCTCCTGAAGCTGAACCCTTTTCTCCCGAAAATCTACTCATATTCAGCAGCGGTCTTTTAAATGCCACGCCTGTTCCCGGCGCCACTCGCACCTCCGTGAATACCTTTTCTCCCCAGACTTCGCTCATGGCACATTCGTTAATGGGATCGTATTTCGGGGTGGAAATGAAACACGCCGGTTATGACAAAATAGTCATTCGCGGCAAAAGCCCCGACCTCGTCTATCTCTGGATAAACAATGGCAAAGTGGAAATACGCGATGCCAGGCATCTGCGGGGGAAAGGGACTCAGGAAACGGCGGCGCTAATTAAGGAAGAGCTGCACGATAACAAAGTTCAGGTAGCCGCCATCGGGCCGGCCGGTGAAAACAGGGTCTATATGGCCTCCATCGATCACAGTCACGCGAGCGCGGCCCGAGGGCCAGGCCCGGTTATGGGAGACAAAGGGTTAAAGGCAATCGCTATTCGTGGAACGCAGGACATCCATACCGCCCGGCCGGCTGAACTCTTTGAGATATGCCTCCGCCTGAGCAAGGAACTTTATGACAACCCGAATGTCGGAGATTGGATGGCGGTTGATGAGGATGACAGTTTCCACCACGACAATTTCTCCTGGGGCAATGCGCGTACGCGGCAAAAAGTTTGGAGCAAGGAGCTCCAGGAGAGGTGGACGAAGTTAAAGTATGACCACATGGACCGGCAAACAGGTTGCTATAACTGTCCGAAGAAATGCCACAATGTGATTTCCTGGCCGGGACGGAAAAGATTTTCCTACAAGTGCTATGGAAAAGATACCTACCATATGGCGGCCTATCAAGAACTGGACTTCAGTTATGACATACTTGGCGTTGCTCAGGAGTATGGGCTGGACTCATACTCAACGCCGCAAGTCATCGCCTTTGCCCTTGAGCTGTTGGAAGCCGGCATTTTGACCGATCAGGATTTTCCGGGAATGCCGTCCGACGCCAGGGGGAAGTTCTTCTACATCCTGGAAAAAATCACATGGCGGGAGGGCATTGGAGATATTTTAGCCAACGGTGTCTATTGGGCCGCCCGCCAGATCGGCAAAGGGGCGGAAAAATACGACCATAATACCACGAAAAAATTCGAGCAGCTGCCCATCAAGCTGGGAAAGGTGAACCCCGCCTATTTCCTCATGATAGCCACGGGCGAGAAGATGTCCATCACCCAGATCGAAGGGTCCTTTCCCCAGGACCCGCTTCCTACTATGGAGCAGCGAGAAAAGTTTGTCAAAGACTGGGTCGCAGTCCCTCATGAAAAGTTTAAAGAATGGTTCCTGAGATGGGAAAAACGGAATGAAATATCTAATGAAGCATCCTGTGCCATCACCGATTGGAATGAGGCGATGCATTATATCGATGACAGCCTCGGGCTCTGCGGATTTGTATCATCGTTCAGGGGCCAATTCGGCGGCAAGACCGGATACCACGTGTGGAATATCCCCCAGCTCATCTCGCTTTCGACCGGCTTGGAGTTTGATAAGGACAAACTGTGGAAAACCTTTCAAAGAATCCGGACTCTGGTCAGAGCCCTGAATGTAAGAAGGGGCATGAGGAGAAGAGATGAGAGGCCGCCTGAAGACCACTGGGCGGTGAGAGACGAAAAGTCTGAACAAAAGCTGCTTGACGACTATTATCAATTCAAGGGATGGACTACGGACGGTATTCCCAACAAAGAAACGCTGGACAAACTGGGCTTGAATTACGTGAGCGAGGACTTCATTAAGCGGGGAATCCTGACAGGGAAAGAAAGCGCTCCGTCCAAAGAGACTTCAAAGGAACAAGAGAAGCAATAGAGTTCGGGGGATGGTAACCGTGAAGGGTGGTTTAAAGAAGAAGTTAGTCAAAGAAATAAAGGTCGATGTGGATAAATGCACGGGTTGCCGGTCATGCGAGATGGCCTGCTCGGCATTTCACGCTGTGCCGAAATATAGCAGCCTTAATCCGGCGAGGGCCCGGATTCGAGTGGTTATCGATGAGTCGAGAGATATATACGTTCCGATCCGTGCCGGTGAGTACACCCAAGCCGAGTGTACCGGGAGAAACATCTATACGATTCATGGGAAGGAATACTCCGAGTGCAGCTTTTGCCCGGCCTGCTGCCCGTCCAGGGATTATTTCAAAGAACCCGATTCCGGTCTCCCTCTGAAATGCGACATGTGTGAGGACGAACCGCCGCTATTGGAGCCTATGTGTGTACAGGCGTGCCAGCAGGATGCCCTCACTTACGTCGAGAGGGAAGAGGTAGTCGAAGAACAAAAACCAGAAGTGAAGCTGGAAGAGATAGAGATCGTATTCGAAGCGTTGGTAAAGAAACATGGAAAGAAGAAGGTCATGGATACCTTTGCCCGATTGTCAAAGGGCTAAAGCGTTAAGGTGAAAGAGGATTAGTAAACGGTGGAAGTTGTAGCCCCCTCCAAAGAGATCATAGACGTCATAAAAGATAGCGGCGGAGACGCCTTCAACTTGTGCTATCAGTGCGGACTATGCGATACGGTTTGCCCCTGGAACAGGGTTCGAACCTTCAGCATGCGCAAGATAATCCGACAGGCGACCTTCGGTCTGACCGAGATAGAAAATGAAGAGATGTGGCTTTGCACGACGTGCGGAAAATGTCCCCAGCAATGCCCCAGGGGAGTGAAAATAATCGAATGTGGCGTGTCCTTACGAAGGATTGCCACGGAATACGGGGTCTTTCCAGCTTCCGTCAAGCCTGTCCGCGTTGCAGCGGAAAGCCTCGTTCGTAACGGCAACCCCTTGAACGAAGAACGTGAAAAGAGGGCGGATTGGGCAAAGGGTCTCTCTGTAAAAACCTTCACCGAGGGAATGGAGATTTTATATTTCCCCGGCTGCTACCTCAGCTATGACCCGAGATTAAAAAAGGTAGCCGCCGCCACAGTCAATATCCTCAACAAGGCAGGGGTAGATTTTGGGATATTGGGTTCCCAGGAGGTTTGCTGTGGAGAAAGCATTCGCAAGACGGGCGATGAGGACTTATTCAAACGCCTGGCCAGGGACAACATCAAGACGTTTATCGAGCATGGGGTGAAGAAGATCCTTGTTTCTTCCCCCCATTGCTACCAAACCTTCAAGAACGAGTATCCCGAATTCAGGGTGAACTTTGAAGTAGTTCATATCTCCCAATTCTTAGCCGAGCTTATCCGTGAGGGAAGGCTCCAGCCGAACAAGGAATGTGGGAAGAAAGTGACGTATCACGATCCATGTTACCTGGGTCGCCATAATGGCATCTATGACGAACCCCGCGAAGCGTTGGCGAAGATACCGGGTTTAGAGCTAAATGAGATGCCGGAGTCGCGGGCGAACAGTTTTTGTTGCGGAGGCGGCGGAGGCAGGATTTGGATGGAGACGCCGAAGCGTGAGAGGTTCTCCGATGTCAGATTACGGCAGGCTATGGAAGTTGGGGCCGAGGTGCTGGTTACTTCTTGCCCGTACTGCATCAGCAATTTCGAAGCTAGCAGGGAAACTCTGGGTGTTGGCGAAAACATAGAGGTCAAGGATGTCACGGAAATCATCTCGGCCTCTCTTTAGCCGCATTTCTCACGATGTAAACGGCGATCGAGAGGCAAGCTCTCCAGAGCGAGGCGATGAGTTGTGGCTCTTGGCATAGAGCATGGAGCACGGAGCAGGGAGCTTCCAAACCCTTCGCTCTTGGCGCTTAGCTCTTTGCGATTTTTGAAACCGACGAAACCATAAGGACCGAGGGAAGTGAAACAAGAACCAGTTGAAAGACGGTTTGCTAGCAGTCCCGGCGTACATGATTTCGGAGATGTTATGGTTGTCGGTGGCGGGATCAGCGGTATTCAAGCCGCTCTTGATCTTGCCAACACGGGCTTCAAGGTATACCTCGTCGACAAAGCACCGGCCATCGGCGGCAAGATGGCCCAGCTTGATAAGACCTTTCCCACGAACGACTGCTCCATGTGCATTGAATCTCCAAAGTTCCTGGAATGCAGCAGACATCCCAATATAGAGCTCCTGACCCGTACCGAAGTTGACAGTGTGAAAGGGCAAGCAGGAGGCTTCAAGGTCACGCTGACTAAAAAGCCCCGATACATTAAGGAGGACACGTGCACGGGTTGTACGACCTGTGCGCAGTACTGCCCGGTCAAGGTCCCCGATCCGTATAATCAAGACTTGTCCTTGAACAAAGCCATCCACATTTATTTTTCTCAAGCGGTTCCCCTTGTCAGTTATATAGACCCTGAAGCCTGCCTCTACCTTCAAGGCGAGCAATGTAACATTTGCATGGGAGTCTGCGAGCACAAAGCGATCGATTTCGATCAAGAGGAACAGAAGATCGAAGTGGGGGTGGGAGGGATCGTTCTTTCTCCGGGCTATGACGTATTCGATCCCAAGCCGAGGGGCGACTATGGCTACGGGAAGATCCAGAACGTGATCACCAGCCTCGAGTTTGAGCGGCTGTTAAGCGCCACCGGCCCGCACGAAGGCGAAATTAAGCGCCCTTCCGACGGGAAACATCCACATCGAATAGCCTGGATTCACTGCGTCGGGTCCAGACAGGTCAGGGCGGGCGGCAACAGCTACTGTTCCGCGGTGTGCTGTACCTACACACAGAAGCAGGTAATCCTGGCCAAAGACCATGACTCTGAGATTCAGGCTACGATCTTCCACAACGATATCCGGTCGTATGGCAAGGATTTCGAACGATTCTACCAGAGAGCAGCGAACCTTCCCGGGGTGCGATTTGTAAGAAGCTATGTGTCGATCGGAAAAGAGCTCCCGGAAAGCAAGAATGTAACGATCAGATACTCTACCAGCGGGGAGGGCGTAAAAGAGGAAGAATTCGATCTGGTGGTGTTATCCATTGGATTGAATCCTCCGGCTGATGCGCGCGACCTGGCAACCAAGTTCGGCATTGAATTGGAGTCTCACGGATTCTGCAAAACGAATCCTCTGAATCCGATTGAAACCTCTCGCTCCGGAATTTTTGTCAGCGGCGCATTCCAGGGACCCAGGGACATTCCCGAATCGGTTATAACCGCCAGCGGGGCTGATGCTCTTTGCAGTCAACTTCTCGCATACCGGCGCGGGAAGCTGAACAGAGAAAGAATATATCCACCGGAAAAGGATGCCTCAGCAGAAGAACCGAGGGTGGGGGTCTTTGTGTGCCGTTGTGGCGCCAATATCGGGAGGGTGGTGGATGTCCCTTCGGTCGTCCAGTATGCCTGTACCTTAAAGAACATCGCCCACGCTGAAGAGAGCACCTTTGCATGTGCTGCCGATACTGCCCAGAAAATAGCTGACACGATCCGGGACAAAGGGCTCAATCGTGTGGTCATCGCCGCCTGCACGCCCAGGACACATGAGCCGCTGTTCCGTGACACGCTTCGTGAAGCGGGAATTAATCCGTATTACTTCGACATGGCGAACATCAGGGAGCATTGCTCCTGGGTCCACTCGCGAGAAAAGGAAGACGCCACCCAGAAGGCAAAGGACATCGTGCGGATGTCGGTGGCTCGAGCCGCCCGGTTGCAGCCTTTGCGGGAATTCGAGCTGCCGGTCGACAAAAGGGCGCTAGTGGTCGGAGGAGGCCTGGCCGGAATGACCAGCGCTCTGAGCTTGGCCGAGCAGGGATTCGAAGTGTACCTGGTGGAGAAGGAGACGGATCTGGGGGGGATGGCTCGAAGGATTCATTACACGTTGGAGGGTATGGATGTTCAAGCCTATTTAAGTGATCTGATAGGCAAAGTCTACCGACACCCCTCAATTCATGTATCTACCGATTCTACCATCACCGAGGCTTCTGGTTATGTGGGGAATTTCATAACCAAAGTGACGTCTGAAGGAAGGGTCAGGGAGATCCACCATGGAGTAGCCATCATCGCTACCGGGGCTGAAGAATATAAGCCTACGGAATACCTCTACGGGAAAGATGACCGGGTATTGACCCAGCTGGAGTTGGAGGAGCGAATCGCCAAAAGAGAAGAAAGGGTGATTGGCTCTAGCAGTATGGTGATGATCCAATGTGTCGGTTGCCGGCAGGAAGACAGAAATTACTGCAGCCGCGTCTGTTGCGATCAGGCTATAAAAAACGCGTTGAAACTGAGACAGATGAACCCTGGGATGGATATCTACATCATCTTCCGGGACATGAGAACTTATGGGTTCAAAGAGGATTATTACCGGGAAGCGGCGAGTAAAGATGTAAGGTTCATCCGCTACGAGCCGGATGACAAACCCCGGGTCGAGGCCGTTGAAGAGAATGGCAAACCGATATTACGGGTTACCGCGACCGATCCTATCTTGGGCCAGAAACTTCTTATAGATACCGATCTCGTCGCTCTGGCTGCCGCCGTTATTCCTTCGGCGACAACTCATGAAGTATCCAAGTTATTCAAGATCCCCTTGAACCCGGATGGCTTCTTCCAGGAAGCCCACGTGAAGTTAAGGCCGGTCGACTCTGCCGCGGACGGCGTTTTCCTGTGCGGGATAGCGCACTATCCAAAGCATATATCGGAAACGATCAGCCAAGCGTACGGGGCTGCCGGCCGGGCCGTAACGATTCTCACAAAGGATTCAGTCGTCGCTTCCGGCGCTATTTGCGAGGTCAATGAAAATGCGTGCGTATCGTGCGGGGGATGTATCTCCGTTTGTACGTATGACGCTATAGAGTTTCATGAGACGCCACGAGGCAAGAAGGCCAGGGTGAATCCCATTCTCTGTAAGGGAGACGGCCTCTGCAACTCCAGGTGTCCAACAGGGGCTATTTTTCTAAAGCACTTTACCGATGAAGAGATTTTTTCCCAGATCGACGCGGCGTTTCCAGCCCCGGTAGAAACTCCGCTCATAGACAAAGCAGAGATGACTGTCTGAGGAGTGAGCGAAGAATGGTTGCAGCGTACAAGTTTAAGCCAAAGATCATAGGGTTTTTGTGCAACTGGTGTTGCTACGCAGGGGCGGACCTTGCCGGAGTTTCCCGCTATCAATACCCCCCCTATATAAGGGTGATCAGGGTGATGTGCTCCGGCAGAGTCGACTTGGAATTTATACTTCGAGCTTTCTCAAATGGAACAGACGGCGTGTTTATGGGCGGTTGCTGGCCTGGTGAATGCCATTACATCACTGAAGGAAACTACGGTTCGTTAAGCATGATGCATTTATGTAAAAAATTGTTGCAACACATAGGGGTGAACCCGGAAAGGTTGAGGCTTGAATGGGTATCCGCCTCTCAGGGAACCCGTTTCGCAGCAGTTATGAATGACTTCGCCAAGCAGCTGGAGGAGTTGGGGCCTCTCGGCACAGGCGAAGGACTGGATAAATATGGACTAAAGCTGAAACTGCAAGCCGTTACAAACCTGGTCCCCTACATCAAGCTGGTGGAAAGGGAAAGGCTGAGGGTACGTTTTGATACGGAAGAGGAATACAAAACATTTTTCACCAGTGACGAGGTGGACAGATTATTTCATGAATTGTTCGTAGATAAATTGGCGATAAGCCAGATTCTATTACTCCTGCGGGAAAGACCGCTTTCAGCCGGAGAAATCTCCGAGATTCTAGGGGTAGACCCGTCTGAAGTATCAACTCACCTCAACAATTCAGCAAGGCAGGGGTTGATCGAATTCGATGAAAGGCAAAATCGCTTTGTTCCGGTCTAAGGCAAGAGCTCTGGAAGAGATGAGAGACAAGAAACAACCTAGCAGTTTGCGAAAAATTATATCTTCCAGGCTGCTCAAAAGGTCTCAGAGGCGAGGCGTGCGAAAAATCGGCGAGCGGAGGCGTACGTACGCAGTACGTTGGAGCGAGACGATTGAGCACAACGAAGCATACGAGGCTTTTTCAGCAGCCTGTTAGGACAGCGGCTATGGATAACGGTAACATCGATAAGATTCTAGATAAATATCCGAGCGATCCCAGCTCACTCATTCAAGTATTATTGGAGATTCAGAACGAACTTCGATGGCTTCCGAAGCACGCGTTGGCGAAAGTCAGCAAGAAATTAAACGTGCCTCTAAATCGGATACAGCATATAACCACCTTTTATAAAGCCTTCAGCTTGGTTCCCAAAGGGCGTCACCAAATTCACGTATGCACCGGCACCGCTTGTCACGTTCGCGGCGCAAGACGTGTCCTGGAAGTCGTTGAACAGGTAACCGGCCTCAAACCCGGCCTGACGGACCAGGATTTCAAGTTCAGCCTGGAGACTGTTAACTGCGTCGGCTGCTGCGCTTTAGGGCCGGTGATGGTCGTCGATGGCGAACATCACGGCAAGATGGCACCGGCCAAATCGGAAGATGTGTTGAAACACTATGAGTAGGGAAAGTACACCGCGGATAAATTCACCTGCTGAATTGGAAGAATTCAGGAAGGAGATCATATCGAAAAGAGATCCGAATAAGCCCTGCATTACTCTCTGTTCCGGATCTGCCTGCCATGCTTCCGGTAGTGGCAAGGTCGCCGCGAGTCTTGAAGAGGAGATCAAAAAAGAAGGCTTGCGTGATGCGGTGGACATCCGAAAAACCGGTTGCCACGGTTTCTGCGAGCGAGGCCCTATCATCGTCATTCACCCCGAGGAAGTCTGTTATTTGCAGATAGAGCCGGGGGATGTCCCCGAGATCTTTTCCCGGACCATAAAGGGGAAGGAGATCATAGAGCGCCTGCTCTATACCGACCCTAGCACCAAGAAAAAGATCGTTTACGAATCTGAAATCCCCTTTTACAAAAAACAACAGCGGCTGGTTTTCGGCGCCAACGGCAGCATTGACCCGAAAAGCATTGACGACTATCTCGCTGTGGGCGGTTATTCCGCTCTGGTGAAAGCTTTGTTTCAGCAGACGCCGGAGCAGGTGGTGGAGGCGGTCAAAAAGTCCGGGCTGAGAGGGAGGGGGGGCGCCGGTTTTCCTACAGGGTTAAAGTGGGAATTTGCTCGAAAGAGTCTTGAGAAGACAAAGTATGTAATCGTCAACGCCGATGAGGGAGACCCCGGGGCTTATATGGATAGGAGCGTTCTCGAGGGGAACCCCTTCTCGGTCCTCGAAGGGTTGACCATCGGGGCCTATGCCATGGGCGCCCACGAGGGCTATATCTACGTTCGACAGGAATACCCCCTGGCGGTGGCAAATGTGACCCTCGCTATCAAGAAGGCCGAGGAGCACGGTTTTCTCGGCGAAAACATCCTCGGCTCGGGCTTCGATCTCACTGTCACAGTCCACCGGGGAGCGGGCGCTTTCGTTTGCGGTGAGGAGACGGCCCTCCTCGCGTCTCTGGAGGGCAAGCCTGGCGAGCCAAGGGCGAGGCCGCCGTATCCGGCCGTGCAAGGGCTGTATGGCAAGCCGACAAACATAAATAATGTGGAAACTTGGGCCAATATACCCTTGATTCTCAACAAGGGGCCCGAGTATTTCGCCTCAATAGGCACGGAGGGGAGCAAGGGAACCAAGATCTTCTCACTCGTCGGTAAGGTGAATCATACCGGCCTCGTGGAAGTCCCCATGGGCATCAGCCTGAGAGATATTATCTATGAGTTGGGCGGGGGCGTCCCAGGAGGGAAGAAGTTCAAGGCCGTCCAGACGGGTGGTCCGTCAGGAGGATGTATTCCTCCAGAACACCTGGATATAGAAGTCGACTTTGACGAACTGCGCAAAGTCGGCGCCATCATGGGTTCAGGCGGCATGATCGTGATGGATGAAGACACCTGTATGATCGATGTCGCCAAGTACTTTCTCGAGTTCCTTTCTACCGAATCGTGCGGCAAATGCTCCCCGTGCCGTGAGGGCATCAGGCAGATGCTCAAGATTCTGACCAGAATCAGTGAAGGAAAGGGAAGAGAGTCCGACATACCACTTCTAAGGGAGCTGGCCGAGTCGACAAGAGATGCCTCGCTCTGTGCATTGGGTGGGACTGCCCCCAACCCGGTGCTCTCGACACTGAAATACTTTCACCATGAATACGAGGACCACATCCTCCATAAGCAATGCCAGGCTGGAGTGTGCGCGGAGCTTTACAAAGCCAAGTGCATCAATGCCTGCCCAATCGGCCAGGATGTCCCAGGTTACCTCTCACTGGTGGCCGAGGGCCGGTATGAGGAGGCGATCTCGCTCATCTATCAGACCAACCCCCTCCCGGGGGTCTGTGGCCGGGTCTGCACGCATCCGTGCACAGACGTCTGCCTCCGGGCGGAAACCGATGAGCCATTGAACATTCCAAAGATCAAGCGATTCGCCGCCGACATGGCCAAGAGAAAGGGCTACACCGTAAAACTTGAAAAAGGTGAGGCGAAGAAAGAAAAGATTGCCGTTATCGGTGGAGGGCCGGGCGGCTTGGCTGCAGCGTACAGTCTGGCGTTGATGGGATATCGACCCACTATCTTTGAGGAACTCCCGCAGCTCGGCGGAATGCTTCGTTACGGGATCCCCCCCTATCGTCTTCCCAGAGATATCCTGGATCAGGAAATCGACTTTATCCTAAGCGTGGGCGTTGAAGTCAAAACCAATAGCAGAGTGGGACGCGACATCACGCTTGAGCAGCTCCAGAAAGATTATGATGCCATGTTTGTCGCCGTCGGCGCCCACAAAAGTCTCCCCATGCGCATTTCCGGTGAGGATCTGCCCGGTGTTAAAGGAGGCGCTGAGTTCCTGAGAGAAGTCCAGCTGGGAATCGCCGCGCATCCGGGAAAACGGGTCGCTGTACTCGGCGGAGGCGATGTGGCGATGGACATAGCCAGGAGCTGCCGCAGGATGGGCGCTGAAGTGACCATTGCCTACAGGCGTGAAAGGAAAGACATGCCTGCCTCCGGAGAGGAAATTGCGGACGCTCTTGCCGAGGGCATCGAGCTCAAGGAACTCGTCGCCCCGAAGTCCATCAAACAGACAGACGCCGGGTTGGTCCTGGAGCTGGAGCTATGCGAGCTGAAGGATTTCGACCGCAGCGGGCGCCGTAGACCGGTCCCGATCGACGGGGCCGTGGTCACCCAGGAATTCGACACCATCTTCTCCGCCATTGGGCAGACCTCCGATCTTGATTTTGCCGGATCGCTCGAGACGACGAAAGGGAACACCATCGCCGTAGACCGTCATCGCCTGCTTACCAATATCCCCGGAGTCTTTGCGGGCGGGGATGCCGTGACCGGCCCGGCGCGGGTCGTGGATGCTCTGGCACACGGGAAACAAGCCGCGGTAGAGATAGACAGATACCTGGCCAATAAAAGGGGTAGGGCTCCCTACGCGGAAAGTTTGGAGAAGATCAAAGTGACCATGACGCTGCCCAAGGAAGTGATCGAACAGCCGATGGCAGAGATTCCCAAGCTCGACCCCGAGGAGCGCATCAAGGACTTCACCGCAGAGGTGGAGCTTGGCTTCGATGAGGAGACGGCCAGGAAGGAATGCGGACGCTGTCTCAGATGTGATGTCAGCTGGATGGCGGCCCGCGACAAAAGCATGCAGGTCGCCGGCTGAGAAAGAAATAGTACGCGAGAATAAGCTTGCACTATTCACGCTTAGAGAAAAAACGATGACCCTGTGTGTGGATCGAGAGTTAAATGGCAAAGAGCTAAGGGTTTTAGAAGCTCCCTGCTCCGGCCTCTATGCTCCATGCTCCATGCCAAGAGCCAAATAAGATGAGCAAAATCGTTTTACACATTGACGGAAGAGCCATCGAAGCAGAGCAAGGGATGACGGTTCTCGAGGCAGCCCGGAATGCAGGGATTTCTATTCCGACAGTCTGTCACCACGAGAAATTGAAACCTTATGGTGCTTGCCGAATTTGTGTAGTGGAAGTGGAAGGTCGCGGCAGGACGAATCTCGTTGCTTCTTGCCTTTACCCCGCAGAACAGAATTTGGTCGTAAATACCAGGTCTGAGAAGATAGATAAGACGCGCAAGATCCTTATAGAGCAGCTTTTGGCCCATGCTCCGGATGCCGAAGTATTGCAGAACTTGGCCCAAGAGTACGGCGCCGACAAAGACCGTTTTGAAAAGGAAGCCTCCTTCTGCATACTTTGCGGTCTGTGCGTGAGATACTGCGCTGAGGTCAAGCAGGAAAATGCTGTTGGCTTTTTTGACAGAGGAGCAACTCGGGAGATCCGTTTTGTTCCGGAGGTAGCCGCCAACGTGTGCTGGGACTGCAAGGAATGCTTTGCACTCTGCCCTACATCATATGCACAGGCCGCCTATGAACTAACCGAAGCGTTCACGTTTAACCGGCCCAGAACGACTGCACAAAATTTATCTCGCCAAGACGCTACTGAAGCAAAATCCGAAATCCGAATATCGAAAGAAGCCCCGCGGACCGAAACAAACTGAAAGAGTCAAATCCGAAGCACGAATTCCAAATCCGAAACGAGGTCGTTTTGAATTTGTTTCTTTTGATCATTTGGATTTGTTTCGGATTTCGAATTTGGGATTTGTCGGTTCGTGTTTGAGTGGTAGGGGATGAACGAACATGAATACCGTTGATGAAATTCTCGATTACGCGATCGACCAGGAACAGCAGGCTGCCGATTTCTATGCAAGCGTTGCCGCGCGCGCCGAAAAAGCCGGTATGAAAAAGCTGCTGCTTGAAT
>Ga0214473_10006879_pt1 | contig 13543 bp, 14 predicted proteins | sample RVTome_7_FD_203509 | JGI IMG/M metagenome (GOLD analysis project Ga0214473, IMG submission 203509) | Soil microbial communities from uranium-contaminated site in the Upper Colorado River Basin, Wyoming, United States - RVT98D197 | ecosystem: Environmental > Terrestrial > Soil > Contaminated >...
GCCTGTAGACGCCAAGAGCGGCCTCGCGCATAAGCTCGATCTCTACGGTTGGCACTCCATGCCTCATGAAAATCGCGTAAAGGCTCTCCCCGGGCTTAATCCTCTCTTTGATTTCCCTTAAGAGGGCCTCGGCACCCATGCCGTTCTCCGGGCCGCCTTTGTCCTTTAAACTTTTCGCCCAGAGGCCGAATAGGGCCAGGACGGCACAAGTGATTAAAATCCCCGCAAGCGCTCTCTTCATCTTGCCTCCCGTTTTTATCTTTTAGGGCCTCTTATTTTAAAGGAACTTGCCCTTTGATGGCAAAACAGAGGACGAAATCCTTTCAAACCTGCGGGTTCCTTCAGGTTATAATAAATCAGAATGAAGGCGTTCCTCGGGATTATGTTTTGCTTCCTTGTTTTCATCTTTCCCTTTACAAGCGTCTCTTCCTTTACTCGTGAGGAGGTCTCCGCCTTACAGGAAAAATCCAAAGACTTGCCGGTTGGGGAGAGGATCGCCTTTTTTGCCGGTTCTTTCTTGGGCACTCCTTATGACCCCGACCCCTTGGGCGAATATGTCTCCAAAAGGGTCATCGTTTCGGACGAGAGGGTCGATTGCATGTACCACGTCTTCCGCTCCACGGAACTGGCTCTCTCAAAAACGCCCGAGGATGCCGAAACCATCGCACTGGACTTGAGGTTCCTCACAAAAGGCAGGCTCGGCCCCGGCGGCAAAGTCCAAAACTATCACGAGCGGTTCGAATACGGGGAGGACATGATAAGGAGCGGCAAATGGGGGAAAGACATCACCCCCCTCCTCGGAGAGACGAGGCCCCTCGCGGGGGCCCGGGGGATTCCCTCCGTGAATGTCCTTCCAAAAAAGTCCATTGAGGCCGCTTTTCCCGGGTTCAAGAGCGGAGACATCATATTTTTCATAAAAGACCCCGAAAAACGGACGGTCGGAGAGATCGTGGGGCATATGGGGATAATCGAGCGCCTCAAGCGCCTCGAGCGCCTTGGGCGCGAAGGGGAGGAACTTTTCCTCATCCACGCCGGCGGCTCAAAGAAAAAAGGCGGGGCCGTTAAAAAAGTGCCTTTAGGAGATTACATAAACGATATGGCGTTTATAGGGATAATGGCTACTCGGTTTGAGTAGATTCGAGCTTCTCCACTATATCGAGGAACTCCTCTTTGAACCCGGCGAAATGCCTTGATAGGAAAAGTTTCAGGCCGCGCAATTCCATCTTCAGGTCGTCAATGGCCTTCCCGGCATCACGGCAGCAGGAGACCGTATCGGCAAGGGTTGCGATCTCTTTTTCGAGGAGCTTTATCTTCTCCTGGAGGATTATCTCTTCCTTCATTTAGACCTCCGAGGTTTTCAGCTTTTATTTCCTTCGAGCGAACTTCATCTTCTTCCTGAGCTTTTTATGCTTGTGCTTGGACATCTTCTTCTTGCGCCACTTGACAACAGTACCCACCCGATCACCTCCTTGAAAAGGACTTTAATGTTCCAGGCCCAATTTCCGGCGCAACTTTCCGGTTAGAAAGGAATCCTGAGAGCCATATTATACAGTGAGGGGCGCAAAGTTTCAATTAAATGGGCAGTAAATAGGCGGGGCGGCGGGGGCATTCGAGAATTTGTTCGAAGGGAAGATGGGGGTGGCGGGGTGTTGCCGCGCCGCTCGCGAAATAACCGCTGCCATGCAGCTTTTGTTTAGTTGTACCCCCTTTTTTTGAATTTCACAAAATGTTTGCCTGGTTTTACTGCCCTGTATGTCGCTTTCCTGATTTCGCTCTCTCCCGGCAAGCACCCCGCCCCCTTTGCCTTCAGAGTTCTTTTTTCTGATCATATTTCTTGTATAAAAAAAGACTAAGGGCGATCCGATATCCCATCGAGTTAATGAATTTTTCGGATTTACCGAGTTCCTTAAACTCCCTCGCCTGCGGAGCGGGAGAGGGGTTTGGGGCGAGGGTGAGCAAGATGTCATGCCCCCGCCTGCCCCGGCCTTTTCCCGGACCCGCACCCCCATCTTCCCCGCTGTAAGAAAAAATTGGGAGATGCCTTTACCCCCGGGCTTCAGCCCTCGCTTTGGCCTGGTCCATGAAGGCCTCGATCTGGAGCATTATGGCGGGTGATTCCGTGCCGTCGTAGGGGATGCTGATGGCGGGCACCCCGTAGTCCCTCGAGACGCCCCGGAGGAGAGCGGTGACTATGGTGCCCGGCATGCACCCGAAGGGCATTGCGTTTATCAGTCCGGCGGCCCCTCTCTGGGCCAGATCAACGGCCTTCCCGATGGAGAGGATGGTCTCGCCCTCGAATGACGAGTGAAGGTAAGGGCCGGCCTTTTCCATTATCTGGAAAGTAGTCGGCTCGTGGACCGTATTCAGGAAACGGAATTCTTTCGAGAACTTGTGTTCTATCCTTGTCTGGACGAAGCGCTTGATCAGGCCGTCTAAGAGGGCGGCACGGTCTTTTTTCCGCCAGGCCTTCCGGAGACCCATCAGGTTTACGTAATAGATCCACTCTTCCACGGGGGCAAGCCATGCCTCGCCGCCCAGGGCCTCGACCTTTCTAATGAGGTCCTCATTCGAGAACTTGTTGCTCCGGACATATATCTCGCCTATGATGCCGATGAGGGGTTTTCGTTTCCCGTTTACGCGCGGCAATTCCCTGAACTCCCTGCCCATGCGGGCAAGGACGGCCTCGAGTTTTCCGTTCCGGGCCGCAAGGGCGTCATAGAGAACATCCATGTACCTGTTGTAGAGCCTGTCGGCCGAACCCGGTTCGGCCTCATAGGGCCTCGTCTCGTGAAGGCATTTCTGGAGAAGCTCGTAAGCGACGACCCCCCTCCAGGCGTTAAGGGCGAAGTCCTTTCCGGCCACGCCCAGGTCCCGGTAAAAGGTGGCGTCCTGGTTGGGAGCGAAGACGACCACTTTTTTGAGCCCAATCCCTTCAAGGACCTGCTTATGGAAGACATTATACTGGCCGAACCGGCACGGGCCGGTCCCCGAAGGCATGAAGAATGCGGCCCCTTCGGGGTCGAAGTCGGGCGAATAGACTTTCTTGAGCATGTCCCCTGTCGTGGTCAGGAAGGGGTAGCATTCCTTGCCGCTCACGAAGCGCTGTCCCAGCTCGAGCGTCTTCGGGTCGGAGGGCGGGAGGACCTCTGCTTTGGTGCCCGCAAGCTCGAAGGCGGCCTTAATGCCGAAGGCATGGTCGGTCATCCTCGGCAGGTAGATTATCCGGATGTTTCCGTTTGAGACATGGATGGAAGGGACTTCGATCTTTTTGTACGACTCTGCCGCGGCGGGTTTTCTCTTCTTCCCTTCGATGCTGTCCAGAAAGGCCTCGCAGCGGGTGATTGCGCCCGCGTCGGCGCTGTGCTCGTCTATCTCTATATGGAGGAAGGGCTTTTCGCTCCTCGAGAGGGTCTTTTTGAAGTACTTGAGTATGAAGGAGTCGGGCCCGCAGAGGAAATTCCCGATGAAGATGGGATAGAGGTCCGGGTTGCGGTCCACGTAATCGGCTATCCTCAGGATATTCTGCCCGCTCCTCCAGTACATCTGGGGACAGTCCCCGTAAATTTTTATTTCCTCCACGGGCAGGAAATCAAAGGGGACTGAAAGGACCCCCAGTGTGGCAAGTTTTTCGGGGATTTCAAGGTTCATGCCCTTATCGAAGGCATTATATGCCCTGCCGACAACCACGACGGCCCGCTCCTTTAGGGAGGAGAGGACTTCTTGTCCTTTTTCCTTTACGGCGGATTCGAACTCTTTCTGGGCGATTTCTGCCTTCTCGAGGGCGCCCCTGAGTTTTTTTTCGCTTACCCCGAACCCCCTCAGATCCTTTCTTAACGCCTTTAAAAGGTGCTCTTTGCTCCTGCTGAAATCTATCGGGGGCTTTATGAGTTTCAGCCCCTTTATTGCCACATTGGCAACATAGGGTATGGTTTGCGTATGGGGGCAGGCGTGGCCCGTGGGAAACTCGGAGCCGGGCGCATTCAAGTTGATGAAAGAGGGGAGGAATATGGCCTCCACTCCTTTTTCCTTGAGATGCTTTATATGCCCATGGGCGACCTTCACGGGGAAGCAGGCCTCCGAGAGGACGCTTTCCAGCCCAACATTCACTATCTGCCGGTTGGTTTTCGGGGATACCTCCACGTCAAAGCCGCACTCCCACAGGAGCGTGCTCCAGAAGGGGAGCTGGTCGTGGAAGAAAAAGATATAAGGGATGCCTATCTTTACGCCCCCCCGCCCGGAGGAGCGTAGGGGCGCTGCTTGCTGCGCCCTTTTTGTGTATTCATTGTGGGCCTTCCATAAGATTTCCTCGCGCCAGGCGAAGAGATTGGGTATTTCGGTGGGCCTTCTCCTGATGTCGTATTTCTCGCAGCGACCGCCGTAATATAGGAAAGCTTTTTCGCCCTCGATCTGGACGCGGTTTATCTCGCACACGTTGGGGCAGCCCTTGCACTTGAAGGAAGAGAGCTTGTAACCCCTCTCCGAGAGGGAAAACCCCTTGAAGGTTGTCTTCTTGTATTCGAAACGGGGTGCATAAGCCCCCCTTTGGCCCGTTTCCCTCATGTGTTTTTTCGCTATCAGGGCCATCCCGATAGCGCCTGTGACATCGTGATGGGGCGGAACGGTGACTTCTTTTCCGAGGAATTTCTCGAAGGCCGCGACCACGGCCTTGTTGAAGGCCACCCCCCCCTGAAAGAATATCTTCTCCCCTACCGGCTTCCCGGCCACAACGCGGTTTATGTAGTTTTGCACTATCGAATAGGCAAGCCCGGCAAGGAGGTCGTTCTTTTCGGCCCCCTTGCCCAAGTTTGCCATAAGCGAGTTTTCCATGAATACGGTGCAGCGCTCTCCCAGCCGGAGGGGATTAGCGGAACTGAAGGAAGAGCTTGCGAACTCGTCCTTTATGTTTATGTTGAGCTTATCTGCCTGTTCCTCGAGGAAGGAGCCCGTGCCGGCGGCGCAGGCCTTGTTCATCTCGAAGTCCACGATCACCCCGTCCTGAAGGGATATATACTTGGAGTCCTGCCCCCCGATCTCGAATATCGTGTCCACCGTTTGGTCTATGAAGGCCGCCGCGGTGGCCTGGGCCGTTATCTCGTTTTTGACGATATCGGCCCCCACGTAATCGGCTATCATGTAGCGCCCGGAGCCCGTTGTGCCCGCCCCCGCTATTTCGACGCGAGGGCCGACCTCGGCGTTTATCTCCCTCAGCCCCTGCATCACGGCCTCGATGGGCCTTCCCGATGTCATGAGATAGCGCTTTGCTATTATATTGCCATCGTCGTCAACGAGGGCCAGGTTCGTGCTGATCGAGCCCACATCAATGCCCAAATAGGTCTTAGTCTTCGTAATGGGATTTCTAAGTGGATGTTCGAGGCTTATGTGTCGCTCCGCAAAGCGGTCCCCGTCTATAAGGAGGGGCCTGTGCCCCCCCTCAAAGGCTTTTTCTCTTATAAGGAAGTCTTCGAGTTTTTTCAGGTCATAAAAATCTGCAAAAGTATGACCTTGTTTTTTTGTCATTCCGGCTTGTCCGGAATCCTTCCCAGTTTCTAAGAAAGATTCCCGACGCCCCCGTATCAAGTACGGGGTTGCGGGAATGACAACATTCGTTTTTGCATTACTTTCGGCCCTTGTCCTTTCCCCTTTATAAGAGTCCTTTGCCTTTAAGGCCGCGCCCCAGGCGCCCATGAGCGCGAAGTCTTCGGGTATAAAGAGTTCCTTAAGCTCAAGCACCTCTCTAAAGGCCCTTGCCATGCCTCTATTTGCCGCAACCCCGCCCTGGAACGAGACCGGCTCCTTCATGCTCCGGCCCCTCATGATGGAGCCCTTGAAATTCCGGGCCACGGCAAAGCAGAGCCCGGCCACTATGTCCTCCACCGGGGTAGCTATTTGTTGGAGATGGATCATGTCGCTCTTGGCGAAGACGCTGCACCTTCCGGCGATCCGGGGCGGGTTTTCCGAGAGCAGCGCCCTTTCCGAGAATTCCTCGATTGTAAGGAGGAGCCTCTCGGCCTGCTGGTCGAGGAAGGAGCCCGTACCGGCCGCGCATACTGAATTCATCGAAAAATCCTCTATGCCGGTCTCGTTTAAGAGAATGAGCTTCGAGTCCTCGCCGCCCATCTCGATTACGCTCCTTATATGGGGGTGTAGCTTTCTCACGGCATATGCCTGGGCTACAACCTCGTTCAGGGGGACAAGGCCCAATATTTCGGCTATGAGGCGTCCGGCGGAACCCGTTATGGATAGGACCGCGCCCTCCGGGGACTCTTCCTTCAAGAGCCCAAGGGCGACCTTGAGCGGATGTCCCCTGTGCTTAACGTATATGGAGCGGAGTTTTTCCCCGTTATCGGAAAGAGTTATGAGTTTTACGCTTACGGAGCCCGCGTCGAGACCTGAGAAACGCATTCAAAAACCCCTCCATTTAATGCATTTTAACCCACCCCAGTCCCCTCCCAGGAGGGGATAAAGGGGTGGGTAAAAAAAGAATACCAGATGTATTTTTATATCTCAATTATAACCCGACTGCAAGGGCCTGTCCGGGTAATTGCCTTTCTTGTCATTGCGAGCGACCAACGGGAGCGCGGCAATCTCCTTTTTTAATAAAAGACTGAGCTTGCTTCGTCGGGTCGAAACGACCTCCTCGCAATGACCGACTTCTTGGCTCTCAAAATGGCAAGAAATGCCGAAAACAAGTCAAGAAATGACAATTCTTGTCATTGCGCCCGAGAAAGCAAATTTGCAAATGCCTGATTTTATTCATTTTTAATTTTGGCATGGAACCTGCATTAAAGGGGGAAAGATTTTAAACGAAGGAGGTGGAGGGAAAAGGGTTCTGAATCGGCAAGGCATCAAAGGGTTGACTCATAAATAGCAATAACAAAAAAAGGAGGAAAGAAGAGATGTTCAAGAGAGCAAAAGACAAAAAAGGCTTCACACTTATCGAGCTGCTGGTCGTTGTGGCCATCCTCGGCATACTTGCCGCCGTGGCCATCCCGGGCTACATGGGGTACCAGAGGAACGCGAGGATCAGGGCCGTCAAAGAGAATATGGACAACGCGACGAGGCTCGTGACCGCCGAGTTTAGCAAGTGCAACTCCATACCCCTTAACACCAATGTTACCACTGACATAATCCTTCTGCTCAACGGCGCACCTAACCTCGCCGGTGGAGCTAAAATCAGCCCCTGGGATGCCAATCTCGAAGCATTTGTTATGGCCGCTGCCCCCGGGCTTGGGCAGGTCAGCATAAGCTCTACAGACCTCCGCGCACTCTGCAATACCGATACTGTAGTCGCTATACTCCGCGAGGAAAACGGGGTTGTCGGGGCTGAGGGCGCTGCTGTAAACATAGCTCATAACGAGATGTAAGACAGAGAATTGACTGCGGGAGGGCAAATGCCCTCCCGCTTTTATTAATTTAAAACATGGAAAATGATGAATAAAAAAGGCTTCACCTTAATAGAGCTTATAGTAGCGGTCGCGATACTCGGCATCCTTTCCTCAATAGCCGTGCCCATTTACAGGGGCCACCAGAGGATCTCCATGCGGGCGGAGGCCACGGCCAACCTGCAGGGGCTCAGGATGTGCATCGAGGAATTTTACGCCGAAAATAACAGTTACGCTCCTGCGGCGGGGCCCTTTAACTGGTCAAATAACGGGGCCGTTGACGAGTTCGCGGCCTGGCTCCCCTGCTTCAACCCCCGGAACGCCGCAGGGGGCGTGGACAATAAATTCGATTATACCCTGACCAGACCCGCTACCAACACGTATCTCGCGACAGCCGCCGGCAGGGCGGGGTTCATGGTGGCGGGCGATGTCTTCACCATCAACCAGCAGGGCGTAAAGACAGGCCCCTGGCCCCAGTAGCAGCCCCCGACCGGGGCCTTACTCCCCTATTCAGCCGCAGGGGAAGTAGTTTATCGCGTAGCCCTCTTTCTTGAAGGACTCCCGGAGGTCCTTTCTCTGCTCCACACTCATCGCGACATAAAGCTCCTGCACCTTATCTGGGGTCGGAGTCACGCAATTATGGACATAAAGCTCTTTTTTGGTTGCCTGGGGTATCGTGCTTGAGTTTTCCAGGACCCTCTTAAAGTCCCCGCTCTCGCAGAGCATCTTGTAGAGCCCCTCCCGCTTCCCGGCAAAGTGATACGCCTTCCCGTCCTTGTAGATAAGGAACCGCTGGGAGCAGGATGAAGCAAGGAGAACAAAGACAAAAAGAACCAGTAAGGGATAAAAAGCTCGTCTCAAATTTACTAAGCAGACCATAGCTATAATAACCTCATTTTGTCACTCCGGCTTGTCCGGAGTCTTTCTTCCGATTCCGAACAAGTCGGAAGGATTCCCGACAAGCGGGAATGACACCCTAATAATGAACTCATTAGTACCTCTTTAAAAGTTCCTCTATTTTCTCAATTTCCTCTTCGCTCCCCCAGTCCCTCGGCCCATAGATCCTCTCCGCCACATATCCGTTCTTGTCCACGATCACCGTAGTAGGGAGCGCAAAAACGGCGTACAGATCGAACGAGACCTCCTTATGAGTATCTCTTAAGACAGGGAAAGGGAGGGGGTTCTTCGCGAGGAATTTTTTCAGGGCCTTCTCCTTGTCCTGGGACACGGCAAGTACGACAAAATCCCTCCCTTTCATCCTCTCAGATAACGCTGCCAGAGAGGGGAGTTCCTCGATGCAGGGCTTGCAGGTCGTGGCCCAGAAGTTTATGAGCACGACTTTCCCCCTGTAGGAGGAAAGCGTGTAGGTCTTCCCGTCCGTCCCTTCAAGGGAGAAGTCTTCCGCCTTTTGGGTTTTCGTCTGCGCTAACATTTTTGCCCCGGCACAGGGCGGGGCGGAAAGAAGAAGCAATATGAAAAAGGCCGCGATAAACCTCATACTTCAAAGTTTAGAAACTCTTTATCGGTTTTGATTATAACATAATCAGCCCCGGGTCAAAAACCCCTTCCATCATCCTCTTTAGAAGGGTCTTTCTCGGTTTCACGAAGAAGGCGCGTTCTTTTTTCACCCCGGTCTCTTTCGAAAGCTCAAGGAGCGCTTCATCGAAGCCTTTTATGCCGTCTACGAGCCCTTCGGATAAGGCTCTTTTAGCCGGGAAAAGCTCCCCCGTGGCAAGCGAGAGCGCCTTCTCCCGGGGCAAATTCCTCCTTTGGGCCACAAGGTCCACAAAGCGCTCGTAGACCGCCTCATTCAAGCCCTCCATGCTCGCCCTTTCATCCTCGGTGAACTCCCTGTGGAAGAGGCTCATGTCCTTCATCTTTCCTTTTTTCAGTACCTCCAAATCGAGCCCTATCTTTTCGAAGAACTCCCTCAGGACCGGCTTCACGGAAAGCACGCCTATGCTCCCGACCGCGCCCGTGTGCGGAAGATAGATCTTTTGGGCCGCAAGGCTTGCGAGGTACCCGCCCGAGGCCGCCATCGTGCAATAGGCGTAAAGGGGTTTTTTCGCGGAAATGGCCAAAAGCCGCTCGTACAAAAGCTCCGATGCCGTGGCCGAGCCCCCGGGGCTTTCGACCATTAGAAGCACGCCCTTTACGCTTTTGGCGCGCTCAAGAAACGTGAGGACGCCATAGTATCTTTCAAGGAGCCTCTGCCCTATTGCGCCCGTCAAGGGGAGAATGCCCATTTTGGCGCGCGAAAACATATCGCAAGTTTAACAGAAATCGGCCGAACGAGAAATAGGGGAGCTCTCCCGCCCGTCTTTTTTTGTGTTAGGATAGTCGCTATGCAGGACCTTAAGAAAATACATATATTCGAGGCCCTTACGGATAAGGAACTCAAGGAACTCGCGCCCTATCTCCGCCTTGAGCGCAGAAAGAAAAAGGACGTCGTCTTTTCCGAGGGGGACCCGCCCGACTGGTTCTATATCGTCACTGAAGGGAGGGTAAAGATAACGAAGCTCTCCCAGGAGGGAAAAGAAATCATACTCGAAATAATCCCGGAAAACGATTTCTTCGGCGGGGTGGCGGTCATCAGGAATTTCAAGTATCCGGCCAACGCCGTTGCGATGGAAGACACGGGACTCATAAAGGTCTCCCGCCAGGACTTGTTGAAAATCCTGGACAGGTTTCCCACGGTCATGCAGGCCGTCTTCGCAAGCCTCGGCGGAAGGCTCCAGGAATCCCACGAAGCCATGCGCAGCATCGCGCTTGAGAAGGTGATCGCGAGGGTGGCCGCCCTCCTTTTGAAGCTTGCCGAAAAATCGGGCAAAAAAACCCCGGAGGGCATACTCGTGGACTTGAAGCTCACGAAACAGGACATAGCCGAGATGGTGGGCACGACCGTCGAGACCTCCATCCGCACCATGAGCCGGCTCAAGAAACAGGGCATCATAGAGGAAAAAGAGGGCAAGGTCCTCATCAAAAACCCCGCGCGATTGGAAGAGATTAAAGGGTAAAGAAGAGAAGTGCGGACACCCCGTCCCTCTTCCCGAATTCGATTTTTTTTCTGTTTGCAATGGCTTGGGAAGAAAAATATCCAAATGTGAACAGATCCGGAGAGGCCGGAGAGGGCGGGGGCAGTGAGAGAAATTCATTGTCGATACCTTATTATCTTCTGCGGACCAGAGCTATTCATCCGCTCTGAAAAAAAAAGAGCAAATCAACGGGGGCTCCGATATTTCATCGAATTAATGAATTTCTCGATTGCCCCCGCCCTCTCCGGCCTCTCTCCTTTTATCCTTCCGTCTTCCCATACACCGAAACCAGAAGGTTATAGAAAAAGAGCCCTATCGAAAACACCTCGACCACGCCGAAAAATATCGAAAGCCCCTCATAAATCCCCTTCCGGTCATGGTAATTCAGCATATAGAACCCGAGCATCCCCACGAGCCCGATATTAGCCGTCCAGAACTGCACTTCCCCGGCGGCCCTGCTCTTAAGGAGCTTCCCCGCAAACCGGGGCAGGATGTGATAGCCCACCCCGTATATCATCATGGAGACCCACCCCAGGAGCATCAAATGCGAGTGGACGAACTGGAGGCCCCCCCTGTATTCCGGGCGCGTGAGCATCCCAAGCCCGATAAGGGCGGCGATAATGAGATAGACAACACTCATCAGGATGAAATTTCTTACGAATTTTTCCATTTCTTAAAACCCTCCTTCTCATTTCTTTCTTATTAGAGGATATTTTTTACCGGCCCCGCACGGCAATGACGCGCGTCATATTGGATGTCAGGAGCCTATCCGAGTAATGTAGCCGCAGGCTTTAGCCTGCGTTTAGATAGCGCGTTCATATAGCGCAATGAAGGTTGCGGCTACAACATATTATGTCCTCAAATCAGGAAAAGGTATTTGTCCGACAGGCTTTTTAGAACTCTTTATGACCGAGGTCATAGCCCGGCCCCTTTCCCTTCAATTATCATTAAATCAGAAAAAAAGGATTCTGAATATCCAAGGAGGAAAAAAGATGAGCACGGAAACCAAAAAGATCACCAAAGACTCCCTCATAGGAGATGTCGTAAAGGACCCCAAGGCGGCAGAGGTCGTGGCGAGGCATTTCGGCAACGGGTGCTTCACCTGCCCAGGCATAAAGGTGGAATCCCTTTCCTTTGGCGCCATGATGCACAACGTGGACCCGGAAAAGATCGTGAAGGAACTTAATGAGCTGGCGGAATAAACAGAGGGCTCTGCCCTCTGGACTCCCGCTGGGGGTTGATTTGATAAGGGGCTCCGCCCCCAGACCCATTGTTAAAAAACGATGGGGGCCGGGGGAACTGGTTCCCCCGTGGGGGTCAAGGGGGCAAAGCCCCCTTTTGAATCTACACCCCCCGCCTCAGCCTTTCTATGAGCGGCAGGGGCAACCCTGCCGCGCTCATTTTCCTCTGCACCCCGTCTATGTCGTAGGGGACCCGCACAAGCTCCACGCGCTCCTCGTTAAACAGGGCATAGCAGGCCCGGGGGTCGCCGTCCCTCGGCTGCCCGATGCTCCCCGCGTTCACTATGTACCTGTGAGGCGAGCCAAGCTCCACCCCCTCCTTATGCACAACAAGCTCCCCCGACGGGACCCTTTCCATTATGAAAGGCAGATGGCTGTGCCCTATGAAGCATAACCTCTCCTCAAAGTAGTTGAAATTTATCTCCGCGTCAAAAAGAGTAAGCAGATAATGCCATTCCTCAGGTTCTTTCGGGCTCCCATGAACAAGGAATACGTTTTCTTTTTTAAGCCTCTTTACGAGGAAAAAACTTTCGAGGGTGAGCCTGTTTTCGGGGGTAAGCACCTCCTCCGTCCACCTTATCGCGGCCCTCGCGTTCGGGTTGAAGTAATTTATGTCCGTAAGGCCGAGCACGCCCCAGTCATGGTTACCCGCTATGAGGACCTTTGCCCTCTCCCTTAAAAGCTCCACGCACTCGTTGGGGTTCGGGCCGTACCCCACGGCATCCCCGCAGAAAAAGGTGCGCTCTTTCTTTATCCCCCGCCGGTCCAGATCGGCAAGCACGGCTTGGAGGGCCTCTAAGTTGGAATGCACGTCCGAGATAACGGCGTAGTCCATCTTTTCAGACCTTGCCTTTTATTCTCGCTATCTTATCGAGGATGCCGTTTATGAACGGCGCGGACTCCTTCATGGAATATTTCTTGGCTATCTCGATGGCCTCGTTTATGGCAACGGCAGGCGGGATGTCGGCCTTGTAAACGAGCTCATAGGCGGCCGCGCGCAGGATGTTCCTGTCCACGGCGGCCATGCGCTCCAGGACCCAGTTCTCGGCGCATTCGGCTATCAGCCTGTCTATCTCCGGGAGGTTCTTGCGGGTGCCCGTCACTATCTCCTCGGCAAACTCCCTTACGTCCTCGGGCTCGTCCAAGGTCTGCCAGAAGCGGCTGAAGAAGGCCCTGTCCGGGCCCTCCTCCGAAAAATCGAGTTGAAAGAGCATCTGAAGGGCAAGCTCCCTTGCCCTCCTTCTTTTCATCATAATCTTTTTTTTATGGGGGCTCTGCCCCCAGCCCCCGCTGGGGGTCCAGACCCCCAGACCCCATCGTTTTTAAAACGAGGGTTGAAAGGGCCCTCGGCCCTTTCCGGGGTTTAGGGGCAGCGCCCCTAAAAATTTAAATCTTCTTTAGAAGCCGGGCCATTTCGATTGCTGTAAGGGCGGCGTCCCAGCCTTTGTTGCCGCTCTTTGTGCCGGCGCGTTCCACGGCCTGCTCTATTGTATCTGCCGTGATCACGCCGAAGGCGACCGGCACGCCGGACTCGAGCATTGTCTGGGCTATTCCCTTCGAGACCTCTCCCGCAATGTACTCGAAGTGCGGGGTTGCCCCTCTTATCACGGCGCCAAGGCAGATCACGGCGTCATAGGCGCCTTTTGCGGCAAGCTTCTTGGCGGCAAGGGGTATCTCGAATGAGCCCGGCACCTTGACGACATCTATATTGGCCTTGTCGGCCCCGTGCCTCACAAGGGCGTCGACCGCGCCCTCAAGCAGCTTTCCGGTGATAAAATCGTTGAAACGGCTTACGACGATCCCGAATTTAAGGCCCTCGGCCTTAAGCTCGCCTTCTATATATTTCATTCTACCAATCCCTCCGGGCAAAATTTACCATAATTTA
>Ga0214473_10006880_pt1 | contig 13543 bp, 13 predicted proteins | sample RVTome_7_FD_203509 | JGI IMG/M metagenome (GOLD analysis project Ga0214473, IMG submission 203509) | Soil microbial communities from uranium-contaminated site in the Upper Colorado River Basin, Wyoming, United States - RVT98D197 | ecosystem: Environmental > Terrestrial > Soil > Contaminated >...
GTTTACGATGAATTGATCTAAGGGTGACGACGAAGCGACAAGTATCGCCGCGGAAAGATCGCTCTTACGTCCGGCTCTACCCGATTGCTGCCAGGCCGAGGCTATCCCGCCGGGATAACCGCACATTACGGCCACGTCCAGACCGCCGATATCGATCCCCAATTCGAGGGCGTTGGTGGAGACGACTCCGAGGATTTCCCCGTTGCGTAGACCTTTCTCGATCGCCCGTCGCTCATTCGGCAGATATCCGCCCCTATACCCCTGAACCTTCTCGCGCGGCACCTTCTGGAGGGCCAGTTGATCTTTCAGATATGTTGTCAAAATCTCGACCCTGACCCTGCTTCGGGCGAAGGCTATGGTCTGGATACCGTTGCCTATGAACATACCCGCAATCCTGGCCGCCTCATTCACCGACGATTTTCTGATGCCCAATTGTCGATTTACCACCGGCGGATTGTAGAATATAAAATGCTTCTCGCCGGTCGGCGCGCCGTTGTTGTCTATCAAATCGACTTTCTCGCCTATGATCTTTTCCGCCAGTTCGGCGGGATTGCCGATTGTAGCCGAACAGAGGATATATTGCGGTTTCGAACCGTAAAACTCGCAAAGTCTTTTCAAACGCCGGATAACATTGGCCAGGTGGGAACCGAAAACGCCCCGGTAATGATGAAGCTCGTCGATAACAATATATCTCAAATTCTCGAACAGCTTGATCCAGATTGTATGATGAGGCAGTATTCCCGAATGGAGCATATCGGGATTGGTGACGACAATATTACCGGCCCTCCTGATGGCCGCCCGAGCCGACTGCGGCGTGTCGCCGTCGAAAGTATACGTCTTTATATCAGCTCCGCAACCCTGAACCATCATGTAAAGCTCGTCAACCTGGTCGGCCGAAAGCGCCTTTGTAGGAAATAGGTATAGCGCCCTCGCCTCGGGATCGTCTGTCAGAAGTTTGTTCATCACCGGGAGATTATAGCAAAGCGATTTTCCCGAGGCTGTCGGCGTGACTACCACGAAATTTTTTCCCTCCGAAGCTTTTCCAAATGCCTCGGCCTGATGGCTGTATAATCTCGATATTCCTTCCGATTTCAATACTCCGATCAGCCTCTTATCGATCCATTCGGGAAAATCCATGTACTTGCCGTTGCCGGCCGGTATAGTCTCCCAGTGCGTAATATTGCCTGCCAGATCGGAGGAGGTTTTGAATTTATCGAGAACCTGCTGAAGCTTCATATTCCCTCTTTTAGGCGTCTTTCCATAACGGCTGGATTATAGGATGTAATGCACTTTTGTGCAAGTGTTTTTCAAATTAAGAGTTCAATTGTGGACTGGACGGGCAATTTACCTTGCGTGAAATCTATTATAGACCTTATAATTATAAAAACAAAGGGAGGAGCGATGGGAAGAGTATTTCTATTTTGGGTTTTCTGTGCCATCGGCATCGTTATAAATGCCATTATGGGTTGTGGCGGAGATAGAATCGCAGATAGCGATATGGCCATTGCCTCGGGGAAAATAATCGACGATTTTTCCAGGGAATTGAAGGATGAGCTGTATAAGGCTATCGATGATTCCGGCGTCGTATGGGCTATTCGGATCTGCGCCGAAAAGGGACCGGAGATCTCCAGTCGGTATTCGAGCATCCCCGGATTGACCGTAAGAAGAGTCAGTACGAGATATCGCAATCCAGGGAACATTCCGGACGATTTTGAGCGAGAGGCGCTGGAAATTCTGGAAAGCCGACCGGCCAACGCCGGGGATGATTACTATCGCTGGATCGATGTTGACGGACATAAGACTTTTCGATTCTTGAAAGCTATCAAGATCAAGGCAACCTGTTTGAATTGCCACGGGGATAAGGATAAATTCAGCGATGAGCTAAAGATAATCCTCGGCGAAAAATATCCCGATGACAAGGCTTATGGTTTCACGCTGGATGAGTATCGCGGCGCGTTTAGTGTGAAAATCGACTGGCCCGAAGGGAGAGCCGCGGTTGACTCGATATTAGGCGCTAACTGACTGAAACGTCCATCGCCCTCGCCCGAAATTAAATAAAAATAACGCTGGTCGGCGCCGACCCAACCGGCATTAGATCCCGCCGGATTTTGCATGATAAGATATATTAACGATTAAATTTTGACTTTGGTCGGCAGAGTAAGATTCAAAAGACAATTATAACAGAAGCCGTCCGGACGCTTATCCAGTTCGTTTACCGTGTAAACAGCCATCATGACACATTCGTCAGTACAATTTTTCAGGCCAAGAAGATGTCCGATCTGATGCAGGGCAACAGTGAATAATCTGTCTTTTGTCAGGTTATCGTCCTCAGGCAAGCCGTAATATTCCGGTCTAAGTCTCAAAAAAGAGACAATGGCGGTCCGGCCCACAGAGTTTGCCTGTCCGAAAACAAAATTCTGGCTTGGAATATAGAGATCCTCCTCGGTCACAGCCAGGATGATTTCATCCTCGGAGCCTTTCAGAAGCTCGAGTTTCGATAAGATAGGCACGGCATAATATTGATTGGATTTGGAATTATGGGCTTCCTCCGGCAGGCGTGAGATGATCCCGGACTGGAGGCGGAAATTCATCTTCTTGGAAAGGATTTGACCGAGCCAGTCGGCATGCCCACGACTATTCTCGTCCAGCGGAACCACGTAGATTTTCTCGTACATAAGATCCTAAAACCTCCCTAAGAAAGCTCAATCGCCGTTCTTTGTAAGAAGATAATTCATCTTCTAAAAAAATCAACCTAAATCATCCCGAAAGTGATCGAAAATCACGATGTTTTGAAAAAACGCGCCTTCGATCCAGCCGGCGACAAAAAAACCTCCATTTTAGCGGCACATTTGGGGCACCATCCGACAAATGCGGTCCGTTTTTTATTTAAATAGATCCGGGTGTATATATTACAGCAGGTGAATGTGACGCCGATAAATTCCCCATCTTCGAATTCTATCAAACTGACCTCCTGATACCCGAGCAGACAATGGCAATCAGGGCAAATGCCAGAACCACGGGCAATGCTGTCTTAAAGGCCGCCAGATATTTCAAGGACTCCGAAACAGCCTCCCTGTTTAGCGCCGAATTGAACACGAGGCTGACAACGCTTACTCCGGAAACCATTCCCAGATTTCGCACCGTAGCCAGAATCCCGGCGGCCGATCCCCTATTCTTATGATCGACAGAACCCATCAAAGCTGAATTATTGGGGGAACCGAAAAGACCAAGTCCCAGTCCGAGGCCCGCCAGATTGATAATCACCCTTGATATTTCCGATTGAGGTTCGAGCTGGAAAAGAAAGCTTATCGATACAGCGGCTATAACCATTCCGCTTACGGAAATCAGGCGCTGCCCCAATTTATCGGACATATATCCGGCCAGAGGAGACACGAAGACTGTTGTGGCGGGGATGATCATCAGAACCCGACCGGATTGCAGGGGCTGCAAAGCAAATGTCTTTTCCAGGATAAAGGGTATCATAAATGATAGCCCGATCATTCCCATATAGGTGAAAAAACCGGCGCAGGACGATAAGACAAAAACGCTGTTTTTCAGGAGGATCGTATTGAAGAGAGGACGGTCGGTGCTCCATTGACGCATAAAAAACCAGGTCAGCAGGGCGAGCGTAACAAGCGAATAAACCACCGCTTCCCCGATGTCAAAACCGGAATGTCCCGCCGCGAATATCAGCACGAATGAGACTATGGCGGCAATCCATAACACAGAGTCAAAGAGACGAAACTTATTCCCGTCGGAATCCGCTTTGAATTCACCCAGTATTTTCCACGAGAATATGATTCCGGCAATACCCACGGGAATATTTACCAGGAAAATATATTTCCATCCGTAATAATGAATCAGCATACCTCCCAACGGCGGGCCGAGCATCAGCCCTACCGATACTGCCGATCCGATGACTCCGAGGCTCATTCCCCTCTTTTCGGGGGGGAAGGCGTTGGTTACGATGGCCGGAGTATTGGACATGATCATGGCCGCCCCTAAACCCTGGAACGCCCTGAAAGCGATTAATTGAGAGATAATATCAGATAATGCGCAGAGGGCCGATCCGATAGTGAAAAACGCCATCCCCGAAATGAAGACCAGCTTCTGCCCATAAAAATCGGAAAGCCTGCCGAAAATCAATAGAAACGCGGTAACCACGAGAAGATAGCTAATGGTAACCCAGGCGGTTGTCCTGACCGTGGTCTGGAAATAGTCTGCGATGGTCGGCAAGGCCACGTTGACCACGGAAGCATCGATAGTGGCCAGCAGCACGCCCGCCGCCGCTACCGAAAGAACCAGCCATTTATGTCCCGGTCTAATCGGATTACTTATATGTTCAGGCACGCCGCGCCGATCCATCCCGCGTCATTGCCGAATCTCGCGGTCTTGATTTTCAAGGAGGAAGTTGCTGATTCGAAGGCGAACGAGATCGCAGATTTTCTAATAAGCTCGATATATTCGGATCCCCCGGCGGAAAGCCCGCCTCCTATAACCACGATCTCCGGATTCAAAAGATTTACGACGGAGCCGATGGCGGTTCCGATCATCCGGGCGTTTTCGGAAACGGCCGCCACGGCCGCCGGGTCGCCCGCCCTGAAAGCTTCGAATATCTCACGTGGAGAAAGATTATCGGCGTATTTTGTCAATATCGAGCCTTTGAAACCGCCTGCCGCCAGACGGGCCTGACTGACCAAAGCCGGGGCCGCCGCATAGGCTTCCAACTGTCCGCGCCGCCCGGTTTTATATTTTTTGCCGCCATATCTAAAAATGGTGTGGCCGAACTCTCCCGCCGCAAAACTCGCACCCCGGACAAGAGAGCCCTCAACAACAATGGCTCCCCCGATACCGGTGCCAATGGTCAGGTAAAACCCGAGTCTCGTCCCTTTCCCGGCCCCGAATTTGGATTCCGCCAATGCCATACAGTTGGCATCGTTGTCCCCTCTAACCGTAATCGAGAATCTCGAAAATAAGCGTCGGATATTGACACCGACCCAGCCCGGGATATTCGGCGACGATCCGGTGACCAGTCCTTCCGGGTATCTTACGGTGCCGGGAGAGCCTACGCCGATGCCTGCCAATACAAGACCCCGTTTTTTCGCCATATTTATTATTCTTAATCCGGCTCGGATCAGGTTTTCTCTCACTGCAGCCGCACCGGAATCGACGGCGGTGGGAATTTTGAATTTCGCCATGACTTCACCGTCGGAAGAAAGCAGTCCTGCTTTTATGAAGGTTCCGCCGAGATCGATGCCGCCGTAGCATTTTTTCACTTATTGAATTCCTCCACTCCGAGTTTCAGGATCCGCATGGCGTCCCGCAATGAATCCGTATTCAACACATACGCTATGCGGCATTCGTCGGTTCCCTTGTCGGGCGTGGCGTAAAACCCGGGGCCGGGAGCGACCATGACCGTTTTTTTATCTGCCGAAAAATCGGACAGCATGAATTTGGCGAATTCCTCCGAATCGTTTATCGGCAGTTTGGCCATGGCGTAGAAGGCGCCCGCCGGTTTCAGGCATACAGCGCCGTCGATCGCCCGAATCCCGTCATAGACCACGTCCCGCCGCCGCCTGTATTCCCCTATTACCGTCTCAAAGTATTCCGAGCCGAGTTTCAAAGCGGCTTGAGCTCCGACCTGTTCGAGCGTGGGAGAGCATAATCTCGCCTGACCGAATTTGACCGCCGCCGCGTGCAGGCTTGGATTCTTGGTTACCAGATTGCCCACTCGCGCCCCGCAGGCGGAGAATCTTTTGCTGATTGAATCAAGCATTATCGCGAATTCGTCGACGTCCGGGATATCGAATATCGAGGTATGTTCTCCTTCGTAAACGAATTCCCGGTAAACCTCGTCTGACAGGACGAAAAGCCCGTTCTCCCGGGCGATATCGGCAACCATCCGGATTTCGTCCCTGGTAAACAGGGTTCCAGTGGGATTATTGGGGTTGCAGATCAAAATCCCCCTAACGTCAGGGTCGATTGCTTCTTCTATTATCTGACGCGGCGGAAGATGGAAACCGGTTTCCGCTCTGGTTTCTACCGGGACCAATTCTACCCCTGCCATGGTTGCGAATCCATTGTAGTTGGTATAAAAAGGCTCAAATACGATTATTTTCTCGCCGGGCATCGCGGCCAAAAGGAAGGCAAAAACGATTGCCTCTGAGCCGCCGGTAGTCACCACGATATTATCCGGCTCGATTTCCAGCCCGCATTTATCATAATATTCCGAAAGCGCTTTCAAATACGAGGCCAGCCCCTGGGAGTGGCCGTAAGCGAGCACTTTTTCCGAATAATTCTTGACGGCGTCCCAGAATTCAGGCGGCGTCTCGATATCCGGCTGACCGATATTGAGGTGATAAACGTGGATACCTTTCTTCTTCGCCCGGTCGGAAAACGGGACAAGCTTTCTTATGGGCGACGCCTGGATATCTTCCGCCCGCCTGGACAATCTCCAGATCGATTCAATGTTCCTGACACTCATCTACCATTCCCCTTTCAAACCACAAGATCCGTTTCGGCGCCGCAAGCCGAACACATGTTTCCATCGAGCCCCGTAACCGACACATCGTACCCCCGGCGCGCGACAAGTATCGCCCGGCACCTGGCGCAACGGGTATCGGGATCGCCGATACCCGATATATTGCCCGCGTAAACGTATTTCAATCTCTTTGCGGCGATTTCGCAGGCTCGGTTTATAGACCGGGAAGAGGTTGGAGGCGCCTGAAAATCATAATTCGGGAAATATCGCGATATATGCAGTACGATCGCCGGATCAAGATCGGCTATCCAGTCCGCCAGTTCCTCGATTTCCTCTTCCGAATCATTTTCGCCCGGGATCAAAAGATTGGTTATCTCGACATGTACCCCCATTTCGACAGCCAGCCTTATGGTATTCTGAACATCCTTCAGTCTTCCGCCGCATAATTTCCGGTAGAAATCGTCTCTTATCGATTTCAGATCGAAATTAGCGGCGTCAATATAACCGAAAAGTTCTCCGGCCGGCTGCTCATTGATAAAACCGTTGGATACGATCACGGCCGCGAATCCGGCATCTCTTAAAAGCTTCGCAGAATCATAAATATATTCGAACCAGACGAGCGGCTCCGTATATGTAAAGGCCACGCCGATCGAACCGTTGGAACCGGCCAGCTCGACCAATCGTTGCGGCGGGATATATTGTGTCAGGCTTTTATCCTGGGAGATATTCCAATTCTGGCAGAAACGGCAGTTGAAATTGCATCCGTTGGGTCCTATCGACAGGATGCTCTTACCCGGTTTGAAATGATAGAGCGGTTTTTTCTCAATCGGATCGATGTTTAAAGCCACGGTCTTGCCGTATTCGGTCGCGTAAAGGATACCGTCAATATTGGTTCGCAGCCGGCAAGTCCCAGTTTCGCCGGGCTCGATAACGCAGAATTGAGGGCAGAGAAGGCATCGCACCTTCCTATTATCCCTTTTCTCATAATATCTTGCCTCGACGATGTCCATAACGGAATAAGATATCTATCCATTCTCGAAAAGGCAAACCGTATGTGGGAATTTGCCATAAACAGGAACGACTCAAATGATATCCAGGACTGCGTCGGCGACTCTCTCAGGGGTAATATTATTAAAACAGTATTTTTCCCTCTGGCCGCATCGTTTTTTTCCATGTACGCTGCAGGGCGAACAAAAAACGTCGTCGCAGATAATCTTCGATCCGGGCAAAGTCGGGGAGAATCCGAGACGAGGGTTGGTCGGACCGAATATGGCGACCACGGGCGTCCGGACAGCGCAGGCAAGATGCATTAAGCCGGAATCGTTGGTTACGGAGGCCTTGCATTTTGACAGCAAAGCGGCGACGGCCATTATCTCGTTGTCTCTAATCGGCACTAATCGGGGGTTTTCGATACCGAGATTTGCCGGGAAACCGTCCTTTTCCGACGATATGATCATAAGACCGATCAGGGGATTTCGTAAGAGCCGTTCGGCCACCTTGTCGAAATGAGGCCATCTCTTCTCGATATGCCGGGCGCCGGGACATAGAGCGATCAACCTCGAACAATCGGCCGGGAACGATGCTTGTATCAACTTGTCGGCCAGATCGCCCTCCCGCTCGGGAACCGGCAGGACCGGTATTGTCGACGCGACATCAATGCCAAGACGCTTTAATGGGGAGAGATAGGCATTGACAGTATGATCGACTTTCAGTTTCATCCGTGGACGGCGTACGACCAGTTCTCTGGCCAGACGGCGTTTCGGATATTTCACCCGGCGCGTTGATATTAGTATCGATCTTAGAACCAGCGATTGGAAATTTGCCTGCAAATCGATAAAAAGGTCATATCCATTGTTTCGGATTCGGGATGCCGCGTTTATGAAAGACAGGCTGCTATCGAAAGCGATCACATTCTTTACCGCCGGATGATGAATAATTATGGGGGCGTATTGGGATTTGGTCAGGTAATCCACTATGGCGTCGGGGAATTCCGCTTTCAGCGTCTGGAGAACAGGAAAAGTGAGGATTATATCACCCAGAGAGCTTTTTCGAAAAACCAATATTCTCTTCGGGGAAATCACAGAAAAATAATACCCAATAGCCCGGCGGCGGCGCAATACAATCCGAAATAGAAGAATTTGCCTTTTCTTATGACCTTCATCAAGAAAGCGATGGAAAGATATCCCACTACGGCGGCAATAATCGCGCCGACAAGATAATTGATACCCAACTGTTTATTGCTCAAATCGGCAATAAATTCAGGCGTTTCCAGAACCGCGGCGCCTAAAATAGCGGGGATCGAGAGCAGGAAGGAAAACTCGGCCGCCTCCGACTTAGATATTCCGGAAAACATCCCCGCCGAAATTGTGGAGCCAGACCGGGAAATACCGGGCATGATGGCCACAGCCTGGGCCAACCCGACTATGATTGTGCGAATAAGATTCAATTCCCCGTCTTCTTCTTTGGCCCATTTGGTCGGGATCAATATGGCCGCTGTCGCCAAGAGCATCCCGGCGGACCAACGCGGCGAGGCGAAGGCAAGCTCGATGTAGTCCTTAAAGGCCAGACCCACGATCGCGGCGGGGACAGTGCCTAAAATAAGGAACCAACCCAACCTGGTATAGCGGACATTCTCGCCATCTCCCGATACTTTGAACGGTGATCTGAGAAACGAGCCGACGATCGCCGACAGCCTCACCCTGAAAAATATTAGCACGGCTATGAGTGTTCCGATATGGACCAAAACCTCAAACGCGAGAGTGTGGGCCTCGACGCCGAACAGCCTCTCGAAGATAACAAGATGTCCCGACGATGAGACCGGCAAGAACTCCGTAAGACCCTGAATCAGACCCAGGGCCATGCTCTCAAGAAGACTCAAAAATCTACAACCCGAAGGTCAGCCCCATTAAGAATGCGGCGACGTCGCTGTCGAACTGAAATTCGGCCACCGCATCCGTCGACGGCGATAATTCATAGGTCGCTCCCATGTTCAGGGCTAAATTGAATTCGGTTTTGGCGTCGTTATCGCTTTGCCTGCTGCGATCGAATCCCATTATCAATCGTCCGTAAGGAATCAGGCTCCGGCCATTCTTCAGGGCTACAGGATAGGACCCGATTACAGCGCCTCCCAGCATAAGATTGCTAAAATGATTGAATTTGACGATCTCAAGCGCGGCGCCCAAAGACAGGTCGATAGGGTCCGCGATCCGGACTTCCATAACCTGATATTTATAATCGACGGCCGCGCAAAAACCGATATCGCCTTTGGGAGAATTGGATTTCAGGTCGATGATGGCCGCTTTCATGCCAAAATCGCTGTACCCGCCGACGCCATAACGAAACTGGCCAAGCACTCCGAACGCCCCCTCGTATATACCGGCATAGCTTCCCGCCTTGGAAATCCCCTTCATAACCGTGCCCGCCGGTGATAACTGGGCGCTGTATTGGGCTGCCGCCTCGGAAACAAAAAATAGCGTCAAAATTATTAAAATGCCGTGCCTTTTCAAGTCTTCCTCCTTATTAAGGCAAGTCAAGCGTCAGGCCAAAAATAATCGATGAGTATTTGGTCGATTTTCCGGTCGTCTGGATTACGTTATATCTCCATTCACCGTAGGGCGTCAGCGGGAAAAGAGGGATGTTCAATTCGACGCCGCCCTTGAAAAGATACCCGGTTTTGGTTTCGTTGTCGGGCAATACGACACCTACGGTTTGACCTCCGATATCGAGAGAGAAAGCGTTAACGTGCACACCGCCGCCGACGCCCAGATATGGTTTGATAACTCCGAGCGATATGGATTTTCTGACCGCGGCTGTCACGGAAAAGTCCGAATACGTGAGATCTATACCCGGCGCCAGCTCCTGTTTCTTCCAGGCGTAATCGAGATTGGCGTCAAACTCTATTATTCTGAACGTGCCGATATTCACGTGCCCGCCAACGTCGTACATTGTCCCGGCCAGATCGAAGCCGGTAAATTGCGGATCGGTCAGAATACTCTGTTCGAGAATCGGATTGTCGTATCCGAAGATTACTCCCCCGTGTACGCCGAAACCCAGGCCGGAGAGCCCGGCGTCAGCGGCCGGCGCGAAAAACAAAAATGCCGCCAGAAAAATCAGCTTTTTCAAAATCCCTCCTTGTTATCTTCTAACTCGGCCCAAAAATGTAGCTTACCATCTGAACCGGGACGGCGCCGTCGCGACGATACGAATAGAACCTGCCTTCTTCGCAAAACGTGCATTCAGGAGCCACCCGAACGTTCGAATCTCTTACGCCGCTGTTGGAAATTTTGTTCCTCGCCAGGCCGGGCAGATCGACAAAAAATCGGCCGTTGCGATTATCGACATAGGCCTCGTCGAAAAGCAAGGCCACGTCGTCGCCCACTTCAAAGCAGCATTTCCCAATGGAAGGTCCCAGATAAAATAACATATTAATCACGGTCGGGCATATTTTTGCGGTTTGCGCGAAAAACTCCTCGATGATTCCCGCCGCCATCCCTCGCCAGCCGACATGAACAGCGCCGAAAATACCGGTCGAAGGATCCGCGAATAAGAGAGGAATACAATCGGCCGTGCGAACCGTAATGCAGACTCCGGCGGCCCGACAAATCACCCCATCGGCGACTGGATGGCTCGGCGCTCCCGGTCCTTCTAAAACGAGGATATCGGGACTGTGAGTCTGCCTGGGAGAAACGATTATCGGAGATATTGCCGAGAATTGCCGCTTTATGGCATCGTAAACTTCCGCCTGGCTCTTCCAATCATCTCTTTCCGTGATTCCGGCGGCAAATCCCATTGGCTCGAACATCTCTATTTTCCGCAGTTCTTTCGTCATCATCGCGAGCGTTAATGTCCTTTATCCCCGCCGACCTCCCTCTCGGCCGAGAGGACCCCTTTTACTTTTTTTATTCTATCCAATACTCGCTCCAGTTGTCCATAGTTTTGTATTTCAACGACAAAATGCCCGGTGGCCGGCGTCGTCCCGACGCTGATCTCCCCTCCCCTGACATTAACATCGGCCTCGGATATGGTTTCCGTTATCTCTTTTAAGAGATTTTTCCTGTCTTCGACCAGGGCATAAAGGCGCACCAGAAAAGATTGCCCTTTTTCCACGTCCCAATCGACATTGACCAGCCTTTCCGGATTATCGAATATATCGGCCGCGTTGCGGCAATCGGCCCTGTGGATGGTCAATCCGCGCCCTCGCGTTACAAATCCGACTATCTTTTCTCCGGGAACAGGCTGGCAACAGGACGCGAACCTGAACATAACATTATCCAGGCTGTCGATTTTGATCCCTCTGGAAACCCCGCGTGCCTGGTCGATAAATTTTCTGATGAGCGATGGTTCCTCTTTTTCTTCGGCCGGAAATAATTTCGCAATGAGATGCAAAGCTGAAATGGTCCCCGAACCGATAGCCGAGAACATCTGCTCCGGGTCGGTGAAACTGTTCCGGGCGGCCAGATCCTGAAGCTCGGTCTCAGGCGGCATCTTCAAACGTTTTTTCTTTAATTCCCGCTCGAGAATCTCTTTGCCGAGCATAACCGATTGCTCGAAACCTCGCTGTTTAAGCCAGTACTTGATCTTGGCCTTGGCTTTGGTGGTTTTGACAATCTTGAGCCAGTCATGGCTCGGGTTCTGATGGGGCGACGTTTTAATTTCGACCTCATCTCCGCTATTTAGAACCGTCGTGAGCGGTACGAATTTTGCGTTAATCTTGGCGCCTACACAATGAAAGCCCACGTCGGAATGCACGGCAAAGGCGAAATCGAGGGGGGTCGATCCTCTGCGCAGCTGCTTCAGCTCTCCGGCCGGTGTATACACGAAAACGTCCTCCGGAAATAGATCGATCTTCAGATATTCTAAAAACTCCTCCGGATTCGTCATCTCCATCTGCCATTCGAGAATCTCTCTGATCCAGGCCAGGTGCTGATCGATCTCTCCGTGGTCTTTTTTACCTTCTTTGTACAGCCAGTGAGCGGCGATTCCGTATTCGGCGGCGTAATGCATGGCATGAGTGCGGATCTGCATCTCGACCATTCTTCCCCTCGGCCCGATCACGGTCGTATGCAGCGACCTGTAGCCGTTCGATTTGGGATTGGCGATATAATCGTGGAAACGGTCGGGCACCGGCGGCCACATGGTATGAAGAATCCCCAGCGCGTGGTAGCAATCGGTCACGGTATCGACTATTATTCTCATGGCCAGGAGATCGTAAATCTGATCGAACGGAACTCGACGAACCTTGATTTTTTTATACACCGAATGTAAATGCTTGGCCCGGCCTGTTATCTCTCCTTTGATGCCCGCGGCGGTCAGGCTGGTTTCTATGGGTCCGGCCAGATCTTTAATGTACTGTTCGCGCTCGTCGTGGGTCTCGGCGATCTTCCTGCCGATATCGGCGTAATTTTCCGGATCGAGATACCTGAACGCAAGATCCTCGAGTTCCCATTTGACCCTGGCCATACCGAAGCGATGCGCCAGAGGGGCGTAGATTTCCCTGGTTTCAAGGGCTATTCTATTTCTTTTTTCTTCCGGCAGATGTTCCAGCGTCCTCATATTATGAAGCCTGTCGGCCAGCTTAATAACTATAATACGGATGTCGTTGGCCATTGAAAGGAGCATTCGGCGGAAATAATCGACCTGTTCTTCCGCGGCGCTTTTGATTCCGAACTTCGATATCTTGGTCAAACCGTTGACCATATCCGCGATGTCGCTCCCGAACTCTCGCTCCACTTCCTCGGCAGTCGCTCCGGCGTCCTCGATAACGTCATGCAGCAGTCCCGCCGCGATGGTGTCCGAATCCATATGAAGTTCGGCCAGAATGAAGGCGACGTTCAGGCAATGTTCCACATAAGGATCGCCCGATTCCCGGAACTGGCCGGCGTGGGCTCTGTCGGAAAACACGTAAGCTTTCCTGACCAATGGGATATTGATGTTAGCGTTATACGCCTCTACCCTTATTATGAATTCCGCCAAATTCATTTTTTCTCAAACGCCGCGCTCTTTTTCGCTCTTAAGAGATTCTCCGCTTTATTAAACGCCTTTTCAACAGTCACCGTTTCCAAA
>Ga0214473_10006881_pt1 | contig 13542 bp, 24 predicted proteins | sample RVTome_7_FD_203509 | JGI IMG/M metagenome (GOLD analysis project Ga0214473, IMG submission 203509) | Soil microbial communities from uranium-contaminated site in the Upper Colorado River Basin, Wyoming, United States - RVT98D197 | ecosystem: Environmental > Terrestrial > Soil > Contaminated >...
CCCTCATCAAGAAGTGCTGCGACGCTGTCGAGCAGGGCGCCGGAGAGATCGAGGTGTGGGGAACGGGCCAGGCCAGCCGCGAGTTCCTGTACGTCGACGACTGTGCCCGGGCGATCGTTCTGGCAACCGAACATTACGACAAGCCCGACCCAGTCAATATCGGAGCCGGCTGCGAGATCACGATCAAGGATCTCGTGCACCTGATCGCCGAGCTGACCGGTTTTCGCGGCAGCATCCGCTGGGACAGCACGAAACCGGATGGCCAGCCGCGGCGTTGCCTCGACGTGTCACGGGCCGGACGCGAGTTCGGCTTCCGCGCGCAGACGGCGTTCGAGCAGGGGCTGCGGTGCACGATCGAGTGGTACCGCGCTCAGCCCCGCGATCGGCGAGCGGCATGAACATTCTTGCGGCACGAAAAAGGGGACGCAGCTCATTTTGCTGCCATTCCCTGGGCTCAGCAGTTCCCCCTCCTTACCAAGGAGGGGGCAAGGGGGAGGTTGCACCGACAGCCATTAGCCGGTGGTTGAGCGCAGCGACACCACCGGCCGCCTGGCACCCCTTCGGGGTGGGACGGAATTGAGTCATTTGGCCATTGAATCATTGCGGAAATGACCCGATCGCCCGATGAACCAATGAATCAATTCTTGTTGTCTCCGCACTTCGGTGGACTCAACTGGCCATTTTGGTCAGAATGACCACTATGAAAAGTACGGTATCGGCCGCCGAGGCCAAGACTCACTTCGCGGAGTGTTTGCGGACAGTTGAACAGGGACGGGAGGTGGTCATCACGCGCCACGGTAAGGCGGTTGCCACCCTCGTTCCTGCCGCGGAGGCAGCGCAGTTCGAGCGGCTGCGCGCCGCCGGCCCCCAAGCCGGGCTGGCAGGGCTCGCTGGCGGCTGGGAAGATTCGGAAGAACTCGTGCAGCAGCTTGCCCGGCTGCGCCGAACCCCTGCGCGAAACAAAGGACGGATGAAGGATAAAGGATTGGGGATGAAGTGAATGGTGCCTTACAACCTTGACCCCTACGGTCTTGATCCTACTCCTTGATCCTCAATCCTTGATCCTCAATCCTTCTCATATCTTGTCTCTCAGTTTTCTACTTTCCAAACACGGCGTCGAATCTCATTGCGTGTTCTCGTCATTCCCGCGAAAGCGGGAATCCAAGCCAAGGCGCATTACCAGTGCCCCAGATGGATGCCCGCCTTCGCGGGCATGACGGGCGGTGAGCGCAATTACTTATGTCGCTGTGTATACTTTTGCGTCCCGTCGTATTTCCAAATTTCTGCTTTCTGCTTTCTGCTTTGCCTTACCCCTTACCGCGTTACGAAGTTGATGGCCCTCTCAATACGCCCGCGGGCCGCACCCCGTACGTGCGCACCGTCTGGCAGCTGGATCACGGCGAGGTTGCACCCCGGCTCATCACCGCGTATCCTGTTTATGAGGCGGTCGATGATTAGGGAACACGACAGCGTTGTGCTCAACGAAGACCTGCCATCGGCGGGTTTGAAAGCAGGCGACATCGGCACCGTGGTGCACATCCACCAGCGCGCAGCCGGCTACGAGGTGGAATTCATGACGTTGGCGGGCGAAACCGTCGCCGTCGTCACCCTACTGCCAACGCAGATCCGCCCCATTGCCCGTGGCGATCTTGCCCATGTCCGTGAGCTATCCGTTCCCCCCGCCCAAGCCGTTTGACCACACGGATCTTACCGGAGCACCATCTCCACAGACAGACCACGGGAGCACGGACCACTAGGCCAGCAGTCAGAAGTCAGAAGTCAGAGGTCAGAGGCCAGACATCTGACGTCTGATCTCTGACCTCCGACCTCCGTCCTCCGTCCTCCGACCTCCGACCTCAGGCGGCAGGCAGTCAGCTCTCCGACCTTCCGACCTGGGACGGGACTACGGGACTGAGAGACTCGTCTCTGGTCTTGTGGTCTGTGGTCTCCGGTCTGGCTTCGCGCAAGTCCTTGAGAAGGTGGACGCAACCAAGTACGCTCGGACTGGTCCACAACGGAGGAGCGCTATGCACGCGGTGCGCATCGAAACGACGATTGGCGAAAATGGTGAAGTGCGCCTGACCAAGCTTCCCTTCAAGGCCGGCGAACAGGTTGAGGTCATCGTACTTGCGCGAGAGGTACGTTCCGGCATGCCGGAACGTTATCCGCTGCGCGGCCAGCCCATTCACTTCGATCGCCCGACCGCACCGGTTGCCGACGAGGATTGGGGTGTGCTGCGGTGATCGTACTCGACACCCACGTCTGGATCTGGTGGGTGCATGCTGCTCCCGAACTGAGCGCGGAGAGCCTCGGGGCGTTGGACGCAGCCGCGTCGGGCGGCCTTGGCGTCAGCATCATCTCCTGCTGGGAGGTCGCGAAACTGGTCGAATACGGCAGGCTACGCCTCCCAATTGAGGTTGAGCAATGGCTGCAGCAGAGCCTCGCGTACCCAGGCGTCCAGTTGCTGGACTTGACGCCCCGCATCGTCGTCGAGTCAACCCAACTGCCGCCGCCCTTTCATCGCGACCCCGCCGATCAGCTCATTGTCGCCACCGCCCGCGTCCACGGCGTACCGGTTGCGACGGCAGATGACAAGATCATCGCCTATCCGCATGTAGAAATCTTGCGCTCGGGCCGTTAGCCACCGCATCGGCCCGGTGCCCAGACAGGCGCGTTTTCCCCACAATTCCGAACCACCGGACCACGGGACTGAGAGACGCGTCCCTGGTCTTGTGGTCTGTGGTCCAGTGCGACCAGCCCTGTCATCGAATTGAATCACGGGCTCATTGGGCCATCGGTTCATTTCCCACAAATGATCCAATGACTCAATTCCAGTCAATGATCCAATTCTTCAGTGATTCCGCAATCGCGCAATCTCGCAATTCCGCAATTCATCATGATCCTTCTAGGCATAAACGCTTACCACGGCGACTCCGCCGCGTGCCTCGTCGTAGACGGGAAGCTCGTTGCCGCCATCGAGGAGGAGCGCATCCGGCGCATCAAGCACTGGGCCGGCTTCCCCACTGAAGCGATCCGCTTCTGTCTCGACTACGCCGGCGTGCGCCCGTCAGACCTCGATCATGTGGCGATCGGGCGCGATCCGTCCGCGCCCCCGTCTCGATGCGCAACAATCCCCTCTACTACCGCCTGATCAAGACCTTCGGCGACAAGACCGGCACGCCGGTCCTGCTCAACACCTCGTTCAACGAGAACGAGCCGATCGTCAACCGTCCCGAAGAGGCCGTCGAGTGCTTCATGCGTACGCGCATGGACGTGCTGGTGATCGGCAAGGCGGTGGTGAGGAAGAAGGACTACAGTACCACGGACAACGGGACCACTGACCACTAGGCCAGAGGTCAGAGGTCAGAGGCCAGACATCTGACATCTGATCTCTGACATCTGACTTCGGGCGCAAGTCGGTCACCATCGGTGCGAACGCCTGCTTGTCTCAGGGCGTCATGATCGAGACCGGAAATCACGACTGGTCGAAGACGACCTTCGACCTCATCGTCAAGGAAGTCATTGTCGAAGACGGCGCCTGGGCAGCGGTGCGGTCTCTCCTTCTCCCTGGCAGCCGGCTCGCCAGCCACGCGGTCCTCGGCGCCGGCTCGGTGCTCGCCGGAGACACGGAAGCGTACGGGATCTACACCGGGAACCCGGCGGTGAAAGTGAGGGAACGGGAGATTGGGTGAGGGCATTTCAGATTTCGAATTTCTCGATTGCGGGTCTGTGGTCCCTGTGGTCCAGTGCGACCAGCCCTGTTGTCGGGTCGCGCCGCCGACCTCTGACCTCCGGTCTCTATGTCCGCACCATCTTCTCCCGCCGGCATCACCGTCACGGGAGTCGATACGACAGCGGTGATCCTTGAGGGGAGCGGACATGGGTGCTGCGGCGATAACTGTGCTATGGACGTGCAGTGGGTAGGCAGGCAGAGTGGGTGCGTCCGCTCGGTGAAGGGGCGCAGAAGCGGCATTGGCATGAGACCGTTCGCGGCAAGGTGGTGGCATTCGCGGTGCAACTGGAGATCCGGTTCGGGGAAGCATGGCAGCCGATCCTGCGCTACGACGCGGCTCACGGCTTCGCACACCGTGACGTGTACGAGAGCCCCCGGCGTAAGCGCAAGGAGGCGGTCGGTTTGAGCCTGGCCGATGCACTAACTTTGGCGGATCACGATATCGATCGAAACTGGTATCGTTACGTGCAAGCATTCAGAATGAGGAATGAGAAATGACCTGGTTTGAGGAGCTCAATGCTGAGGTAGGCGCCGAGTTCGACCGCTACGCGGTGGAGCACCCGGCGTTTGCGGCAAAGATTCCCCGTGGGGCCCAAGTGGTGCTGCAACTCCCCAATCAAGCGCGGTTTAATGCTTGGCTGCGCCGTCTCGCGCGCAAACAACGTCAGTGTGGGCAGCCAAGGGTGATTGTGGATATCGGGAGGCTTGTGCCGGCTCGTTCGCGCATCCGCGCGCCAAAGCTGCGCATAGAGGCGGCATAGCACGAAGATCTGTGCTCTGCGATCTCCGTCCTCTGATCTCTGCAATTCCGCAATTTCGCATTTCTGCATTCGGCTCCGTCATCCGGCCTCTGTCTTCCGACCTCCGGTCGGTCCTGTGGTCCGTCGGGCCAGGCGCCGTATGGATCACGGCGATGGATCACGGCGATGTTGCACCTCGGCTCATTACCGCGTGCCCTATTGACGCCACCGATGGTTAGAGAACACGACAGCGTTGTGCTCAACGAAGACATACCGGCCGCGGCTCTGGAAGCGGGCGATATCGGCACGGTGATCCACATCCATCGCGGTGGAGCCGGCTACGAGGTGGAATTCATGACGTTGGCGGGCGAAACCGTCGCCGTCGTCACTCTGTTGCCCAACCAGATCCGCTCCGTTGCCCGGGGAGATCTGGCCCACGTCCGTGAGCTGTCTCTTCCTCCCACCGGAACCGCTTGGCCACGCGCGAACTGTACCTGAGACCGAAACGAGGACTACGCACAGATCAGAAGTCAGAGGACAGAGGTCAGAAGTCGGACCTCTGTCCTCCGGGCTCGCCTGGCGGTGAGGACTTTCTCGTCGAACCCGCAGACGAGTTCGACAAGGAGATCGCCTCGCTCGGCAGTAGCGAGAGATTCATGTCGTTTCTCGAAGCGAGATCGAAAGAAGCCGGCGATCTGCCCATCGCAGACGTGCGCAAGAAGCGCGGTATCTGACGCGGGTGGCTTGCTCGTGGGCGTTCGGCGGCTCGCCCAGTGCCTGGCGTTGTACTGGCGTGAGAGAGAATTGAATCATTTAGCCATCGGGTCATTGACTCATTGGGCAGAAGAGTCATTGCGCGGCTTGGACACAGACCAGAAGTCAGAGGTCGGAAGTCAGACGGAACCGCTGATCACGTCCTCTCCTTGCGGATGGCCAAGTGGCTCAATCCGATTGATATTGCGCCCCTTGGCGAAGCCGACTAGAGTGAGTCCGTGATGAGAGTGAGCGCCGACGAGGCCAGCAGGCGATTGCCTGATCTGCTCGCAGCGGTAGAGTCAAAGGGAGAGATTGTCGTGATTTGCCGCGACAGCGTGCCCGTTGCGGAGCTGCATCCCGCAACTCCACCGAAACGCCTGTTTCGAACCAACCCCCGCCTGGCGGGTGTTGTCTTTGTCGAGGACCCAACCAAGCCCCTTGACTGAGCCATTAAGTCATCGAGCCATTGACTCATTTCGAAAATGGCTAGATGACCCGATGAATCAATGGATCAATAGATTGAACCCATTTTGGCCATCGGGCCATTGCCCTATAGCTTCCGCGGCTGCACGCAGATCCCTGTGATCGCATCATCGTAGCGACCGCTCTCGACCACGGCTGGACCATCGTTACGCCCGATTTACTCATCAGCCAGTACCCTGGGGTGGCGGTTGTCTGGTGAACGGATCGAGTGAGACACCGCCAGGCTGTCGCTGGTTGCTGACCGCCTGCTAGCTAGTTCTGACATTTTCGCAATCGAGCAATCCGGAATTCCCGTTTTCCTGTTGGTCCATGGTCCCGTGGTCCGTAGTCTCGCAGTCCTCCGCTCATCGCTGGTCGGCTAATCTGCCGTCCGCGTAAGGAGTTTCTCATGGTACTGGCCACACCGCAGCCTATCTCCCGACACGCAGATACGCCCGACTTAGCATCCGGTCTCATCCGGCGCTTCCATAATCGCGAGGCGGTCATCGGCGTCATCGGCCTCGGGTACGTCGGCTTGCCGCTGGTGGCGACCTTTTGTGAAGCCGGGTTCGCCAGCATCGGGTTCGATATCGATGCCGGCAAGGTCGCGGTGCTGGCGCACGGCCAGTCGTACATCCGCCATGTGCCGGCAGCGCGGCTGAAGTCACTGGTACGACAAGCGCCGCCTAGCGCGGGGCAGAAGGGCTTCTACCCGACCACCGACTACAGCTTGCTCGAACGCTGTGACGCCATCATCATCTGCGTCCCCACGCCGCTGACGGAGCACCGCGAACCCGACCTGTCGTACGTCATCGGCACCGCTGAGGCGATCGCGCCGCATTTGCGCCTCGGACAGCTGGTGGTCCTCGAAAGCACGACCTACCCCGGCACGACCGAGGAGGTAGTGCGGCCCATACTCGAACGCAACGGCCTGCGCGCGGGAGATGACTTCTACCTGGCCTTCTCGCCCGAGCGCGAGGATCCGAATAACGGGAAATACTCTACCAAGAGCATCCCCAAACTCGTCGGCGGTGTGACCCCGCGCTGCTCCGAGGTGGCGGTGGCGCTATACAGCAGCGTGATCGAGCGCGTTATCCCCGTGTCGCACGCCAGCGTGGCTGAAGCCGCAAAGCTGCTGGAGAATATCTACCGCAGCGTCAACATCGCCCTGGTCAACGAGCTGAAGGTTCTATTCGATCGCATGGGCATCAATGTGTGGGAGGTCATCGATGCGGCGGCGACCAAGCCGTTCGGATTCACGGCATTTTATCCCGGACCGGGCCTGGGCGGGCACTGCATTCCGATCGATCCCTTCTACCTGACCTGGAAAGCGCGGCAGTACGATATCGCCACCCGCTTCATCGAGCTGGCCGGCGAGGTGAACCAGTCCATGCCGGAATTCGTCGTGGCCAAGCTGATGGATGCGCTCAACGAGCGCGGGCGCAGCCTGAAGGGTTCGCGGATCTTGATCCTTGGCGTGGCCTACAAGCGTGACATCGACGACGAGCGCGAGTCGCCCGCCTATAAGCTGATGGCCCTGCTCGCACGCAAGCATGCGCAATTCGTGTATCACGACCCCTACGTCCCGACGTTGAAGCGCACCCGCCATTACGATTTCGGGCTTGCATCCGTGCCGCTCACAGCGGAAGAGCTCGCCGCCGCCGATGCCACGGTCATCGTCACCGACCACAGCTGCTTCGACTACGAGCTGATCGTGGAGGCGAGCCGGTTGGTCATCGACACGCGCAACGCGACGCGGCAGGTCAAGATTGGGCGGGAGAAGATAGTGCAGGCGTAGAGGTCAGAAGACGGAGGACGGAGGCCAGAAGTCAGAGGTCAGAAGTCGGACTCAGGCAAGAGCTACTCCCCGTCCTCCGGCCTCTGACCTCCGTCCTCCGACCTCTGGCGGCAGGCAGTCAGCTCTCCGACCTTCCGACCTGGGCCCTTCGGATTGCTTCTCGCCCTCCGGTCCCCTCATCTGTGAGCACTTCCGCGAACGGAGGAGGGCTAGGGTGGAGGCGCGCTCCTCGCTTCTGACCTCTGTGCTAATTCCGCAATCGCGCAATTCGCGATTCCGCAGCTGATTATGCAATTTCGGTGTCCGATAACCGTCTCGTAGTCTCGTAACCTCGCTTCCCACTTGCCGCTTTGCCCCTTGCTCCTGGCCGCTGAATCAATCGACCTCTGTCCGTTCGCAAGCTGTGCACACGGCAAGTGCCATGATATATGAAAGGAACACTGGAGGTTCAGGCATGACAGAACTCCGACGTATCACGCTTGACCCGGCCGTCATGGGCGGCAAGCCGTGTATCCGCGGGATGCGCGTGACCGTCGGGACCATCGTCGGCTTGGTGGCCACAGGCCACAATAGCGAGGAGATTCTTCGCCTGTACCCGTATCTCGAACCAGACGACATTCGCCAAGCCCTGTCGTATGCGGCCTGGCGTGTGGAAGAGATCGAGATCCCGCTTTCGGTGTCGTGAAGCTGGTTATCGACATGAACCTCTCCCCAGAGTGGGTCGAGGTTCTTCAGCGCCACGGGTGGGATGCCGTGCACTGGTCGAGTGTGTGGGCGATCTTGCCCATGTCCGGGAAGTGTCCGCTCGCCCCACCGGGTCCGTTTGACCATACCGATCGTACCGGAGCGATGAAATGCATTTCGAATTGCGAAAGGTGAATGGCGAAGACGGAATACATTTCGAATTTCGGATTGCGGATTGCGAAATTTCTCCTGCGCTACTTCGCACCGACCTCAGCCCAATTCTAAATTCGCAATTCCTCATGATCGTCCTCGGCATCAACGCCTACCACGGCGATTCCGCGGCCTGCCTCGTTATCGACGGCAAGCTCGTTGGCGCAAGTCTACACCACTTGCCGCCGCGATGGAGCTTGGGTTACATTGTCATACATGAAGGATGCCGCCGTCACGATTCGACTCGACGCTGCTCTGCAGCGGCAGCTCGATAAGGTCTGTCACCAGCTCGGCCGCAGCCGCAGCGAGGTCGTGCGCAATGCTCTTCGACGCCAGCTGACCTTGCTCCGCTTCGAACGGGCGCGCCGCCGCCTGATGCCCTACGCCGAGGCGCGCGGATACCTGACCGACGAGGATGTCTTCCGAGACGTCTCTTGAAGGTCTTCTTTGACACAAATGTCCTCGTCAGTGCGTACACGGCCCGCGGAATGAGCGCCGACTTGCTCCGCCTGGTCCTTGCGGAGCATGAACTTCTCACCGGTGAGGTCAACCTCACGGAATTCCGACGCATATCCTCCCGCTCTCCGAGTTCCGCGCAAACAGCGCCGGTCTCATCCAAAAGGTGCGCAGTTCGAAGCGCCAGCTCGTCCTCACCCAGCATGGCCACAGCGCGGCCGTGCTGATCGGGGTGACCGAATATCAGCGGCCGATCGAGGAGCTGGAGCTGCTGCGGGATATCCAGACCGGCATGCACGAGATCGAGAGCGGATAAGCCATCTCCCACGCCGCGGCTAAGAAACGTCTTCTTGCTGCAGCGCGGCGATGAAAGTGGAGTGGTCGCCCCTGGCGTTGCGGAGGGCTATCGAGGCCGCTGAATTACGCAAGCTGTGGATGGTCGCGTGGCGCAAAGATTTGGCGGCAGCAGAGTCCGTAGCAGTCTGGGCCGTCCGAAAATCCCCCGGCCGCAGAGCGGCCCGCCCCCTTTGCCAAAGGGGGCAGCGAACGCAGTGAGCGGGGGATTTGCGAATGCGGTGGTCCTGAGGTCATCTTGGGCCATTGGGGCGATCAGAAAACGCCGTTCCACCCTCGCCGCCGTTATGCCATAAGCAAAGTCGCGGATTTTGAGCTCACCCGCAATTACCGCGAGGCCTCTGGCATGTTGGCCGAGAAGACCTAGAATATCGGGATGATCGGAGGTGCACACGTGAGCATTGAGGAACTGAAAGAAGAGGTGCTTCGCCTGACTCCTGAGGCGCGAGCGTATCTGGCTCGCGAGCTGCTCGCCAGCTTGGACGCGATGAGCGAGGCCGAAATAGAAAAGCTATGGATAGACGAAGCGGTCCGACGCGACGAGGAACTCGACAGTGGCGCAGCTCGCGCCTACCCGGTTGATGAGGTGCTTGCCCGCGCGCGGGCTCGTCGGAAATGACCCGCCTATTCTCGACTCACGAGACAGCTGAGCTCGAAATCAACGAAGCAGCCGATTTCTACGACCTCGAAAGCCCGGGGCTCGGTACCGTGTTCATCGACGAGGTCCCGCGCGCAATAGGGAAAATCTCTCAGTTCCCCGATGCGGCTCCCTTCGTCCGGGGAGGTGCGAGAAAGAAGCTCCTCGTCAAGTTCCCGTATTCTCTGATCTACTCCGTTCGCCCGGACGAAATCAGGCTGCTCGCGGTGGCACACCAGAAGAGGCGCCCTTTCTATTGGCGTGGTCGCCGATGATGGGACCGGAGCTAGAGCCGATGACAGTTTCGACCGGACCGGGCCGACATGCGGGTGTGCTTCGCTTCCCTTTCTTGGCGATGGCCCAAGCGGGATGACCTCCTTGAGGTGGCACAGAGCTCTCCCATTCGCATCCTGAACCCCCGCGATACGTGGCTCCTGCTTAAGAAGTGACTGACCGACTACAGGACCACAGACCACTGGACCACGGACCACTGACTAGATGACCCGCATAGTCGTAGTCTCGTTGTCCCGTGAAGGAGTGAGCGTAAGAGCCGCAAGGTCGTCCTCTCCCGCGCGTCACCTCAGCGTGGGAGAGGGGAGGGTGAGGGGTTCCGACAGCAAAAGTCGACAACGAAGCTGCCGATTGGTACTTGGCGCCGGAACTTCAAGCCCAAGAGTCGGCCGTTGCGCAGTTGGATCCAGAGCTTCGCTTCCGCCTCGGTCATCGTGCGACGCAGTTGGCGAGCTCGTAGTGTGGCACCCCGCGTCTGACGCATGCGCGCAGCATGACAGACGGGCTGATGTCAATCTAGCCTGGTCCCCTCACCCTCCCCTCTCCCACGCGGAAAAAACGCGCGGGAGAGGCCGCCTTATACTAAACGCCCACGATGATAGTTACATTCTTCGCGCCATGTCCTTAGTTAGCAATACCAAGTCTTACTCCTTCATCCTTAATCCATTATCCTGTTGTCAATAAAGGAGCATCAATGCCATCCCTCAAAGCCAAACGAGTGACCGTCACCGGCGGGGCTGGATTTCTCGGGTCGCACGTCGTCGAGCAACTCGAGCAGCAAGGAGCGAAGGTCTTCGTGGTGCGCAGCCGTGATTACGACCTGGTTACTGCCGACGGTGTGCGACGCCTGTATCGTGACGCCAGGCCGGAGGTCGTCATCCATCTGGCTGCGCAGGTGGGCGGCATTGGGGCCAATCGGGAGAACCCCGGCCGGTTCTTCTATGAGAACCTGATGATGGGGGCGCAGCTGATGGAGGAGGGGCGGCTGGCCGGCCTCGAGAAGTTCGTCGCGGTCGGCACGGTTTGCGCCTATCCGAAATTCACGCCGGTGCCGTTTAGTGAGGACGATCTCTGGGCCGGATATCCGGAAGAGACCAACGCTCCGTACGGCCTGGCGAAGAAAATGCTCCTGGTGCAGGCGCAAGCATACCGGCAGCAGTATGGGTTCAATGCGATCTATCTGCTGCCGGTGAATCTCTACGGGCCGCGCGATAGCTGCGATCCCGCCAAGTCGCACGTGATCCCGGCCCTCATCAAGAAGTGCTGCGACGCTGTCGAGCAGGGCGCCGGAGAGATCGAGGTGTGGGGAACGGGCCAGGCCAGCCGCGAGTTCCTGTACGTCGACGACTGCGCCCGCGCCATCGTCCTCGCCACCGAGCATTACGAGAAGTCCGACCCGGTCAATATCGGAGCCGGCTGCGAGATTTCCATCAAGGAACTCGTACGCCTCATCGCCGAGCTGACCGGTTTTCGCGGCAGCATCCGCTGGGACAGCACGAAACCGGACGGCCAGCCGCGGCGTTGCCTCGACGTGTCGCGGGCCGAACGCGCGTTCGGCTTCCGCGCGCAGACGGCGTTCGAGCAGGGGCTGCGGTGCACGATCGAGTGGTACCGCGCACAGCCTCGCGATCGGCGTGCGGCATGAACATTCTTGCGGCACGAAAAAGGGGACGCAGCTCATTTTGCTGCCGACGAATTTGTCGCACACCCGATGGGCGCCCTTCGAGACGGTCCCTGAGAGCCGTTCGACACGGTGCGAAAGACACGCGCCTGCTCAGGGGGGCCTCCTCAGGGCGAACGGCGATTGTCATTCAGCAATACTTTGCCGTATTTATGTCCTGCAGTACTACGGTACGACTTCAAACGGCTGTGTGCCGTTGATCCGGTAGGCGTGAAAGTGACTGTCCAGGGAGAAGATGCGCCGCACCTGCCGCCGTTCGGCCGCTACCACCAGCGGACCAGTGTTACAGAGGGTCACAAGTGCCCCGCTCTCCGCTTTTCTTCGAGATACTCAGCAAACTGCGCCCCACAGTCCTCTGAGAGGCGTTCTTTGCCTCCACTGCGGACGCGGCCGACCCGGCCGCGAAAGAGATCGGCGAGCGTTCCGGGGTGGCCCCACTCTCCCGCTTTCACCTCTTCTGCTTGCTCAGCCTGCGGCAAGTGGGCGGCGATCCAATCCACTGGAGTTAGACCGTTAGCCGCCGCAGCCTCCTCCAGGACGCTATACAAAGGGTCTGGTATTTCGAGCGTGTGGCTCATTGGCGTCTCTCCTGCCACATTCTAGCGAATCCAAGGAGCGCCTGGCTAGGGGCGGACAGGGCGGAGGAGAAAATGCTGAAACACTGAAACGCCTGACAGGCGAAAAGCTGAAAGCAGAAAAGATAAATTGGAAATTGGGAAAGCGGAAATTTAGAAATGTAGAGACGGAGAAGTAAAACTTGGGATCGGATCTGCCGATTTCAAAATTTCCGCTTACCGCTTACCGCTTTGCCTTTCCGCTTTTCGCTCGCGGTAAAGACGACAATCAGGTACAGTTTGCGCAGTCGGGGAGTCCGTGATGAAAACCGTTGCTGTGGAGTTGCCGAACAGGACCGCTGCCGAGATCAAGCGCTACGTCGATGCGGGTTGGTTCGCCTCCGAAGCGGAGGCCGTGCGGGCTGCGGTGCTAGAGTTTGTGCGCCGCAACCGGGTGGATCTCCTTGACCGGTTCATGCGCGAGGACATCGCGTGGGCTCTGCGACAAAAGCGTCGCGCCGCCTGAGGATTATCGTCTGCGACACCGGGCCGGTCTTGCATCTCCGCGAGGCCGGGATTCTCGACATCCTGCGCGCCGCGGGAGAGGTGATCGTTTCCGCTGCGGTCGACGTGGAGTTGGGCCGCCTGGTCGCCGGATGGCCACGGTCGCGGCCGCGCTGGCTACATGTGCGGCGGCTTCAGTCGCGACAACGCGCCGATCCGATGGTGCGCCAACTGGAGCGGGAACTTGGCGCCGGAGAAGTTGAGGCGATTGTACTTGCGCGCACATTGCGTGCGGACTGGTTGCTCACCGACGATGCGGAAGCGCGCGCGATCGCCCAACTGGCCGGCCTCGAAGTCCACGGTTCTCCTGGCGTGCTCCTCTGGGCAGCCGTAAGTGGAAGGTTTCCAGAGGGGGACGCGCACGCGGCCCTCGATCGGCTGGCGCGATCATCTCTTTGGATTTCGGCTCGCGTCTTAGAGGAAGCACGCCTAGCACTGCGAAAGATCTACGCAGAGTAAGCCACCTTGGACTTTGATCCCATCAGTAATGAATTGTGCCTCTTCTGCAAATCGAGTGGGTGAATTGTGATGAATTTGTGCGTTGAGTGCGGGGTGGGGGCGGTGCGGGCCGGTAACGAGCCAGGCACCGCGGTGGGGCGGGGTGTCTGGGAACACCGCGCCC
>Ga0214473_10006882_pt1 | contig 13542 bp, 14 predicted proteins | sample RVTome_7_FD_203509 | JGI IMG/M metagenome (GOLD analysis project Ga0214473, IMG submission 203509) | Soil microbial communities from uranium-contaminated site in the Upper Colorado River Basin, Wyoming, United States - RVT98D197 | ecosystem: Environmental > Terrestrial > Soil > Contaminated >...
AATTATTCAGAAATTGCTCCAATCAAGGGAGGCCATAGTGGGTCTTTTGGATCTCTCTAAAAAAACGCTTGACAATTCGCCCAAAAATCAGTATACGTGCTTAAAATTCAAGGAAAATTCTTGACCGGTATGCGCCCTGGAAAAGCCCCGCGCTGCCCAGTCCGGCCAGAGGATAGAGGGTTTGCCTGTACGGGAAGGGGTTGCCTCATTTGCAAAGGGTAGGATTGGATTCCCATAGTGGCTTAAAGCAAGAAGAGGAAGACATGAAGTCTCTTTGGTCCCCATGGAGAATGGAATATATCCTGGAAAGGAAACCAGAAGGGTGTATTTTTTGTGCGAAGCTGACAGAGAAGAAAGATGAGGAGAACCTTATCCTCTACAGGGGGAAACGTGCGATTGTCCTAATGAATAAATTTCCCTATAATAATGGGCATTTAATGCTAATTCCCAAGCGTCATTGTGTCGATATGGAGGAACTGGACGACAATGAACTTCATGAACTTTTTCACCTTTTGAAAGCCTCGGTTCAGGTGCTGAAAACAACCCTTGGACCTCACGGGTTCAATATCGGGCTCAATCTCGGAAAAGCTGGAGGAGCGGGTGAGGAACATTTCCATTTTCACATCGTTCCTCGGTGGACCGGAGACACTAATTTCATGCCTGTCTTGGGCGAGACAAAAATCATTCCGGAGTACCTTGTGAAAACCTATCAGAAGCTTCGCTCTGCTTTTGAGGACTTTTTAGACAAAAAAGGAAGGAAAGGAGGCCGGAAAGGATGAAATGGGTAAGAACATTTTTATGGATGGCAGTCTTTTTCTTTACTATCCATTTTTCAATTCAAAATAGAGAAGAGCTTGTCCTCCGGTATTCCATCCGGAATTATCAGGTTTTCGATGTATCCGGAGTTCCTCTCTTCGTGGTGATCCTTTGTTCGGTTTTCGTAGGAGTTTTCATCGGCGGAATCTGGGATCTCTACAGGCGGGTTCAACTCAAAAAGAGCGTTCGTCAGAATCTAAAGACCATTGAAAGGTTGGAGATGGAGATCGAATCCACGCGGAGGCGCGACGCGGATCAACCCTCCTCCCTCAAGTAGATAAGGGTAATTCATTCGGACTTTAGCGATGAAAATTTTCTTGCATAATGAGATGAAATATGGTATATAAAAATTAGAAATTCAGGGGTCTGCTGGAAAAGCGGGCTTTAAGTGCCCGCTTTTTTTTTAATAGACCGGCTCCCGACATGGTGAAGGAGATGTCGAATGAAATCATCGACCGGGTGCAGCGAATCGCCAGCCCCGTTCTTTCGGACGGAGGAATGGAGCTGGTGGACATCGAGTACCGGAGAGAGGCAAGGGGATGGGTGCTTCGTCTCTATATCGACAGGAAGGGAGGCGTGACACTCGCTGACTGCACACGGGTCAGCCAAGATTTGGGAAGAATTCTGGACGTGGAGGATTTCATTCTGAATCCATACACGCTGGAGGTTTCTTCTCCAGGTCTTGATCGCCCCCTGAAGAAGGAGGAAGATTTTATCAAATATCGAGGCCGGTTGATCAAAGTAAAGACATCTCATCCCGTCGGGATCCGGCGGCAATTCAAAGGAAGGCTCCTGGGTTTATCTGAAGGCCAGATTGAAATAGAAACGGACGGAGAGGTTTTTAGAATTCCTCTGTGCGATGTGGCGAGAGCCAATCTGGAAATTGAACAGGGCGTGCTGCGAAAGGAGCGCAACTAAGTTTCGTATTAGCAAGGGAGATACCAATTATGCCATCCAATCTCAATTTCGTGATTGATCAGGTGGGGAAGGATAAGGGGATCGATCGCAAGGTGATCATCGAGGCTTTGGAGCAGGCAGTCCTGACCGCCTCAAGAAAGAAATATGGACACCAGGGGGAGATTGAAGTCCACTATAATGAGGAAGCCGGCGAAGTTGAACTTTTTCTGTTCAAACAGGTCGTCGAAGACGTGACGAATCCGGAAATTGAGATCTCCCTGGAGGAAGGACAAGAGCTGGACAGCGAGGCCCAGCTTGGGGACAGCCTGGGAGTTAAGTTGAACACCGATTTTGGACGCATCGGAGCTCAGACGGCAAAGCAGGTCATTATCCAGAAAGTTCGGGATGCCGAGCGAGAAAATATCTATAACGAATATAAGGACCGGAAAGGTGATTTGATCAGCGGAGCGGTGCAACGCCTTGAGAAAGGGAATGTCTTCATCAATATCGGGAGGGCAGAGGCGGTGCTTCCGGTGAAAGAGCAGATTCCAGGTGAGGTGTACAGGCAAGGCGAGCGGATTCGGGCCTATATTCTCGAGGTCCAGAAGAATTCAAAGGGCCCACAGATTTTTCTCTCGAGAACGCATCCGGGATTCGTGAGCAAGCTTTTTGAGCTGGAGGTGCCGGAGGTATCCGAAGGGGTGATTAAAATTATCAGTGCAGCCCGTGAGCCTGGCGAGAGGGCGAAGATTTCGGTCTATAGTTCTAGTCGAGATGTCGATCCAGTCGGTGCATGTGTGGGGATGAGGGGCTCCAGGGTCCAGAGTGTTGTCCAAGAGCTTCGTGGTGAGCGAATCGACATCATTCCTTGGTCTCAAGATCAGGCCAAATACGTCTGTAGCGCCCTGGCACCCGCGAAAATTTCCAGAGTCTACATCGATGAAGAGAACCGTCATATGGAGGTCGTCGTTCCGGATGACCAGCTTTCTTTAGCCATCGGTAAGAAGGGGCAGAATGTCCGCCTGGCGTCCAAGTTGACAGGCTGGAAGATCGATATCAAGAGCGAGTCCAGGATGGAGAAGATATCGAGCGAGATCCTGGAAAGTTTTAAGGGTTTACCGCATCTGGGAGATGTAACGAGCCGTATCCTTTATAATGAGGGATTCCGGTCGATCAAAGAGGTTGCGGAGGTTGACCCCGAAGAACTGTCCAGGGTTCTGGAAATAGGAAAGGAGAAGGCCGTGGAGATTGTGGAAGCGGCACTTCGGATACTTTCGCAGGTGGGTCCCGCTGTCGTCGAGGGAGATCGTCCGACGGTCGTCGAGGGAGATCGTCCGACGGTCGTGGATCCTTCTCTCGATCCGGTCGAGCGGATGGAAGGGGTAGGAGAAAAGACGGCCGAAGTCTTGGAGGCCAATGGATTGCGGACAGTTCAGGATATTCTCACAGCCGGTCCGGAGAAGCTTTCCTCCCTTCAGGGGATCGGATCTAAGAAAGCAGACAAGTTGATCGAAACAGCCCAGCGATATATCGAAGAGAAGAAGGTGTGAGTAAAAAGGGTCATGTCCCGATCCGCATGTGTATTGCATGCAGGAAGAGAAGGAGAAAAGGGGAGATGATCCGGTTCACCAAGACCCCTGATCGGATGGTCGTCCTGAAGGAAAGGAAAGATCAAAAGGGCAGGGGCTTATATCTCTGCCCCGATCCGAACTGTTTGAAGAAGGCAGAGCGAAAGAAGGGGATCGGATTCTTGGATAAGGTTGCGCTGATCAAAGAGGCTTGTAGCCGCAACGTTTAGGTTGCGTCGTTCATCCGGTGCGCTTACCGTATGGTTTGTGATTATAGTTGGAATCGCTCTACTGATTGACAGGAGGATAGGGAATGGCGAAGATTAAGGTCCTCGATCTCGCACGCGAAGTTGGGATGGAGGATGATAAGCTGGTTCAAAAACTGAAACGGATGGGCGTCAAGGTGAAGGAGAAAAAGGCCGAAGAACCCGAGAAAGTGGTATCGGCCCTATCCGATGAGAAGGTGATTGAAACGGATTCCGGCAAGGAGATCGTTGAGAAGCGAATTAAACCCACCGTGATCCGAAGAAGAACGAGAACCGTCGAAGTCCAGGCAGAGACTCCCGCTGTTCCACCTTCACCAGTCATGGCAGCCCCTGAAGTCGTACCGCAAACTGTCGAGAAAGTCGAAGGAGAAGTGAAACTTCCAAGGGAAGCGGAAGAGAAGAAACCGTTGAAGAAGGAACCCAAGCCAATGGGGAAGAAAGCCGAAGAACCTCTTGAACCAGCAATCTCCATTGAGGCGAAGGGGGTGGAAAAGGCGCCGGCCCCACCGACTCCTGTTCTGGAAGCGGCTCCGCCAAAGGTGACCGTTAAAGAGGAGAAACCAAAACCTGAGGAACTCAAGGCGAAAGGAGTCTCTGCAATAAAGCCGGAGATGAGAATCCTTACAAAGGAGGAACTGATCGAGAAGGAGAAACTCCTTTCTTTGCAGGGAAAGAAAAAGCCTATCGGGAAAAAGAGGAGGGTCATTGAGGAGAGGATGGTAGATGAGACCGAAACCGAGATAGAGGAACGGCCCGAGAAAGAGGTTGAGGTGAGCCGAAGATCTTTCAGGCCCATGAAGAAGAAGGTGGTGATGAAGACCTCGAAGAAGACGGAAGTAACCGTTCCTAAACCGATCAAGCGGATCATTCGAATCACCGAGGTCATTACGGTTGGGGATCTTGCCAAACGGATGGGGGTGAAGGGAGGAGAGGTCATCAAGAAATTGATGAACGTCGGTATCCTTACGAATATCAACCAGGTGATCGATGCTGATGTGGCATCTTTGGTTGCCAGCGAATTCGGCTACGAAGTGGAAAAGACCTCCCTTGAAGGTCAAGCCTTTCTTGAAAGAAAAGAGGATCTTCCCGAACAATTGAAACCGAGGTCCCCTGTGGTTACCGTCATGGGCCATGTCGATCACGGGAAGACCATGCTTTTGGATGCTATCCGCAAGACCAATGTGATGGAAAGGGAAGCAGGGGGGATCACTCAGCACATCGGTGCTTATGACGTCGAATTGGAAACCGGCCATGTGGTCTTTATCGATACTCCCGGTCACGAGGCATTTACTGCCATGAGAGCGAGAGGGGCCCAGGTGACGGATATCGTTGTTCTGGTGGTTGCTGCAGATGACGGAGTCATGCCCCAGACCAAGGAGGCCATTGATCACGCACGGGCCGCGAAGGTGCCCATTGTGGCGGCGATCAATAAGGTTGACAAACCGAATGGAAATCCGGAGAAGGTGAAGAAAGAATTGGCCGACATCGGCCTCGTCCCGGAGAAATGGGGAGGAAATACGCTTTTTGCTGAGGTTTCAGCCAAACAGAAGACCGGAATCAAGGAGCTACTCGAGTCGATCCTCCTTCAGGCAGAAATGCTGGAATTGAAGGCCAATCCGGAAAAACCTGCAAGGGGAACGATCATCGAAGCGAAATTGGACAAGGGCAGAGGCCCAGTGGCAACGGTTCTGATTCAGGAAGGTACCTTGAAGACAGGGGATCCCTTCATTGCGGGGACTCATTATGGCAGAGTCAGGGCGATGCTGAATGATAAAGGAAAAAAGATAGAAAAAGCCGCAGCTTGCGTGCCTGTGGAAGTCGTCGGCTTTGAAGGTGTGCCTGAAGCGGGTGAAGTTTTCATTGGTGTCTCTGATGAAAGAATGGCCCGGGAAGTCAGCCTCTACAGGCAGGAGAAGATGCGCGAAAAAGACCTTTCAAAGTTGAGCAAGGTCTCTTTGGAAGAGCTTTATGACCAAATCAAGAAGGGAGAGGTCAAGGAACTCAATGTGATCGTCAAGGCCGACGTGCAAGGAAGTATCGAGGCGATCAAAGAGGCTTTGAGAAAGGTTTCCACTGACGCGGTAAAGGTGAATATTCTTCACGATGCTGTCGGCGGCATTACAGAAACGGATGTGAACCTGGCTGCTGCATCAAACGCGATCATTATCGGCTTCAACGTGAGGCCGGTTCCGAAGGCTCAGGCCCTTGCAGAGCAGGAGCATGTGGATGTCCGGACCTACTCGGTGATCTACGATGCGATTAATGATATCAAGAAGGCCCTCGAAGGACTGCTGGAACCTACGTACAAGGAGCACGTTCTCGGAAGGGCCCAGGTCATAGAGGTTTTTAACGTCCGCAAGCTGGGTTCGATCGCCGGCAGTTCGATCGTTAATGGAAAAGTAGTGAGGGGATCCCATGCGAGGGTTCTGCGCGACAGCGTGGTCGTCTATGACGGTCGCATCGCCTCGCTCAAACGATTCAAAGAAGACATGAAAGAATGCGCTCAGGGTCTCGAGTGCGGTATCTTTATCGAAAACTTCAATGACGTGAAAATGGGAGATATCATCGAGTCCTACGAAATGGAAGAGGTTCAGCCCCGGTTGGCGTAACGGGATACGATGAACGATGAATCCCGCGTTTCGCGGGATTCATCGTTCATCGTCTAGGGTTCATTGTTCAGGGTAAAGAGATGGTTGTAGGGATCTGTCAACTGGATATTCGAATTCCTGAGAATCATTCGCTGAAAGGGAAAAGGCATGTGATCCGGAAATTGATCGACAGGGTGAGAAGTCGATTTAATGCGGCCATCTCGGAGGTCGGAGATAACGATCTTTGGCAGCGGGCACAGATTGGAATCTGTGTCGTGGGAAACGATCACAGGCATATCAATTCGAGTCTGGATAAGATAATCGATTTTATCGAAAAGATGAATCTGATCGAGACGATACACACGGAAATGGAAATCCTGACGGTGTCACACCCGATGAGTTTTTCTCTTGAAGATGATCGCTTGATAGAGGGATGGTTTAATAAAGGATGAAAGAAGGGAAGCGGTCGGAAAAAGTGGGGGATTTGATCCACAAAGAGATTTCTGAAATGCTGGTAAAGTCGATCAAAGACCCACGGATCGGCTTCGTCACCATCACAAGAGTATCCGTTACTGAAGATTTCCGACTGGCCAAAGTTTATTATAGTGTCATGGGGTCTCTTACGGACAGGGAGAAATCGCAAAAGGGACTTGACAGCGCAAAGGGTTTTATCAGAAAAGAGCTGGGAAGACGAATGCGTCTAAGATATACACCCGAGATAACATTTCAGTTTGATCCGGGGATTGAATACGCAGTTCACATCGGAGAGGTCCTCCATCATCTTCACCAGGGAGAAGAGAAGGAGGATGAGAATGGGAATTGACGGTCTTCTCATTGTTGATAAGCCGGAAGGAATCACCTCCCTTGAAGTCGTGAAAAGAATTAAAAGACGACTCCGGGTGAAAAAGGCCGGACATATCGGGACCCTGGATCCCTTTGCCTCGGGCGTTTTACCTGTGGTGATCAATGAAGGTACGAGATTGGTTCCTTTTCTCCGGGAGGAGCCAAAGGAGTACGAGGCAATCGTCAAACTCGGGGAGGAGACCTCAACGGATGACCCGACGGGAGAGGTGATTTCCGGAAAACCTTGGGACGAGGTTACCCCTGGACAGATTCAAGCTGTCGCTCAATCCTTTCAAGGGAAGATCCGACAGATTCCCCCTATGTTTTCGGCCATCAAAATGGGAGGAAAACGTCTTTATCAACTCGCCAGAAAAGGGATCGAGGTCGAGCGGAAAGAAAGAGAGGTCGAGATCTTCGACCTTCGGATTACCGAAATCGACCTTCCCCGCATTGGCTTTCGGGTCTCCTGCTCCAGAGGGACTTACATCCGGGTTCTGGGGAAGGATATGGGGAGGAAGATCGGGTGCGGTGCTCATCTCCTCCAGTTGAGACGGATTCGAAGCGGCCCTTTTTCACTCGATCAAGCGATTCCATGGAGGAACGTAGAGGATCTTCCGGCGGGGGAAGATCTCCGGCCGTGGGTGATCTCCTTGAGAGACGCCCTGTCTTACTTGCCGGAGGTGATCGGAGATGAAGGGTTGGCGAAGAAGGTGCGTTTTGGAAAGGAGATCAAGGTGAGGGACCTCTCGTCCCGTGCGCTCCCGGCTTTTGATAAAGGAGTGTGGCTCAGGATGTCCTCTCCGGAACAGGAGCTGGTCGCAATCCTGAAATCGGAGCTCAGGGACACGGATATTCAAGGGGCGAGTCCCGAGGGAATCGCCCTTCGTCCGTTAAGGGTATTCCGTCAACGATGTTCGGGTGAAGGAGGAATTTATGGCGCTTGTTCAGGAGAAGAAAAAGGAAATTATCGCACAGTTCAAAACCCATGAGAAAGACACGGGATCCCCGGAGGTTCAGATCGCTTTGCTCAGCGAGCGAATCCGGTATCTCACAGAACATTTTGGCCTTCATAAACGGGACCATCATTCCCGCAGGGGCCTGTTGAAACTGGTCGGACAGAGAAGGAGACTCCTCAATTATCTCAAAGAGAACAATGTGGACCGGTATCGAACAATCATTGAAAGGCTCGGTCTCAGAAAGTAATTACAATTTTGAGTTCGGAGTTGGGAGTTTGGAGACAAGGACACCAAGGTTCGCAGTAAAGAAATTTAAGAAATGGTCTTGAAATCTTTTAATGAAGTTTTCGCTCCGAACTGTGGACGCCGAACCCCGAACGACTACTTTCTAAATAAGGAGTGAAAAAAACCTTATGGTTCAAAAATTGCAAATCGATTTTGGCGGAAGGCCATTTTCCATTGAAGCAGGGAGGGTGGCAAAACAAGCGGATGGGGCTGTATTGGTTCAGTACGGGGATACAGTCGTCCTGGTCACGGCTGTCGCATCAGACGCCAAACGGGAAGGAATCGATTTCGTTCCCCTCACCGTCAACTATCAAGAAATGACTTATGCCGCAGGGAGAATTCCGGGAGGTTTTTTTAAGAGAGAAGGAAGACCTACCGACCACGAGGTTTTGATCTCCCGATTTATAGACCGCCCTGTAAGACCTCTCTTCCCCAAAGGGTTTCAGTATGAGACCCAAATCATTGCCACCGTTCTTTCGGCCGATCCGAATAACGAGCCGGCGATTCTGGGAATGATCGGGGCTTCTACCGCCCTTTCTCTTTCCGGTGTTCCCTTTGCCGGGCCGATCGCAGGGGCAAGGGTGGGACGGATCGATGGCGAGTACGTTCTCAATCCCAGCCATGAGGAACTGGAATTGAGTGACATCGATCTCTTTGTTGCCGGGAGCGAAGACGCGATCATCATGGTGGAGGGGAGCGCCAGAGAGGTGGCAGAGAAAGAGGTTCTGGATGCCATTCTATTCGGCCATCAATCCCTTAAACCCGTTATCAATCTTCAAAAAGAGATGAAAGCGGCCGTCGGAGTGAAACCCAGGACATTCGATCTGCAGAAACCGGACGAGGCGATTTTTGGCAAGGTGAGGACTGTCGTTCCGGAAAAAATGCTGGAGGCCTACCGGATTCCGGAGAAGATCAAAAGGCGGGAGCGGGTAGAAGAGATTTTCAATGATGCCGTCAAGGAATGCGGAGGACAGGATGATCTCTCTCTGAAGATGATCAAAAGGGCTTTCGAAGAGGTCGACCGTAAACTGGTAAGAGAGATGATTTTGAATGAGAAGCGGAGAATTGATGGAAGAGGACTTGCCGAAATCCGTCCTATCTCCTGCGAAGTAGGCATCCTTCCGAGAACCCATGGTTCTGCGCTTTTCACCCGCGGAGAGACACAGGCTTTGGCAGTTGTGACCTTTGGAACCTCTGAGGATGAGCAAAAGATTAACTCCCTCATGGGGGAGACTTATAAATCCTTTATGCTCCACTACAACTTTCCTCCTTTCTCCACGGGGGAAGTCTCGCCTTTGAGGTCCCCCAGTCGAAGGGAGATCGGTCACGGCGCTCTGGCCGAAAGGGCCATTCTGCCCGTCCTGCCTTCTACTGAAAGCTTCCCTTATACCATTCGAATTGTTTCGGAGATCCTCGAATCGAACGGTTCTTCATCCATGGCCACTGTCTGTGGATCAACCCTCTCCTTGATGGATGCCGGCGTTCCCATCAAAGCGCCCGTGTCCGGCATTGCGATGGGATTGGTACTTGAAGGGAATGATTTTGCCGTCCTCTCGGATATCCTGGGTGATGAAGATCATCTCGGTGATATGGACTTTAAAGTGGCAGGGACGGCCGAAGGGATAACCGCCATTCAGATGGATATCAAGATCCAGGGCCTATCGAAAGAGGTAATGGAACGCGTTCTCGAACAGGCCCGGGAAGGAAGGCTTCATATTCTTGGCAAAATGAAAGAAGCGATTGCCGAACCGAGAAAAGACCTCTCGAGACATGCGCCAAGGATAACGACACTCCAGGTTAAGCCGGAGAAGATCCGGGATATCATCGGCCCAGGGGGAAAGAATATTCGCGGCATTGTCGATCAGACCGGGGTCAAGGTGGACGTTGAAGACTCGGGATTGGTGAAACTGGCTTCTCCAAGTTACGAGGCGATTGAGAAAGCCATTTATATGATCAAGAGACTCACCCAAGAAGTGGAGATGGGAGGTTTTTACACGGGGAAGGTCAGACGAATCCTGAGTTTTGGGGCAATTGTTGAGCTTTTCCCGGGGACCGATGGCCTGGTTCATATTTCCCAATTGGCGGAAGGCCACGTGAAGGAGGTTACCGATGTCCTCAAGGAAGGTGACGACGTAATGGTGAAAGTGATCGATATCGACCCGCAGGGTCGTATTCGGTTGAGCCGGAAAGCGGCCCTTAAAGAGATGGAACAGCGGCCCGAGAAGGCATGAAGGTAAAGAGATGGAACGAAATGTTTCGAGCAGTGGGCTAATGACTTCAGCATCCGGATACCAAAAGACTGTTCTCCAGAACGGTATCCGGGTAATCACCGAGGAAATCCCTTATCTCAAGTCGGTTTCCATTGGAGTATGGGTAGTTACGGGCTCAAGGGACGAACAACCCGACGAGAATGGGATCTCCCACTTCATTGAACACCTCCTTTTTAAAGGGACGGAAAAGAGGACTGCTTTCGATATCGCGAAAGAGATCGATTCCGTCGGTGGAACGCTGAACGCCTTTACGGGAAGGGAATATACCTGTTTTTATGCCAAAGTGATCGACAACAATTTACGGTTGGCGATCGACCTCCTTTCCGATATTTTCCTCAATTCCCTGTTGGATCCAAAAGACGTGGAAAAAGAGCGGATGGTCATTCTCCAGGAGATCAAGATGGTGGAGGACACGCCGGATGACTATGTGCACGATCTTTTTAACCGATTCTGCTGGGGAGATCACCCTTTGGGCTTTCCCATCTTCGGGACTTCTGATCTCGTCCAGTCTTTTCAAAGGGAGAGGCTTTACCGATATCTAAAAGAGAAGTACCAACCCACCCGGATTATCGTCTGCGCCGCCGGGAACGTTCACCATCAGGAGGTGGTTGACAGAATCGGTATGACCCTTGGCCAGATCAGACAGACGGACGGTGCACTGGATAGGATGAAACCTGATTCGACCTTCACAACCCGCCTCTGGAAGCGGGATTCGGAACAGGTCCATCTTTGCCTCGGCACAAATGGCCTCCAGTACAGCCACTCTCTTCGATTCGCCTCGTACCTTCTGAACACCATTCTCGGAGGGGGGATGAGTTCTAGGCTTTTCCAGGAGATCCGAGAGAATCGTGGGCTGGCCTATTCCGTCTATTCCTACCTTCCCACTTATATGGATGCCGGACTGATGGTTGTTTATGCAGGAACAAGCGAAAACTCTTTCGAGGAAGTGATTAATCTGATTCTGGAGGAGTTCAGGCGGCTCAAAGCAGAACCTTATCGGAATGGGGAGCTTGACACCGCCAGAGAGCAACTGAAGGGGAATCTTCTCCTTAGCCTCGAGAGTTCCGATAACTTGATGACGCGGCTCGCAAAGAACGAAATCTATTTCGATTCTTACCTCCCCGTGGAAAAGATCCTCAAAGGTATTGATGAAGTGAAAGAGGAGGAAGTTCGCAGTCTAGCTTCCGATCTTTTCAGCGACAAGTCTTACTGTCTCACCGTATTGGGTCCGGTCGAGGAAAATGCTCTTAAAAAGATTTAGGAGCTTACTGGAAAAGTCAATTTCTTCAAGTTGCTCAAAAACGCCTCTGCCTGCGCCGAGGCTTCGGCAGGCAGGGGCGTTTTTCAGCAGCCTGATAGAGGAGAGGGTGGAAAAGGTAAAGGTCAAGATCAAACGGTTGAGGAAGGATCGTTCTTTATCCCTGCCTCGATACATGACCGACGGATCCTCGGGAATGGATCTCTTCGCTTCTCTGGAGGAAGAGGTCATTCTGGAGCCGGGAGAGAGAAGACTGATTCCCACCGGTATCTCTTTGGCGATTCCCGAAGGATTTGAAGGACAAGTGAGGCCTCGTAGCGGCTTGGCCGTTCAGAAAGGGATTGGCCTTGTGAACGGACCGGGGACAATCGATGCAGATTACCGCGGTGAGATCTGCGTTCTCCTCATCAATTTTGGCAAAGAACCTTTCAGGATCCGGGACGGAGAGAGAATTGCTCAGATGGTCATCTCCCCCGTCTTCCGAGCGGTTTTGGAAGAGGTCGAGGACCTTCCCGAGACTCAGAGACAGGGAGGGGGATTTGGCCACACAGGCACCTAAGTGATCAATGACCAATGTTCAATGGCCAATGGTGAGTGCTTTCAAGAATTTCTCTCATTGATAATTGGTAATTGATCACTGATCATTGCCCATTGATCTTTTCTGGGGTCTTCTTCTTCATTGTTAATTGACAATTGCTCATTGATCATTGTCCATTGAGCCTTTCTTGGTTCACGCCGTGGAACGATTCCTCGATCAATTCCTCCATTACTTAATTGTTGAAAAGGGTCTTTCGAAGAATACAATCGAAGCCTACGGGCACGGTTTGAATCGGTTTTTGAATTCTTTGAAGAGGAAGGGGATTCATGAGATCCAAAAGGTGAACAAGTTTGACGTAAGAGGATTTCTCCTCGCCCTGAGAAGGCAGGGACTCTCGACGAAGAGCATCGTGAGAAACCTGGTTGCCATCCGGACTTTTTTCCGCTTTTTGATTCAGGAAGGAATTCTGGAGGCAAATCCTGTGGAGGAGATGGAGTTTCCAAAGGTTGCAAAGGTCCTGCCCGAAATCCTCGCACTGAAGGAAGTGGAGCAACTATTAGAGCAGTCCGACCTTCGGACCCCCCTGGGAATCAGGGACCGGGCCATGCTGGAAGTGCTCTATGCCACGGGGATGAGAGTCTCTGAGCTGGTTCAACTGCCCATCAATCAGGTCAACCTGGAAGGGGGGTATGTCCTCGTATACGGAAAGGGCTCGAAAGAGAGGGTCGTTCCCCTCGGAAGAGAATCGATAAAGTGGATCAACCTTTATCTGGAGAAGGCGCGTGAAAAGCTTACACGAGGGAAGGAAATTCATTTTCTCTTCGCCAATCGTTCAGGGAGAGGGATGAGCCGCCAGTGCTTCTGGCATAATCTTAAGGCCCTCGGTCAGAAAGCAGGGATTCGGAAAAGGATTACTCCCCATCTTTTGCGTCACTCCTTCGCAACTCATCTTTTGGAGAGAGGAGCCGACCTCCGTTCTGTTCAGATGATGCTCGGACATGCGGACATTTCCACGACCCAGATATACACCCATGTGACGAGAGAAAGATTGAAGAAGATCCATCAAAAGTATCATCCACGGGGATGAAAAAGATCAATGTTCAATGATCATTGGTCAATTAGCAATTATCAATGTAAAGAAAGACTTTCATTGACCATTGATAATTGACGGTCTCGTAAAAAGTCGTCTCACCGGTGAAAACCGGTGTCCAGTGTTTTCATAACTATCTGAGATTATCCCGCTAGGAGCGGGACTTT
>Ga0214473_10006884_pt1 | contig 13540 bp, 12 predicted proteins | sample RVTome_7_FD_203509 | JGI IMG/M metagenome (GOLD analysis project Ga0214473, IMG submission 203509) | Soil microbial communities from uranium-contaminated site in the Upper Colorado River Basin, Wyoming, United States - RVT98D197 | ecosystem: Environmental > Terrestrial > Soil > Contaminated >...
GGGAACTGGGACCGCCAGCAGCGCCGCCATGCACAGGCCGCGATTCATGCAGTACGCTCCTCGGGGTGGGATCGAATGCGACACTTTGCTCAGTCCCGCGCGTTTCTGGTCACGGCGGGAGCGGGCTTCGGCGTACGTTCGCGTCGTGACCTTCTCCCTGTTTTCCACGGCCAAGGCGCTGACGCGCGGGGCCGCCCTCGAAGACCTGGGCGTGGCGCTCCCCGCGGCCCGTCTCGCCCTGCGGCTCCTGTTCGTCGCCGCCCGGGACCAGGCCGGCCGGGACGCCGCGGAGGAAGCGGCCCGGGCGCTGGATTACGCGCGGGCGCTCGTCCGGCAGCTGCGGTAGCGCCCCTGCCGCATGCCTTGCGTCCACCCCAACGCCGAGCCGACCTTATGGGCATGGCCGCCCCGGTCTACTACACGGCCGACATGGTCCGGGCCCTCCCGGACGACGGCAACCGATACGAGACGGTGCACGGGGAGTTGCTGGTGACCCCGTCGCCCCGGCCGTGGCACCAGGTAGTGCTGGAGCGCATCCGCGGCCCGTTGTGGAACTATCTGGAAGCGCACCGCGCCGGCCTCTTGCTCTGCGCGCCCGCCGACATTTCCTGGGGGCCGGACATTCTGGTGCAACCGGATCTGTTCGTAGTGGATCGGGAAGAGGGCCGCACGCTCGACTGGACCCGGATGCAGACCCTGCTGCTCGCCGTGGAAGTGCTGAGCCCGTCCACCGCCCGCTACGATCGTTTCACCAAGCGCCGGCTGTATCAGGAGGCCGGCGTCGCGCAGTACTGGATCGTGGATCCCGAGGCGCGCACCGTGGAGGCCTGGAGGCCCGCGGACAAGTTCCCCGCCACACAGGACACGAGGCTCACCTGGCACCCGCCGGGGGTGGACGTGCCGTTCACCCTCGAAATCCCAGAGCTGTTCGGCCCCTTGTAAGGCGCGCCGGACCGTGACTGCTAGTCCCCCCTCTCCCGAACGGGAGAGGGCCGGGGTGAGGGCCCCACGACGAACCGGATGGGCCGATCGTAGAACACGTAGTTCCAGGCCCAGCCCAGTAGCGCCGCCAGCCGATTGCGGAACCCGATCAGGAAATACAGGTGGACCCCGAGCCACGCCCACCAGCCGATCCACCCCTTGAGCGACACCCCACGCACCACGGCCACCGCGGCGTTCCGGCCCACGATGGCCATGATGCCCGGATCGCGGTAGCGGAACGGGCGGAGCGCCGCGCCCCGCACGGCCCGCAGGATGTTCTCGGCCACGGAGAAGCCCTGTTCGATGGCGGGTCGTGACAGCATGGCGATCTCCCGGCCGTCCTGCACGAACGCCGCCGCATCGCCCACCGCGAACACACCGTCCATGTCCGGGACGCGCAGATATCCGTCAACCATGAGGCGGCCGCTCCTGGACCGCGGCGCCGCCAATCCGCCTTCCAGCGACTCGGCCCGGACGCCGGCGGCCCACACCAGGGTCTCGGCCTCGATCACCTCGCCGGACGACAGCGTCACCTGGTGGCCGGCCACCGACCGGACCATCGCGCCCAGACGCACCGTGGCCCCCAGCCGCTCGAGCCGGCGGCGCGCGTCGGCGCCCAGGGCCGGCGGGAACGTGCCCAGCAGGCGGTCTGCGCCTTCCACCAGCACGATGCGCACCTCGCTCCGGTGAATGGTGGGGTAGTCCCACCCCACGATAAGCTTCACCAGCTCGGCCAGGGCCCCGGCGTACTCGACCCCGGTCGGCCCGCCGCCGACCACCAGGAAGGTGAGCAGGCGCCGCCGGTCGGGCGCGCTCGCCGTGGCCGCGGCCTCGAAGCGAGACAGCACGTGGTCCCGCAGCCGGAGGGCCGAGGGCAGGTCGTTCAGGCCCTGGGCCACGCTCTCCACGGCATCCAGTCCGAAGTAGTTGGCGCGCGCGCCGGTGGCCAGCACCAGGTAGTCGTAGGGCTCGTCCGGACCCTCGACCGTGCGGACCACCCGGCGGGCCGGGTCCGCCCCCGCCACGGTGGCCATGCGGAACGCCACGTTCCGGGACCGGCGAAAGACGGCGCGGACCGGGTAGGCGATGTCGCTAGCGTTCAGCAGCGAGCTGGCCACCTGGTAGAGCAGCGGGGTGAACAGGTGGTAGTTCCGCCGGTCGAGCAGCAGCACCTCGACCGGCTTCCCGGCGAGACGCTTGGCGCAGTGCAGGCCGCCGAACCCGGCTCCCACGATCACGACGCGCGGCATAGTGGCAAGATAACGCCGCGCCCGCTATTCTCTGCCCCATGTCCGAGCTGTTCGAACGCCTGAAGTCGGCGCTGGCCGGCCGCTACGCCGTCGAGCGCGAGCTCGGCCAGGGCGGGATGGCCACCGTCTTCCTGGCGCAGGACCTCAAGCATGAGCGTCGCGTGGCCATCAAGGTGATGGGCCACGACCTCGCGGCGCAGTTGGGCGCTGATCGGTTTCTCAGGGAAATCAAGACGGCGGCCCAGCTGAATCACCCGAACATCCTGCCCCTCTACGACTCGGGCGAGGCCGAGGGGCTGCTGTACTACGTGATGCCCTTCGTGGAGGGAGGCTCGCTCCGGGACCGGCTGGACCGGGAGGGCGCGCTCCCGCTGGACGATGCCCTGCGCATCGCGCAGGAGGTGGCCGACGCGCTGCACACGGCGCACGCGAGCGGCATCATCCATCGCGACATCAAGCCCGAGAACATCCTGTTCATCGCGGGCCGCCCGGTGGTGGCGGATTTCGGGATCGCGCGGGCGGTGCGCGCCGCCGGGGGCGAGAACCTCACCCAGACCGGGATGGCCGTGGGCACGCCGGCGTACATGAGTCCCGAGCAGGCGGCGGGCGACCCGCAGCTGGACGGCCGGAGCGACGTGTACGCCTTGGGCTGCGTGCTCTACGAGATGCTCGCGGGCCGCCCGCCGTTCACCGGCCGGAACGCGATGGAGGTACTGGCTCGGCACACGATGGACGCGGTGACGCCGGTTCGCACCGCCCGCCCCACGGTCCCGCCTAACGTGGACGAGACGGTGCTCCGAGCCCTGGCCAAGGTGCCGGCCGACCGGTTCGCCACCGCGCGCGCGTTCGCCGAGGCCGTCGCGGGCCGGCTGGCCGCACGGCCCGCGGGCCCCGGCGCCATGCTGGCCGGTCTCCTTTCGGGCCGCGTCCTGGCCATCGTGGCCGGCTACGCGCTCGTCACGGTGCTCGGGTGGGCGGCGACCCGCTGGATCACCGACCGGTTCGCCCTCTCGCCCCACCTGCCGGGCTTCGTGCTGGCCACGCTGGGGTTCCTGCTGCCTGGCGTGGTCGCCGTGGCCTACATCCTGGGCAATCGGGGTGCCCGCTGGCGCGCCGCGCACACGGCCGGCGTGTCGGCCAACCTCGCGGCGGCCGTGGTCGCGCTGGTGGTGATGTTCGGCGGGAAAGACCTCGGAGCGGCCACGATGGCGGTGACGCTCACCGATGAAGACGGCAAGCGCATCGAGCGGGTGATCCCCAAGGGCGAATTCCGGAAGCGCCTGGCCATTTTCTATTTCGACGCCGACCCCGGCGACTCGCTGGCCCGCGAGCTGTCCTATGGAATCCCGGAGGCGGTGGGCGTAGACCTGTTCCAGGACCTGTTCATCGACATCCGCACGCCGGGCAACTTCCGCGATCGCCTCCAGGCGGCCGGACTGCGGGATCTTCGAGGCGTCGGGCTGTCGCTGGCGCGGGACATCGCCACCGAGCAGTTCCGCGAGGAGTTCGTGACGGGAACGGTGCGCACCCGAGGTGACACGGTCGAAGTCACCATGACCGTGTACCGGACCGCGACCGGCGAGCAGATCAGCGCGACCACGGCCAGGGGGACCGATCCCCTGGCGCTGGCGGACCAGCTCTCCACCGATCTCCGGGGCACGGTGAACGTGCCGGAGGGCTACGCCGGCACCGTGGCCGACCTGCCGGTGAGCGAGCTGCTCACCCGCTCGCCGGCGGCGTTCGCCCACTACACCCGCGCCAACCGGGCCCTGGTGGTGGACAACGACTTCGCCGGGGCCGCGGTCTCGCTCGAGGCCGCCGTGGCCGAAGACCCCACGTTCGCCCTGGCCCAGTACACGTTGTTCCTGGCCTACGTCTTCGGCAACCGGGCGCAGGACGCGCTTAAGCCCATCCAGGCCGCCGTGGACCAGTCGTTCCGCCTGCCCGAGCGCCTGCGGAACCAGGTCAAGGCGAACTACTACGAGATGCGGCAGCAGCCGGACAAGATGTACGCGGTCATCGAGATGAACGCGGAGCTCTTTCCCACCGACATTCTGGCGCTCCGGGCGCTGGCGCAGATCCAGGCCCTGCGGGCGCAGCGGCGGGAGGCGATCGACACCTTCAAGCGCATCCTCGAGCTGGACCCGCAGGAGCATGACTACCTCCGGGCCATCGGCGATCTGTACCGGTCCCTGGGCGACAACAAGCAGGCGCTGGAGCACTATCAGCGGTACACCGAACTCAACCCCAACGACCGGCGCGGCTTTCTCGCGGTCGGCGATCTCCGCCGCACCCAGGGCGAGCACGCCGCGGCCCGGGCGGCGTTCGAGCGGGCGGCCATCCTCCAGGGCGGCGAGATCGAGGCCGCGCTCCGCATCGCCGACCTCGACCTGGACGTGGGACGATTCGACGAGGCCCGTCGAGGCTACGACGCCGCCCTGGCCGGCTCCCGGACGTCGGCCGACAGCGCGCAGGCGTTGGACGGCCTCCGGGGCTACTTCGCTTTTCGGGGCCGGATTCGCGACGCGATCGAGTACCGGGAGCGCGCCTGGGCCGAACAAGCGAAAACCGCGCCCCCCATCCAGCTCACGATCCAGCGCCTGAACGGGCTCGGTGAGTACATCGCCAGCGGCGACACGGCGCGGGCGCTGGCGCTGCTGACCCAGTACCAGTCGCAACTCCAAGCGCCCTTCGACGCGTTCCGGTCCCTCGGCGACCTGGACATCGCGCTGGAGTTGGAAGACCCGACACGGATCGATAGCGCGGCCCAGGCGTGCGAGGCGGTGATCGAGCGGCTGTCGTACGAATTCCTGCGGCCGGCGGTGGCGTACGCCCGCGGTCAGGCGCACTACCTGCGCGGCGAATACCGCGAGGCCATCGCGGCCTGGGAAGAAGAGCAGCGGCTGAACCCCGGCGACCCCACCACGTTCCGCCAGCTGGGCCAGGCCTATCGCGAGCTGGGCGAGCACCGCAAGGCCGAATCCGCCTTCCAGGACGCGCTGCGCCTCCGGCCCGCCGACCCCCGGACCCACTACGAGCTGGCCCCGCTCGAAGAGGCCCGCGGCCGTCGCGAACGGGCCGTGGAGCACCTGCGCGCGGCGCTCGACGTCTGGTCCGACGCCGACCCCACCTACAAGTGGGCGCGCCGCGCCCGGGATAAGCTGGCGCAGCTCGAAGGCAGCCGGTGACCCAACCAGACCCGGCCGGCTACGCCCGCCGGCTCGGCGTCTTCGACGCCACCATGCTGGTGATCGGTGGCATCATCGGGGCGGGCATCTTCCTCAATCCGGCCGTCGTGGCCCAGCGCGCCCCCACCGTCGCCCTCACGCTGGGCGTCTGGATGCTGGGCGGGACGGTCGCCCTGGCGGGCGCCTTCGTGTTCGCCGAGCTGGGGGCCCGCCAGCCCGATGCGGGCGGCGGATACGTCTACCTCCGCGACGGGCTCTCTCCCCTGGTCGGGTTCCTCTACGGCTGGACCGAGCTCCTGGTGATCAACTCCGGCGGCATCGCCGCCGTCGCCATGACGTTCGCGAGCTACGCCACCGATCTGACCGGCGCGCCGAACCGGGCCATCGTGCCGGTCGCCATCGGCGCCATCGTCCTGCTCTCGGCGGTCAACCTGCTGGGCATCAAGCCCGGCGCGATGGTGCAGAACGTCCTGACCGTGCTCAAGCTGGCGGCGCTCGCCGCCCTCATCGGTCTCGGACTCTTCTGGCCGGCGTCCGCTGCCGCCCCTGCCGCCCCTGCCGCCGCTGTCCCCCCGTTCTTTCTTGTGGCGATCGGCACCGCCCTCATCCCGGTGCTGTTCGCCTACGGCGGCTGGCAAAGCACCAACTTCGTAGCGGCCGAGATGAAGAACCCCCGGCGCGACCTGCCGCGGGCGCTGGTGCTGGGGGTGGGGATCGTGGTCGCGGTCTACGTGCTGGCCAACCTGGTGTACGTGAAAACGCTCGGCGTGGGAGGGCTGGCGGCCAGCCGCGCGCCCGCCGCCGACGTCATGCGCCACCTCTTCGGCGAGGGAGGCGCGCGGTTCATCGCCGTCGGCGTCGCCATCTCCACGTTCGGTTTCTTGAACCTCGCCATTCTCTCGGCGCCCCGCGTGTATCAGGCCATGGCGGCCGACGGGGTGTTCTTCGGCCGTGCGGCCCGGCTGAACGATCGCTACCGCGTGCCCGCCGCCGCGCTGCTCCTCCAGTCGGCCTGGGCCCTCCTGCTGATCGCCACCAAGAGCTACGGCGCGCTGCTCGACTACGTCGTGTTCGGGGACTGGATCTTCTTCGGACTGGTCGGCGTGGCCTTGTTCGTGTACCGGCGCCGGGGCGGGGAGTGGGGAGTGGGGAGTGGGGAGTTCCGATGCCCCGGCTATCCCCTCGTTCCTGGGTTCTTCGTTTTGGCCGCCGTCTTCGCGGTCGTTTCCACGGTCGCCTCGAACCCCGCCAACGCGGCCCTCGGCGGGGCGATCATCGCGGCGGGAGTCCCGGCGTACCTCTGGTGGAAGCGGACCGCGCGGGTCTAGTCGTCTCGGCTTTCATCCCCTGAAGTGAGCCGTTTCGACCCAGCCGGGTCCGTTCGACCCAGGCTGCCTCCCCTCACTCGTTAGGCGTAAGCCCTTCTCACCGGAAGCGTTCGGTCGCGTCAACCCGCGCGGCATCGCCGTTGCCTTACCCCTCCGCGTCACTCACGACGCGCCAAGCGTCCATACCAATTACCCAAGGAGGAGTCCCATGTCGTCCCGTATCCCGATGGCGTTCACGATCGCGCTGCTCGCCGGCGGCCTGTCGGCCTGCCGCGAGAGCACCAGCCCGCTGAGCTCCGATGCCACGCTCGCGCGGGGCGATGCCGCCGCCGGTCGGCTCGAGCTGGTGGCCTCGTTCTCCCAGGGCGACGCCAAGGCGCGCTTCCGGTCCCGCGGCAACGAGCAGGAGCTGCAGGTCGAAGTCGAAGATCTGCGCCCCGGCACCACGATCGACATCCTGGTCGGCGGTATCCTCGTCGGGCAGGCGACCGCCGACGCGCTGGGGAACACCAACCTCAATCACAACACGCAGGTGAACGGACCTTTCCCGGCCGGGTTCGCCGTCGCGCCCGGTACGTCGGTGATCGCCCAGGTCGTCGGGACCGGCACTGTGGTGGCGAAAGGCGCGTTCTAGGTGGCGCGTTTTGTGACACATGTCACGAAACGGCCCAGGCGGGGCCCCGGCGGCGGTAACGCAACTCCATCCGGAGTCGTGACTTCCGCCGGAGGCCCCGAGGGCACGGAACCTCCCTTGTCCCGGCCCCGAACCGGGAGGACACCATCCTCATCCTTCGTCTGTCGGACGCGTTCGGGGACCTGTGGCAGCGGCTCGCGCGCCAGCACGGGGTCGAGCCGCTCCGCGTCTTCGGGCCCGGCGAGTCGCTGCCGGGCGTGCCCGAGGCGGGTCTGGTGATCGTCGCCGCGGGCGGGACCGAGCGGGAGGCGCTGGCCTGGCTCGACGGCCGGCCGCATTGGCCGGGGGTTGAGGTGTTCGTGGTGGGCGCCGATCCGGGGCGACGCCTGGCCATCGAAACCCTGGCCCGGGGCGCCAGTGACTACTTCGTCCTGCCGGAGGATCTGGAGATCCTCAGCAACGCCGCCGGTGCCGCGATCGCGCGGGGCCGAGAGCGGCGGGCGCAGACCTCGCCGCCGGAATCGGGGCCGCGACCCGAAGCGTTCGCCGCGCTGGTGGGCGAGAGCCCCGCGCTGCGCGCCGTACTCGCCCGGGCCGGCCGCCTGTTGCCCCACGATGCCACCACGCTGGTGCTGGGCGAGACCGGCACGGGCAAGGAAGTCCTGGCCCGCGCGCTCCACGAGGGCGGTCCCCGCCGGCACGCGCCGTTCGTGCCGGTGAACTGCGCCGCCCTGCCGGGCACGCTCATCGAGTCCGAGTTGTTCGGGCACGAGCGGGGGGCGTTCACCGACGCGCACGCCGCCAAGCCCGGTCTCTTCGAGGTGGCCGCGGGCGGCACCCTGTTCCTCGACGAGATCGGCACGCTGGCGCCCGACGTGCAGGCCAAGCTGCTGCGGGTGCTGGATGACGGCGTGGTCCGCCGGGTGGGAGGCACGCGCGCCCGCACGTTCAACGTCCGCATCATCGCCGCCACCAACGAGGATCTCGCGGCGGCGGTGCGCCAGGGCGCCTTTCGCGAAGACCTGTTCTACCGGCTGAACGTCATCACCCACGTGCTGCCGCCGCTGCGGGAACGGGACCAGGACGTGATCCTCATCGCCCGGCACCTGCTGCACCGGCTGGCGGCGGAACACGGCCTTCCCGAGCCGCAGCTCGGCGTGGAGGCGCGCAGCGCGCTGCTCGGGCATCACTGGCCCGGCAACGTGCGCGAGCTGAAAAACGCGGTCGAGCGCGCCCTGTTCCTGAGCGCGCCGGGGCCGCTCCGCTCTGAGGACCTCATTTCGAGCCCCAGCGCTCCGCCCCCGGTGGGCAACGGCGCGCTGCCGTTCCCGGCCACGCTGCGCCGCATCACCGCCGCCGCGGCCAGCGCCACGTTGGCGCGGTGCGGCGGCAACCGCAGCGAGGCCGCCCGTCAACTCGCGGTGTCACGCCGGCGGCTCGCCCGCCTGCTGGCCGCGTCCACGCAGAACTCCAGGGAGATCCCATGCGCCTGACCTCATTCACCCTGCTCACGGCGGTGCTCGCTCTGGCCGCCTGCTCGGATCCTGTGGCGCCGGCCCGCGATCAACCGGTGCTCGAGACCACAGCGCCGCAGCCCCTCGAGGATGGGCGAATCGCGCGCCAGGGACCCGCCGCCACCCCGCTCGAGACCCTGCAACTCTCCCGCTGGGTGGTCCGCGGCCGCCGGCAGACCATCGAGGTGGACTACACCGATCCCGACGGCCTCGCCGAGACGGATCCGACGATCGTGCTCGAGTACCTCAGGCTCGATTTCGCGGACAAGACCCTGAGCCTTCGGCCCGACGGGACGGCCTTCCGGACGGGCGACTCGGTACTCGTCACGGTCACCATCGACCCGGTGCGATTCCAGGTCGCGCTCGAGCCCTCAGGTCTGGTCTTCGACGCCAAGGACCCCGTGAAGCTCCGGGTCCGGTATCATCGCGCCGATCCCGACTTCGACGGGAACGGCGTGGTGGACGCGGCGGACGAGACGGTCCGGACGACGGAGCTGGGACTCTGGCTCCAGGACGACGTCACGGGACTGTGGAGCCGGATCCCGGCGCAACACAGCCTGGACTCGCGGAAGTTCGACGCGACGCTGGGGCATTTCTCGAACTATGCGGTGGCCTGGTAGCACGACCGTGACCGCCGCCGACGTCCTCGAGCGCGTGCATCACGCCGGCCGGCTCGCCGAAAGCGGGCGGTTCGCGGCGCTCGCGACCTATCTCGACGGGATCGAGGACGAGGTGCGGACGTCGCCGACTCTGGCCTTCCTTCGCGGACTGGCCCACGCGCGGCTGGGCCGGCACGCCGAAGGCGGGCGCTGGGTGGCGGCGGCGCTGGAGCTGGCGCTGGCCCGCGGCGACCGCACCGTCGAGGTCCGGGCGCTGAACGCGCTGGGCGCGATCGCCTGGGAGCAAGGCGCGATCGAGACCGCCACGGACCATTTCCGCCACGCCCTGGCGGAGGCCGAGCGCGCCGGCGACCTCGCCACCGTGGGCCGCTGCTCGGTGAACCTGGGGATCATCGCCAACCTGCGCGGCGAATACGAGCGGGCGGTCGGCGCCTACACGCTGGCGATGGCCGCGTTTCAGCGGGCGGCGTTCGCCTGGGGCCTCGTGGTCGCGCACCACAATCTGGGCATCACCTATCGGGACCAGGGCGACCTCGTTCGCGCCCGCGACATGGCCGACCGGGCCGTGGAAGGCGCGGCGCGGGCGGGCGACCTGGCGCTGGGCGCGCAGGTGGCGGCCGGGCGGGCCGAAGTCCGCGTGGCGGCGGGAGCGCCGGTCGCGGCCCGGGTCGAGGCGGAGCGCGCGCTGGGGATGCACGAGCGGCTGGGTGACGTGGTCGGCGCGGCGGAGGATCGGCGCATTCTCGCCGCGGCGCTCGCCGCCCTCGGTGACGCCGCCGGCGCCGAGCGCCTGCTCGGGACCGCGGCGGAAGCGGCCGAGCGTCATGGCCGCCCCCTGCTCGCCGCCGCCGCCCGGCGCGACCTCGCGGCGCTGCTCGCCGCCGCCGGGCGGCGGGACGAAGCGGCCGATGCGGCCCACGCGGCCCGGGTGGCATTCAGCGGGCTGGGCGCCGCGGCGGAGGTGCGCAAGCTGGACGCGCTGCTCGCGCGACTCTAGCCTTCGGCATGACCATCCCGCCCGCCGAGGCCCTCCAGGAACTGGATCGCCGCTGGAACGAGCACCCCGGAATCCGCCGCATGGGAGTCAAGCTGGACCTCACCTCGGTGCCGGGCCAGGTGCGCGCGACCGTGGATCCCATCGAGCTCCATCATCGGGGCGGCATGGGCACCGAGGCCGTGAACGGTCCGACCATCGCGGCGGTGCTCGACCTGATCACCGGCCTCACCGGCTACCTCCAGGCCATCGGCAAAAAGGTCGGCGTGGTGCAGCTGAACATCCAGTTCCTGCGGCCGGTGATGGGCACGCGCTTCCACGCCGTCGCCCGCCCCACTCGGGCCGGCCGCTCGCTGGTGTTCGTCGCCGCCGAGGTGCTCGACGAGACGGGCGCGCCGTGCGCCGGCAGCAGCGGCATCGTCGCGATCACCGCGGCCGACAGCACGGGCGAGATGGCGCTGTAGCCGACCGGCCAGCCGCGCGGGCCCGGGCCGGGCAACAAACCCCCAGCCGCGGGGGTAGGCCCGGAGACAGGGGCGCGCAGGACGGCGCGAGCCTGGACGCGATGCCGCCTCATCCGCCAATCCCGGTATCGACGTTCCCTCGCTCATTTGCCCCTGCACCGGACGGCCGGGAGGCGCGGCCGCCGTCACCACGGGAGGAATGACATGCGACGCGCATATGCCATCATCGCGGCTGCCCTGCTGGTGGGTGCGATCCCCACGGCGGCGCCCGCGCAGGGATTCGGGATCAAGGGCGGGCTCTCCTACGGCGACGTCTCCAACCGGGGGCTCTTGCCCGGAGATCTGGCCGCTCGGACCGGGTTCGCGGTCGGGCTCGCGGTGGGATCCAGTTGGAGCCTGATCGGAGTCGGCGTCGAAGGCCTCTACGCTGAGCGCGGCGTCAAGAATACGGCCAGCTCCGACTCCCGCGAAATCGACTATCTGGACGTGCCGGCGTATCTCCGAATCGCGGTGCCCACGCCGGGCGTTTCTCCGTTCGCGTACGCGGGGCCGCAGTTCTCCTTTGAGCTGCGCTGCCATGCCGGGAGCGCGGACTGTCCCGACACGGACCGCGCCCACACCAGCTACGCGGGGGTGATCGGCGCCGGGGTGCGCCTCGGGGGCCGGAGCGCGCTCAGCTTCGAAGGCCGCTACATCTACGGCCTGTCCGACCTGAAGCTGGGCACGGTCACCAGCGCCGAGAGCTACAAGACCCGCTCCTTCCTCATCCTCGGCGGCATCAGCTTCTAGCGCGCCGAGCCCGACCTCGCCGGGCGTCCTTCGGGACGCCCGGCCGAGGCGGGGGATCAGGCCAGCCCGTACTGGCGCATCTTGCGCCAGAGCGTCGTCCGTCCCATGCCGAGCAGTGAGGCGGCCCGTGCCCGGTTGCCTCCCGCCGCGTCCAGCGCGGCCGCGATGGCTTCCCGCTCGTCCTCGGGCCTGGCCGCGCGGTACCGGTCTGGCGACTCCCCCGCCGGCGCCCGGATTTCGTTGGGGAGGTGATGCGCGTCGAGCCGGGCTCCGCCGGCCGCGCGGATCGCCGCGCTCTCGAGCGCCGAGGCCAGCTCCCGCACGTTGCCCGGCCATCCGTAGCTGCTGAGGAGGCGCACCGCAAAGGGCGCCAGCCCGAGCCGGGCGCCGCCCGCCCGCCTCGCCAGGTCCGCGAGAATCGCTTCGGCCAGCAACGGCACGTCCTCCCGCCGCTCGCGGAGCGGCGGCAGGTGGATGCGAAAGACGTTCAACCGGTAGAACAAGTCCTCGCGGAACGATCCGTCGGCCATCGCGGTACGGAGGTCACGATTGGTGGCGGCCACCACGCGGGCGTCCACCTTCACCGCCCGCACCGAGCCGACGGGAAGCACTTCGCGCTCCTGGAGAACCCGCAGCAGGCGATGCTGGGCCTCGCTCCCCATGTCCCCGATCTCGTCGAGAAAGATCGTGCCGCCATGCGCGGCCCGGAACAATCCGGGCCGGTCCTGCACCGCGCCGGTGAAGGCGCCCCGGACATGGCCGAACAGCTCCGACTCGATCACTCCCGGCGCCAGCGCGGCGCAATTGGCGGCGACGAACGGCCCCCGCGCCCGTCGCGATGCCTCGTGAATGGCGCGCGCCACCAGCTCCTTGCCGGTGCCCGTCTCGCCCGTGATGAGCACGGTCGCCTCGGTCGCCGCGACGGCGCGAATCGCCGCCCGAACCTCGCGCACGGCGGGAGACCGTCCCACGATCCGCGACGCCGCTCCGGCGGGTTCATCGGCCGGAGCGGCGGTGGACGGGCGCCGTTCCAGCAGGCGGGCCACCCGTTCGCTCAGGAGCGCGGGCTCCACCGGCTTGGTGAGGAAATCGTCCGCTCCCTGGTGGAGCGCGCGGACCGCGGCATCCACCGTGCCGAACCCGCTGATCATCAGGACCGGTACCCTTTCCCCGCGCCGGCGCAGGACTTCCGTGAGCGCGATCCCGTCCAGCCCCGGCATGCGGAGATCCAGCAGGACCAGGTCGACGCCTCCGCGCGCCAGGAGTTCTCCCGCGGTCGCGCCGTCGGCGGCCGTCACGAGGTCATACCCGTCCTGGCGCAGCAACTCGGCGGTGGACTCGCGGAACACGAGATCGTCATCCACCAGGAGGATTCGCGCGGTCATGATGCGCTCCCCGCCGCCACGCCCCGCGGGACCGCCGGCAACTCCACCCGGAACCGGGCACCCGATCGATCCGGCCGGTTGCCCGGCTCGATCCGGCCGCCCGCGCTCCGCACCAGGCCGTCGGCCACGAACAACCCCAGCCCGGCGCCGCGGGCGTGTCCCTTGGTGGTAAAGAACGGATCGAACAGCCGGTCCATCACGTCGGCCGAGAGCCCCGGACCCTCGTCCAGCACCTCGAAGACTGGCCGGTCGCCGTCGGCGCCCAGCCGAATCTGCACCTGCCCGCCCTCGCCCGACGCCTCGCGGGCGTTCTGCACGAGATTGAGCAGCACCTGCTTGAGCGCGTCGGCCGAGATCGCGGCGGGGGGCGTGGCGCCTTCGACGTCGAGGGTG
>Ga0214473_10006885_pt1 | contig 13540 bp, 13 predicted proteins | sample RVTome_7_FD_203509 | JGI IMG/M metagenome (GOLD analysis project Ga0214473, IMG submission 203509) | Soil microbial communities from uranium-contaminated site in the Upper Colorado River Basin, Wyoming, United States - RVT98D197 | ecosystem: Environmental > Terrestrial > Soil > Contaminated >...
CACGCCGGCGGTAACTACCCGCGGCATGGGTGTCAACGAGATGCGTCTGATAGGCGACATGATCGCCCGGGTCATCGAGGGCCGCGACGACGAGGCGGTCATGACGCAGGTTCGCCAGGAAGTCCGAGCGCTTTGCGAACGTTTCCCGCTGTATAAGGAATTGTGGTAGGATAAAAAATATCGTGTTATTTGTAGGGGGCGAGCATCTTCCGACCCCTTCGTATTCTACATCCCCTTGCACACCATCTCTTATTTTATTATTATTCCTATCGAGAAAGGAGCTATTTTATGCTGGCGATGTTTTCCACTTTTCCCATAGATAAAGGCCCCGCTCTGGGCAAGGACGTGGCGAAGGTTATCGATCTGATCGATAAATCGGGCCTCGACTACCAGACCACCGCCATGGGCACGCTTTTGGAAGGGGATTGGGATGAGGTTATGGATCTGATAAAGAAATGTCATTTGAAGCTGCGAGAAAGCTCGAAACGGGTAAACACCAGGATTACCATAGACGATCTGGAAGGCGCCAAAGGCAGGCTCAAAGGCAAGGTCGTCGATATCGAGAAAATTATCGGCCGCAAGGTGAAAAAGTAATCGGGGCAGGGTGGCATGCTTTCCCCCGCCTTCGGCGGGGGATAAGCATGTTGCCAGGCGATAACTGTATCAAAAATTAAATAGAGATCGGGAAAATACTTGAAGCTTAATTATCGGATTATTCCAGGCGGCCGGGAAACATGCTTATATCGACCTTCGGTCGATGAAAGCATGCCACCCATGGGGAGGTATAGATAGATTCAGGCGCTAAAAACAACGGCCTCATCATGGTATTCATAACCTGCGCCTCGGATGAAGAGGCAAAGAAGCTCTCTGATGGCTTGATTTCAGGCAAACTGGCCGCCTGCGTCAATATCGCTCATGTCGACTCGGTTTTCAGGTGGCAGGGAAAGATTGAGAACCAGGGCGAACGGCTTATGATTATCAAATCCGTTAAATCGAAATTCGATGAGATCGAGAAATTCGTCAAGGCCAACCATTCCTATGATTGCCCGGAAATAATCGCCGTGAAAATAGAGGCCGTTTCCGACAATTACGCCGCCTGGGTGCGCTCGGAATGCGGCATTAATTCGGAGAATAAGTAAAAACGGAGAAATAGATGGATAGCAGAAAAATGTCCGACGGCTATATCGTACGTTGCGACATGGGAGATGAGGTCGTTTCCGCGTTAACCGCGTTCGCCGCCGAAAACGGCATTAATTCCGGAACTGTAATAGGAATTGGGGCCGTTAGGGACGTGACCCTGGGGTATTTCGATCTCTTAAAAAAGGAATATGTTAAAAGGGAATTTGATGGCATCTACGAGCTTTTAAGCCTTTCGGGGAATTATGCCAAGAAAAATGCTGATACGATCTTGCATTGTCATGCCGTTATCTCCGACATCCATTTCAACGTTTACGGAGGACATCTGTTCAGAGGGGCTGTGGCTATTACGGGAGAATTTTATATCAGGCCGGGCGGCGAAGAGATTTATCGCTGTCCCGACGAGGCCACCGGCTTAAACCTGATCAAACTTTAGATGAGTATTATCACTATCGCCACCGATTTCGGGACTGTTGACGGCTATGCGGCTGCTATGAAAGGGGTAATCAGGTCGATAACGCTCGATCCCGAGATAATCGATGTCACCCATGATCTTGATAGTATTATGAGATCTTCGATAGTCCTGGAAAGATATTATTCGTACTACCCTGCCGGGACTATTCACCTTGTAGTAGTCGACCCGACCGTCGGCTCCCATAGAGAGCCGCTCATGGGAAGCGATGGGAAATATCTTTTTGTCGGCCCCGATAATGGGATATTCACAAGAGTTATTTCCGTAGCTCCAGGCTCGAAATGGTGGGCAATCGATATAGACAGGATTCGCCAGGGAGATATATCTCCGACGTTTCACGGACGCGATATTTTCGCCCCGGCGGCGGCCTTGTTGGCCCGGGGCGCGTCGCCGGATGAGCTGGGTGCAGCCATGGAAGATCCGATCGTTCTCGATATCCCCGAACCAGTCGTTCTGGATGATTGTCTGCAAGGGGAGATAATCGATGTTGACAGGTTCGGCAATCTTATTACTAATATAGACATGGATTTAGCCGGGACTAACGCTGTGATTACCATTTACGATAACCAGGCTATCCGCCTATCGAGAACTTATGCCGACGTCCCTGTTGGAACGCCGCTTGCTTATATCGGCAGCCTGGGGTATCTTGAGATCGGGGTAAATCTGGGCCGGGCCGACGAATATTTCGCCGCTTCGACTGGATGTAAAGTGAGGATATCTTATTGATCTGCCCGTCGTGTAATTTCGATGGCGATAAAGTGATTGATTCGAGGCCTGCCGCCGACGGCCGTGCCATTCGCCGAAGACGTGAATGCCTATCATGCGGAAATCGGTACACCACATACGAACAGGTGGAGGTGCCTGGCCCGACTGTTGTCAAGGCCGACGGCAGGCGAGAGCCTTTTGACAGCGAAAAAATCATGGCCGGATTGCTCCTCGTCCTCAAAAACCGGCCTGTTTCCAGTGAAAGGATGAGAGCCGCAGTGACCGACATTTCCACGACTATCAAGAATGAGATCTCCGGCGAAATCACCAGCGCCCGGATCGGCGAATTTGTTTTGGATGAACTTCTAAAACTCGACGAGGTGGCCTATGTTCGTTACGCCTCGACACACAAACTTTTCGCGGACAAAGACGAGTTTATCGCCGCCATGAAAGCCCTGCCGATCTCGTTGCAGGTGGTCAAGACCAGCGGGCGATATGAGTCTTTCAAGAGAGATAAGCTGGTCTCATCGATGAGAATAGCCTTGCGCAAAAGGCCGGTTTCCCGGAAACGAGTCGAGAAAGCCGCCGATGAGATAATTGAATCGATAGGGGCCAGGTCGGAAATCTCATCATCCGAATTAGGCAACCTTGTTATGAAACATTTACGGGAGATCGATGAGGTTGCCTACATTCGCTTCGCCTCGGTTTACAGGAAATTCGCCGATGTCGCTGAATTCACCCGCGAAGTAGAAAACCTCTCCGAGGAGGAGAGGATTGACCGCTAAGCATGGCGCCGAAATGCCCTTCCTTGAACATCTCGAGGAGCTTCGCTGGCGAATTATCAAAGTCCTGATTGCCCTTATTATAGCCTCAATTGCATGCTATTCGATATCTGATTATCTATTCGCCTGGCTTCGCTGGCCTCTCGAAAAAGCGCTTCCCGACGGCCAGGTCGATCTGAATTTCCTCAAAATCAGCGAGGGCTTCACGGTCAGAGTCAAACTCTCGATTCTCGCCGGGATCTTCATCTCTATCCCCATCACCATTTACCAGATCTGGAGATTCGTAATGCCTGGTCTGTATATGAAGGAAAAACGTCTGATCGTGCCTATGGTTTTTGCCTCGTCGATCCTGTTTCTTATGGGGGCGGCGCTCTGTTTTTTCTGGGTTTTGCCCTTCACCATTAGTTTTTTGATCGGGATAGCCCCGGAAAACGTGAAACCGGTCTTAACCGTCAACGAATACCTCAACTTCGTAATGTGGACAACCCTCGCTTATGGGGCCGTATTTCAGCTTCCTATTATCTCATTTATTCTCGGCAAAATCGGCATTATCAACGCTCGGCTATTGGCCCGGACACGACGTTATGCCATCGTCGGGATCGCCGTTATTGCGGCGGTGGTGACCCCTCCCGATGTCTTTTCCATGGCCATGATGGGCTTGCCCCTCTATCTATTATATGAGATATCGATTCTGATACTTTACATAATCGGCAAAAGTGGAAAAGAAACAAATCCGGCGGGTTAATGGATTTAACGGTATAGCGTTATACAATTGTTCAAACTTTGCATATTGACATATTTGCGGTTTGATTTATCTTATGCCCGGGGATAATTCAACACGTTTCTTACGAGCCTCTTTTGTGCCTTCAAAGGAGCAAAGGAACAGGTTTCATTTTGAAACTGTTAACCTTTTAGGACAAAGGAGAGTTTATGAGGCTTCGTAGGACACTTCCGGCGTTCGGTCTGCTGTTTTTATTAACGGCGGTTTCATCGCATGCCCAGTATTATTTCGGCCAGAACAAAATCCAATATACCAGATTCGACTGGCAGATCCTGAATACGGAACATTTCAATATATATTTCTATCCCGAAGAAATAGAGGTTGCCGAGGCCGCGGCCCAATTGGCCGAGGACTCTTACGATTTCCTGCAGAAGAAATTCAATCATACGGTGGATAAGAAGATCCCCTTTATCGTTTATAGCTCTCCGGTCTTTTTCGAACAGACAAATGTAATCCCCGGGCTGCTGCCGGAAAATGTCGCTGGTTTCACGGAATTCTTCAAACAGAGGATCGTAATTCCTTTCAATGGTTCCTATTCGGATTTCGCCCATGTCGTCAGGCACGAGATTGTACACGTTTTCACGATGCAGAAAATCGCCTATGTGGCCAAGATGCATCGGCGTAATAATATCACTAATCCGCCGCTCTGGTTTACCGAGGGTATCGCCGAATACTGGTCTCAGGGATGGAGTAGCGAGGCCGATATGATGCTCCGGGATATGACTATCTCCGGGAAGATTATCCCGCTCGAGAATCTCTATACGATTTCCGGCAGTTTCATGATGTATAAAGTGGGCCAATCGGTTCTCAATTATCTCGGAGAGACCTACGGCGATGATAAGCTCGCGGATTTATTCGATAACTGGTGGAAAGGAAAGACGTTCTCCCAGATCGTTCAGATGACTTACGATAAATCCCTGAACGAATTAGGGTCCGATTGGGAATACTGGCTAAGAAAACGTTACTACCCTTTCTTGGAGAACCAGGAACTGCCTGACAGGGTGGCTGAACGTCTGACCAGAGACGGGTACAATATAAAGCCGACCATATTCATGAAAGACACCAAACGCGGCCGCGAAGAGTACATAGCCTTTAAGACCTATCGCATGGGATATTCCAGCATAGCCGAAATGCCACTCCAGGGCGAGAAAAACGGCTACGAAACGCTGGTAAAAGGAGAACGCTCGGAACAGCACGAATCTCTGCATTTTGTCGATTCGGGCCTTGATGGTAACTTAAACGGGCTGATTGCCTTTGCCTCCAAAAGCCAGGAGAGCGACGCCCTGAATATCTATGACAGCAAGCGCGGACAGGTAGTCCGCAAGATAAAATTCGATTCCCTGATCGCTATTTCTTCGCCCTCGTGGTCGTCCGACGGAGCCAGGATTGTGTTCGAGGGAATCACCAAAGCCGGTAAATCCGATTTATATCTCTATGATATTATTACCGAGGATTTCCGAATGCTCACCGACGATATTTACGTGGACAGAACTCCATCGTTTTCATTCACCGATAATCTCATAGCCTTCTCGTCGGACCGCGCGGAAAACGGCATCAGCGGCTCCAGGAATATTTTCCTTTACGATCTCGATACCGATAAAATAACCCAATTGAGTTTTGGAAAACAGGTGGACGATGCTCCCAGGTTTACTCGTTCCGGAGATAGGCTCATTTTCACGTCGGACCGGACCGGGGCGATGAATCTTTTCGTTCTCGACGGCATCACTAACGGCCATCAACGCACATTGCAGCTGACCGATTTTGTGACAGGCGTTTTTAATCCGGTCCTGGCCAACTACGATTCGACCGTCGTCTTTTCCGCCTACCAGAATTTTGTCTATCATATTTATAAGATGGATCTGCCGGAAAAACCTGTAACTGCTGTCGAACATCCGCTGGGGGAGACGGCCGTAACGGCGAATTCCTGGTCTTTTCCCAAACTGCAGGGCGAGCTTTCCCGCGGTTCGGCAAAATATAAAACGAGGTTCTCTTTCGATCTCGCCCAGTCCGCGGTCGCCTACGACCCGATAGTAGGGACTATGGGAGGGCTGCAGTTCGCTCTGACCGATATGCTGGGAGACCACCAATACTATTTCCTTCTTTATAATACGGCCAACACGCGCGCCGATTTTTTCCAGAGCATCAATGTCGGGGCAACTTACATAAATAAAACTCATCGAATAAACTATGGCGGCGGGTTGTTCCATTTCTACAACGAATACGCGGAACGGTATTATGGCTATATCGGCGAAAGAACGTATGGCGGCCTGCTCACCGCCAGTTATCCTATCTCCAGGTACAGGCGTGTCGAAAGCGCCCTATTTGTCCGCGGGCTGGAAAAAGATACCACCTACTCTTTGGGCAAGCCTCTCAAGGCCGCCACTGCCATGTTAACGCTTTCATTCATTAAGGATACTTCAATCTGGGACGCCACAGGCCCGGTCGAGGGCACCCGTTTTAACGTCGGGATGTCGCAATCGGTCGATATAGGGGCCGGGAAATATTTCAGCGGCACCTACAATGTGGATTTCAGAAAATATTTCCGTCTCGGAAAGGCTTCGGCCTACGCCACCAGGTTTATGTATCTGAAATCGGTGGGGCGGGACAAACAAAGATACTACCTGGGCGGCAGCTGGTCGCTGAGAGGGTATCCCAGAAGGCAATTTTACGCCAATAATCTTCTTCTGGTGAATAATGAGCTGCGGTTCCCGCTGATTAACGATATTTCGATAAATTTCCCCGTGGGAAACATCAGATTTCAGGCCATTCGGGGAGCGTTATTTTTCGATGTCGGCAATTCCTGGGAGGATTTCAAATCGAGCGCGGGTGACCCGGATTACGGTTCCAACGGTATTGTGGGCAGTTTTGGATTTGGATTCAGAGTCTCTTTAGGTTATGTTACGGTCTTGAGAATGGATTTCGCGAGAAAAACCGACTTTAGGTCGGTCACGAATAATTACGACTTTGATTTCTTTTTCGGGTGGAATTTCTAAAAAAGTGCCTTCCGTTAATATGGGCCGCGGGAACCTGTCTTTTGTCCTGCGGCCCGCCTAAACCTATCAACCTTAACGAACTGGTAGATCCGTGTCAGATTGCTATGGACGGCCAAGATTCCCGTTCGCCCGATTTAATCGATATCGAGAGCCATAATTACCCCCGCCTCCTCTGGAAGAAAAGCTATCGATGTTCTTTTGACATCGAACCGACGGCCGCATCCGGGGTTCTGCTGATCCCCATCCCGGAAAACAAAGTATATTTGATTTCCGCTAATAACGGCAGGCAACTTGCCGAAATAAAATTCAGGGAGCCGATTGTGGCCCCCATTGTCACGGCCGATTCGCTGGCGGTCATGAATGTCGGCGGAACAAGGCTGATAGTCGCAAACTGGGTGACTCGAAAAATCAGTTGGGAAGCCGAATTGGACGGCGCCTTTGCCAAACCGCTGATTTTCGAAAATATGCTGATCTGGCTGGATGGAATGAATTACTTGAGATGCTTCGATGTTTTCGAGGGTAAGAGAATCTGGGACCTGCGGCTGGATAGCCCCGTTTACACCGTTTACGAGATCAATTCCTTCGGGGTGGTTCTTTTCGCCGACGACGGTCTTATCGAGTGCTTCGATCCGCGTACCGGTTCCAGGTTATGGAGCTTCCAGGCCGGGGCAAGAATAAAAGGCGAGCCGGCCTTTTTCGAGGATCAATTGTTATTGTCTACTGTCGACGGGATGGTGGCGCGGATCGGGATGCAGGACGGCGGGCTGGTCTGGATGCGCGATCTTAAGTCCGTCGTTTACGGCGGCCCGGCGGCCGACGGATCGGGAGTTTATCTCGGCACAAACGACCGTAGACTTGTCAGGTTCGATTATGAGACCGGCGATATCTTATGGGAAATCAAGGTCGAAGGCCCTATCAAGGCCGGCCCCTCTATCTCCGATAAAATCGTGATATTCGTTAGCCTCGATCATAAGGCTTATTTTGTGGATAAATTAAGCGGAAAGATTTTGCTGGCATTCGAATCCGACGGCATGTTGACGACCACACCGCTGGTATGCGGAAATCGGGCCTATATCGCCGGCGAGGATATGTTTTTATATTGCTTCGAACTTCGTGCAGGAGAATAATGCTGGATATTAAGAAGCTAAGCCTGGACATTCTCCGTGATCTTTATGGAAGCTCACGTCGTCTGACCATGTACCCTCTGGGGCACCCGGTTACCCAGGATACATTGAAAAAACCGCTTGAGTCCATCAACAAGATTTTCTCGTTCAAACATAGTTTTACGATCGAACTCTTTAAAGAGAAGCTTCTGGCCGAGGGAATTTGCCTCGAAGATACCATTTATGTTTCCGGCCTGGCTCTCGATATGAAGAAACATAAGCTGGCCAATATAGGATTATGTTCGAACATAAATGTGGGCGATCTCTATCATTTTTTGCTTCTCCTGACCTCCGGGCCGGGGCATTACGAGGATAATATCGCCAGAGTTCTCAAATCCAAAAACGTCGGCAGCGTTCTAGTCAACATCGATAATCCCCCGAGGCTTTTTAATTTCGATCAAACCGGGGTCGCCGGCGATGCAACCCAATTTTCCCTGGAGAAAAGAACCAGAAACATTATCGGCAGGCATCCCGCGATTATAGCAGCCTTTTATATGAACAAGATAAAGACCGATGATGACGTTCTCAAATGGCTAAACGTCGATTATCGTGTCGGATATATTTCCAGACAATTCAAGGACGCTTTTCAGGAGATGGGGATCGACCAGGGGAAAAAATTGTTGGAGAATACCGTTTATTCGACCAACTGGCTTGATGACGACATAAACCCCGACACCCTGATCGGTCTGAAGAAGCTCTTCGCGGATTTCCTCGGCAAATATAAGGATGATAATATCCTGGCGGAGCTGTATGAATTATTCAAAAAGGTCGGCGCCCCCGATTCGATTTTGGAACAGATTTTCAGCAAGTCGACCGTTTTAAAGCTGCGGACATTTCAGGAATCCGAGGAGATAATTAATACTTTACGATTCTCCGATCCATCGCAGATAGATCCCGGGCAATTGAAAAAGACGCTCTTCAAGCTGGCCGCGGCCGGCCAGAGAAATTATTTCGGCGATCTGGTGGATCAATTACTGAAATCCCTTTCCAGCCCGACCAATGAATTAAGGCAAAAAGGACTGCATCTGGTGATAACCGCCGGCGAGGTCTTATCCCGGGGAGGCTTTCCCGTGGAATTCAATTATATCTGCAGAGAGGCGATTCGGTTGGCCCTGATTCCGTCAGACTCGCTGGAATCGATCGAACTGGCGGCGGCGCTGGCCTGGCAGAGTTTGAAAGACAATATGTGGCAGGAGTTGAAATTTCTTACCGGCACTCTTAAAGGGATAAAAGAAGATAAGATGCATCCTGAAAGCAAAAGGATTATGGCAGCCGACAAACTTACTGAGATCTCCGAGTCGAGTCTTCTGGCGGAAACTTTCTCATCCATACTCGAAAAGGGATGGTCGGATGATACAGGCGGCTTTTTCGACACCTTCAGCAATCTCGGCGCCAGGGGAATAATAAGAATGCTGGCCGAGAAAATCACTCATCCTGATATAAACATGAGATCCCGCGTGATAAGACTGCTTGTCGGCATGAAAAAAGATTCGGCCGACATCCTGACACAGATTCTCGCCGAACAGATCGAAAAGTACGGAGGAGGACCGTTAAGCGAAGAGCAATGGTACTTTTATAGAAATATCTTGAGAGTGCTGAAAGAAGTCAGGGCCGACGAGGCCGTTACCTATCTTGAACTAATGACGGCCTGGCCTGATTCAAGATTGAAATTGGAAATAATCAAAACGCTCGAGGGAATGCCCGCCGAGAACGCCGGGAAGCTCTTGGAAAAACTGGCTTCCGATATCGACCCCGAAATCCGGAAGGCGGCCGTGGTGGCTATGGGGCTGACAGGCCATCCGGATATGATCCCCAGGCTCATTAATATATTCCTGAATCTGCCTGATAGCCGTGTCAACGCCATAGCCGCGATAGGCAGAATCGGCGGATCGCAGGCCAGGGATCGCCTGATCGAAATCTTCGAGGACGATTCTTATTTCGCCGAATTCGATATACCTAAACGTGATACGGAACAGATCCGAATCGCGATCTTGAAAGCTCTGGCCCGCATAGGCGACCATGCTGCCATGGAAAAATTGGAAGAGTATTCGCATACCGATTTTGATAAGTCTCTATTTAAAAAGGACTTACTATCTAACACAGCCAAGCTGATCCTCGATTCCAAGGGCAAAAAGCTGCCGGATTGACGGTCTAATGTCATAATGACGGCATAATCAGCCATATTGACAGCCAATCCAGATACAAACAATCGATATATTTCAGCGGCAAATTATAAGTCATTATAATTCCTCATGTTAATCGTGACACAAGGTGTTTGGCATATTCCTTGCCTTATACATGAGCGAAGGTAGGACCAATACAAGAAAAGGAGATTGGAAATGATAAGATTTCAACGTGAAATGATGATTCCCGCGATAAATCGCGCCTTTACCGGACTCCGTTGGCTTGACGTCGATATTAAGGAGAGCGCTGGCGATTTCAAGTTCAGTTTCGAGATGCCCGGGGCAATGAAAGACGATGTCAAAATCTGGGTCGAGCGAAACGTTTTGACAGTCTCTTGCGAGAAGCGGGAAGTCGAAAAGGAAGGCGAGAAGAAGATTCACGCCGAGCGAGTTTATGGCAAGTTCGAAAGATCGTTCCGTCTGCCGGACCATGTTGACGGAAACAACATCAAGGCGGAATTCGTAAATGGGATACTTGTGGTGACTGTGCCCAAGGGAGCGGAGGCCAAACCGAAAGAAATCACGATTCAGGGTTGACAGGAAACGCCGGCGCAGGGATTGGAGCATCTCTGCGCCGGATCGAATTCTGCCGTTTCGGGGAGCGATCCTGACAAGAGTGGAAAGGAAGATCAGGGAAAATGGAAGGAGCGCATAAATGATGTTCATCTTATCGATATTGCCGTTGGCGTTGGGCATGATCGTGGTCATTATGGCCCTGATCAGAAAGCTTAAGCCCCAGGCTGTCTCCGAAAAGGCGGAAATACGTCCAGAAAATGGTGATGCGCCCGAGAGTATAGGTCGAGACTTGCCCCGCGGGGAGATAATTCTCCCTGAAATGATGAATTATCGAAAAAACGGCCAAGAATTCTACCGGCCGGGGCGTGAAAAAGTGAACGAGGTTTTTATGGATGCGAAGGAGCCGACGAAATGTCGAAAGTTATAGGAATAGATCTTGGCACCACCAATTCATGCGTGGCTGTGATCGAGGGCGGCGAACCGGCGGTCATACCCAATTCGGAAGGTGCCCGCACCACACCGTCAGTAGTGGTCGTGAATAAGAACGGGGAGCGACTTGTAGGACAGGTAGCAAAAAGGCAGGCCGTAACCAACCCCCTCGACACCATTTTTTCGGTGAAAAGATTCATGGGAAGAAATTTCGGTGAGGTCGAGTCCGAAACTCGGAATTTTCCCTACAAGACGAAAGCCGGCAAAAACGGCGCGGTCAACATAGAAATGGCAGGTAAGGATTATACCCCTCCGGAGATATCGGCGGCGATATTGCAGAAGATGAGGCAGACGGCCGAGGATTACCTCGGGCAGAAAGTGGTCAAAGCGGTCATCACCGTGCCGGCGTATTTTAATGACGCCCAGCGCAAGGCCACCAGAGACGCCGGCGCTATCGCCGGCCTGGAGGTACTGCGGATCATCAACGAGCCGACCGCGGCGGCCCTGGCTTACGGTCTGGATAAGAAGAAGGATCAGAAGATAGCGGTTTATGATCTCGGAGGCGGCACCTTTGATATCTCCGTCCTGGAGCTCGGCGACGGTGTTTTCGAGGTGCGTTCCACCAACGGCGATACGCATTTAGGCGGCGATGATTTCGACAAAAGGATAATCGATTGGCTGGTTGCCGAATTTGTCAGATCTGACGGCGTAGATCTGTCGAAAGACCCTATTGCCGTCCAGAGGCTGAGAGAGGCCGCGGAGAAGGCAAAAATCGAGCTGTCTTCCACAACCCAAACCGGCATCAATCTGCCGTTTATCACAGCCGATCAAAACGGGCCGAGGCATTTGAATCTGACCCTGACCAGGGCCAAATTCGAACAGCTTGTCGACGATTTGATCGAGAGAACAGTAGAACCGTGCCGGAAGGCGCTGGCCGACGCGAAATTATCCGAATCGGAGATAGACGAAGTGATCCTGGTTGGCGGTATGACCCGGATGCCCAAAGTTCAACAAATTGTGAGGCAGTTTTTCGGCAGGGAACCTCACAGAGGAGTGAATCCCGACGAGGTGGTAGCCGTCGGCGCGGCAATCCAGGGCGGAGTGCTGGCCGGCGACGTGAAAGACGTCTTATTGCTTGACGTTACTCCGCTGTCGCTCGGTATCGAGACGCTTGGCGGTGTTTTCACCCGGCTGATAGAGCGCAATACCACTATCCCCGCTAAGAAATCGGAGATCTTCTCGACTGCGGCGGACAACCAGACCAGCGTCGAGGTTCATATTCTCCAGGGCGAAAGGGAGATGGCGATCGATAACAAGAGCATCGGCAGGTTCTATCTCGACGGCATCCCGGCCGCGCCGAGGGGCGTTCCCCAGGTCGACGTGACGTTCGATATCGACGCTAACGGGATTCTCAACGTCGCGGCAACGGATAAAGGCACCGGTAAAATACAATCGATCAGGATCGAGGCCGGTTCCGGGCTGACCGAGGCCGATATCGAGAAAATGGTAAAGGACGCTGAAATTCACAGCGCCGAGGATAAGGCGCACAGGGAGAAAACCGACGCCAGGAATCGCGCCGACCAGGAGATATATCAGGCAGAAAAACAGTTGAAGGAATTTTCAGACAAAATCGATCCGGATTCCAGGACCAGGGTCGAGGCCGCTTCGAATCGTCTGAAAGACGCGCTTAAAAAAGACGATCTTGGCGAGATCAAATCGGCGTCGGAAGCCCTGACCGCGATATGGCATGAAGTTTCGGCCAAATTATACCAGCGGCACGCCTCGTCGCCGGGCCAGGCAGGGAAGTCGGAGAAGCAGGATTCATCCTCGGGCGATGCCGATACTGTGGACGCAGATTTCGAAGTGGTAAAATAGCCCGGAATAGTCGCTAACTACGGCCCCGCCGAACGGCGGCATCGGGACGGAGAAATAAAATGCCGACTTACGAGTTTTACTGTGATAATTGCGGGAACCGATTCGAGGAATTCCTGTCGATTTCTATCGGGGCTTTCACGGATTGCCCCGCCTGCGGGCATAAAGCCCGAAAAAAGATATCCGCCGGGATCGGACTGATTTTCAAAGGTCCCCGATTTTATACCACCGACTACAAGAAACCGGAAAACCGCGACCAAGAAACGGCTGACAAATCGTCTTAAGCGGAGAATATCGATGGTTTTAGAGTTCGCAGGCCGGATTTGCGAGGAATACGTCCACTGAAAAGGATGGGGAAAAAATCAGGAAAAACAGGCGGCCGGTCAGTAGTGGGAAATATCCAACGGCCGCTTTTGTTTTTAAGGGAATATTGACACCTGATGGGAATTCAGGGTAAATTTGAGAAGTATGAAATATTGTTATTCCATACTCGGTCTGGGGAATAAG
>Ga0214473_10006886_pt1 | contig 13540 bp, 11 predicted proteins | sample RVTome_7_FD_203509 | JGI IMG/M metagenome (GOLD analysis project Ga0214473, IMG submission 203509) | Soil microbial communities from uranium-contaminated site in the Upper Colorado River Basin, Wyoming, United States - RVT98D197 | ecosystem: Environmental > Terrestrial > Soil > Contaminated >...
CAGCCGGTCGAGCGGCTGGGCGTGGACGCGGCGATCCTCTTCTCCGACATCCTCATCCCCGTCGAGGCGATGGGGGTGCCGCTCGAGTTCCACGACGGGAAGGGGCCGCTGCTGGGGAAGGCGATCCAGACCCGCCGCGACGTCGATTCCCTCATCGTTCCCGACCCCGAGGAGAAGGTCCCCTTCGTGATGGAGGCGATCCGCATCCTGCGCAAGGCGCTCGACGGGAAGGTGCCGCTGATCGGTTTCTCGGGGGCCCCGTTCACCCTCGCTTCCTACATCGTGGAGGGAGGCACCTCGAAGAACTTCATCCGGCTGAAGAAGCTGATGTACGAGGCGCCGGAGGTGTACCGTTCCCTGATGGGCAAGATCGCGAAGACGGTGATCCTGTACCTCAACGCCCAGATCGCGGCGGGCGCGCAGGCGGTGCAGATCTTCGACACGTGGGCGGGGGTGCTGACCCCGGGGGACTACGAGGAGTACGCCCTCCCGTACACCCGCCAGGTCGTCGCCGGCCTCAACCGGAAGGGAGTCCCCGTGATCCACTTCGCGAACGACAGCGCAACGCTGCTCACGGCGATCAAGACGCTGCCGATCGACGTGATCGGGGTGGACTGGCGGATCCCGCTCGACGTGGCGGCGATGGTCGTCGGCCCGGACAAGGCGCTGCAGGGGAACATGGACCCGACGATGCTCTTCCACTCCCCGGAGAAGATCGACGACTGCGTGCGGGACGTCCTGCGGCGCGGCGAAAAGGCGTCCTCCCACATCTTCAACCTCGGGCACGGCATCCTTCCGCCCACCAACCCGGAGCACGCGATCGCGATGGTGGAGGCGGTCCACCGTCTCGGCCGGAAGGTGTGAGCGGTCTTTCCGGGAACGGCCCGCGCGTGCCCGCCGAAGGCCCTCTCACCGGCGTCGTCCTCCTCAACATGGGGGGGCCCGACTCCCTGAACGCCGTCCGCCCGTTCCTCGCGCGGCTCTTCTCCGACAAGGAGCTGATCCGGCTTCCCGCGGCGCCGGTCACGCAACCGCTCTTCGCATGGATCGTGTCGGGCGTGCGCGCCCGGGCGGTCCGCCGGTATTACGAGGAGATCGGCGGAGGGTCGCCCATCGCCGCGATCACGGAGCGACAGCGGTTCGCCCTCGAGGGTTCGCTGCGGGCGACGGGGGGGCGCTTCAAGGTGTACACGGCGATGCGGTACTGGTATCCCCTCGCGAAACACGCCGCGCTGGAGATGAACGAGGACGGCGTGGCGCGGGTGATCGCCCTCCCCCTGTATCCGCACTTCTGCTCCGCCACCACCGGATCGAGTTTTTCCGACCTGCGCCGCTGGATGAAGTGGGCGGGGTGCTCCTGCCCGCTGACGGAGATCCGCTCCTACCCGGAACACCCGAAGTACGTCGCCGCCCTCGCGGAAACGGTCGCGGACGCGCTCCGGGGAGCGGCGGACCGGGACGGGATCTTCCTCCTCTTCAGCGCCCACGGGGTTCCGCAGGCGTTGATCGACGGGGGGGACCCATACCGGTCGGAGACGGAGCGCACCGTCGCGGCGGTGATGCGAACCTTCCCCGGCCTTCCGCACGGGATCTCGTACCAGAGCAAGGTGGGCAGGACGGCGTGGCTCTCCCCCGACACCATCTCCGAGGTGACGCGACTCGCGAGGGAGGGGGTGAAGACGCTGGTCGTCGTCCCGGTGAGCTTCGTGTCGGAGCACATCGAAACGCTCCACGAGCTGGACATCCGCCTGGCCGCCCACGCGCGCCAGGCGGGTATACAATCGTTCCTGCGGGCGCCCGCGCTGAACGACTCGCCCGGGTTCATCGCCGCGCTGAAGGATCTCGTTCTGGGAGCGGTCTGATGCCTCGTATCGTGATCATCGGGGCCGGCCTTTCCGGGTTGGCTACGGCCCACTACCTCGTGCAGTCCCTCTCCGACGCGGGGAAGGAGGCCGAGATCCTGCTGCTGGAGGCCGACGCGGTCCCGGGCGGCAAGATGCGCACGATCCGGCAGGACGGCTTCTCCGTGGAGTGGGGACCGAACGGCTTCCTCACGAACAAGCCGTACGGCATGGAACTGGTGAAGGACCTGGGGCTAGGGGGCCGCCTCGCCCGCTCCTCCGACCTCGCCCGGAAACGGTTCATCCTCTCGGGGGGAACGCTGCACCGCCTCCCCGAGACGCCGCCGGCGTTCTTCACGTCGCGGCTGCTCTCCCTTCCCGGGCGCCTTCGGATCCTGTGGGAGCCGTTCGCTTCGGGTCCGCCCGCGGACGTCGACGAATCGCTCGGGGAGTTCGCGCGGCGGCGGCTCGGTCCCGAGGCGCTGGAGAAGCTGATCGACCCGATGGTCACCGGCATCTTCGCCGGCGACCCGGACGGGATGTCGCTGCGCTCCTGCTTCCCCGTGATCTACGACCTGGAGCGGAAGTACGGCGGGCTGATCCGCGGGATGCTCGGCGTGCGGAAGGAGCGGGCGAAACAGGGCGTGAAGGGTGAGATGTCCGCGGGACCGGGCGGCGTGCTGATGTCGTTCGACCACGGGGTGCAGGCGCTGACGGACACCCTCGCGGGGCGGCTCGCGGAGGGGTTGCACCTGAACGTGACCGTGGACCGGATCGAGCGGCAAGGGGATGCGTACGTCCTTTCGATGTCCGCCGACGGCAAGCGCGAGGAGATGGCGGCGAACGTGGTGGTGATCGCCGCGCCGGCGTACGCGGCGGCCGGGATGGTTTCCCCGCTGGACGGGGGACTTTCGGAGCTCCTCGCCGGGATCCCCTATTCGCCGGTCACCGTGGCGGCGCTGGGGTACCGGAAGGCCACGATGGGGAACCCCCTCGACGGCTTCGGCTTCCTCATCCCGCGCGGGGAGAAGCGGAAGATCCTGGGGGCGCTGTGGGACTCGAGCGTCTTCCCGAACCGGGCGCCGGAGGGGAAGGCCCTGTTGCGAGTGATGGTGGGGGGGGTGCGCGCGCCCGCGCTGGCGGCGCTCCCGGAGGCGGAGCTGCTCGCCATTGCCCGGGAGGAACTGCGGGAGATCATGGGGATCTCCGCCGAGCCGGTCCTCGCGAAGACGTTCTTCCACGACCGGGGGATCCCGCAATATCTCGTCGGCCACGGGAAGCGGCTGGAGCGTATCGATGGACGGCTGGCGGGGCTCCCCGGCCTGCACCTCAACAGCAACGCCTACCGGGGCATCGCCCTCAACGACTGCGTCCGGGAGTCGCGCTCGACCGCCGAGCGGATCGCCAAGTCGCTCTAAGACGCCGCCCCGGGACGAAGCCCTCCGCAACCTACGCCCGGCCGGCGCTTACGTCTTCCGCCTCGGATGAAGCCGGATATCGACCGGAGCCGTTACCTTTTCGGGGTATCTCCCAGGCCGATGAATGGCACGGCCCCGCCGCCGGTAACCTGCGGGAGGATCCCGTTCCATTTATCTATCGCCTTGATATTGGCCTCTATCTTTCTGAGCTCAATCAGGTCCGTTGAAATATTCGCCCTCTGCAGCCTCAAGGACTCCGCCTCCGCCTTGGCTGCCGTGATCTTCTGCTCCGCCTCGATCTTTATCCTGTCGAGGTCTCTCTTCGCCTTTAGCGCGAGCTGTTCCGCCGTCTGCTTCGACTCGATGGCTTCCATGAATATCTTGGAGAAACTGAAACCCACGATAGAGAATGCATCAACCGATATATTGTGGACCAAAAGCCTTTCGGTAAGGAGCAGTTTCATCGCATCGCTTACCGCCGGCCTCTTCGTGATAAGCTCTTCCGCCGTGTATTTGGCTGTCACCGCCTTTACCACCTCCTGCACCGCAGGGTCTATGATTCGCTCTTTGAATTGTACGCCGATGGACTGATAGACGATATTCGCCTTGTCTGGAATTATATGATAGTTGATCGCCACCGTGGAGCTTACATCCTGGAGATCGGACGAGGCGGCCGCAGCATCCGTCTGTGCCTTCTGCACCTTGACATCCACCCGGACAACTTTCTGCATCAGCGGTATCCTGACATGCAACCCTTCGTCAAGCACGTCCTTCTGAACAGCGCCAAAATTAAGGACAACCCCTCTTTCACCCGCCCCAACCTGCACCCATGGATTTAAAAACAGAAAACCGACGATGATTGCTCCAATAATCACCAGAGACCTCTTGGGGCCTCCCCTCATTGCAGCTCTCATCGCATCCTTGGCGCTGTTGATATCCCTTGGGTCCATTTTATTCCTCCTCCTGATCTATTTCGTATTTGCCCGGCGGGCATTACCAGAACAACCTTCATGATGGAACGTTTCCGTTCTCCCCCTCCCCCGATACGCGAGACAAGAGATGGAAAGTTGATTTTTTTGCTGAAGTCGAACGCGCCAATATCGTTGGGTGTGAACCTTTACAGGCACCATGATGGTACCGTAACCGCCCACGTGCCGTCAAATGAGTCCTCTGCTATCCTTAGGGAGCCGGAACGGGGCCATCGCATCGCAGGGGGCACGACGGTTTCCGGCAGGGGGGGCCATGGGACACATCCGCAAGGGAGAGGGAGCGTACGGGCGGCTGCAGAAGCGGCTGGACCGGTTTCCCATCGGCGCACCGCCCGCGTCCGCGCTTTACGAGATCCTGAAACGCCTCTACACCGAGGAGGAGGCGGAGATCGCCGCCCGCATGCCGATCCGGTTCACGGACCTCGCCGGCATCGCCCGACGCACGAAGAAATCCGAAGACGCGTTGCGGCCGATCCTCCACCGGATGGCGGACAAGGGACTTGTGATGGACTTCGAGCACCGGGGGAAGTTCACCTACATCCTCTCCCCCACCGTGATCGGCTTCTTCGAGTTCGCCTTCATGCGGGTTCGAAGCGACCTGCCGCAGAAGGAGATCGCGAAGCACATGGTGGCGTACGCGCACGACGAGCCCGACTTCGCGCGAGCCGTCTTCGCGGGAAAAACGCAGGTGGGGCGGACGCTCATCCACGAGGATGCGGTGGATCCGGCGGACCTGACGCAGATCCTCGACCACGAACGGGCGACCCATATCGTGAGGGAGGCGAAGGCCTGGGCTGTCTCCCTGTGCTACTGTCGCCACATCCAGGAGCACGAGGGGAAGGCGTGCGGAAAGCCGACGGAGGTGTGCACCACGTTGAATTCCGCGGCGGACTACGTTGTCCGGCACGGGCTGGGACGCAGAATAGCGATGGAGGAGGCGCTCGACATCTTCGCCCGGACGCGGGCGGAGGGGCTCGTGCACATCGGGGACAACGTGAAGCGCCGTCCGGCGTTCGTTTGCCACTGTTGCGGCTGCTGCTGCGCCATGCTTTCCGCAATCAATCGCTTCAAGATGTTCGACGCGGTCGTCACCTCGCCCTTCGAGGCGGCGATCGATTCCGGGAAATGCAACGGTTGCGGGGCGTGCGCGAAGAAGTGCCCCGTGGGCGCGCTTCGAATCGAGGGAGAGGGGACGGGGAAGAAGGCGGCACTGGATCCCGGGATCTGCCTCGGCTGCGGAGTCTGCAGGCCGGCGTGCGCTCGGGGCGCGCTCTCGATGGCGGCCCGCAAGGAACGGGTGATGGTGCCGGAGACCGCCTGGCAGCGGGCGGTGGTGATGGCCATCGAGCGGGGGAAGTTCCAGAACCTGCTGTTCGACGACTTCGACCGGCTCGACCACGCCGCCCTGCGCGCGGTGACGCGGATCGTCGTCGGTCTCCCCCCGGTAAAAAAAGCGCTGCTGTCGCAGCAGGTGCAGTCGCGCTTCTTCCGCGCCCTCGCGGGCAACGGAAGAGGCGCCGCCGAATCGCACGGGCTTTCAGAAATTAAACAGGAGGAACGATGAAGGAGGACGAGTTCGGCGGTGGCGGCGAAACGTGGCGCGTCTTCCGGATCATGAGCGAATTCGTGGATGGGTTCGAGACGCTCAAGGAGTTGGGCCCGGCCATTTCGATCTTCGGCAGCGCCCGGACGAGGAAGGACGCGTGGGCGTACAAGGCCGCCCTCAAGGTCGCGACATTGCTGGCGCAGCAAGGATTCGCCATCATCTCCGGCGGTGGCCCGGGAATCATGGAGGCGGCCAACCGTGGAGCGCGGATGGGGAAAAGCGTCTCCGTGGGGCTCAACATCCAGCTTCCCGCGGAGCAGAAACCGAACCGGTATCAGGACAAGTCGCTCACCTTCCGGCACTTTTTCGCCCGCAAGGTGATGTTCGTGAAATACGCTTCCGGGTACGTCATCATACCCGGTGGGTTCGGAACGCTCGACGAGTTCTTCGAGTCGCTGACCCTCATCCAGACGGGAAAGATCCGGCGGTTCCCGGTCGTGCTGATGGGACGGAAATATTGGGAGGGACTCGTCCGCTGGATGGAGCACACGCTGATCGAGGAGGGGACGATCTCCGCGGACGACCTGAACCTGTTCTACCTGACGGATTCCCCCGAAGATGCGGTGGAGTACATCGTAAAGTACCATCGTGATTCGATCCGGCCCACGGGGGAGCGCAGGAAGCGGAGCCCGTTGCCGTCCCCGGCGTCGCATAACGAATAGTCCGGGAGGAACGCGGGCGGAAAGGGAGGAACGCCATGGCGAAGAAGATCGTCATCTACACCACCCCGTGGTGCGGGGACTGCAAGGCCGCGAAGCGGTTCCTCGGAGAGCGCGGGATCGCGTACGAGGAGATCGACATCGAGAAGCGGCCGGAGGCGGCCGAGATCGTGATGAGGCTGAACGACGGGATGCGGAAGGTCCCCACCCTCGACGTCGAGGGGATCATCGTCTCCGGGGACGCTTTCGACGCCGCCCGGTTCGAGAAGGATCTCCGCGCCGCCGGCGCCCTCTGACCCCAAACCGGGGACGTTCCTGAGAACTAACGCAGAGAGGATCGCAGAACAGGGACGTTCCTGAGAAGTCCAGTCACCGTCAGACTTATGGGAGACTTCTCAGGAACGTCCCTGTTCTGCAATCTGATCTTGTTGTGCGTTAGTTCTCAGGAACGTCCCCGGTTTGAAGGAAGGAGAGGACCTCCATGTTGAAAGCCTCGGCGGTCTCCGCAAAGAGGCGGTGGGGCGCTCCGGGCAGCACGACCAGCTTCGCTCCCGGGATCCGCCCGGCGAGACGAACCGAGTTCTCCCAATTCACGAGGCGGTCCGCGTCTCCCGCGATGACGAGCGTCCTCGCCCGGACTTTCTCGAGCCGCGACGACGCATCGTGGGTCACCGCGGCGGACAGTTGGGCGAGGTACCCCTCCTGCGGCGTCGGGTGGTCAAGTCGCCTCCGGATGAACCCCTCGATCTCCCCGGGCCGCTCACGGATGCACGCGTCGGTGTAGAGAAACGGGAGCATCCTGCGCAACTCCGCTTCCGGGTTCTCCCCCTTCGCAAGGGAGAACACGGCCATCGCCTCCGGGGACGGCCGGACCGAGAGCTCCCCTCCCGGCCCGGTGCACCCCAGCACCAACCCATCCACCAGATCGGGGTATCGCAGCGCGACCTCCTGCGCGATCATCCCCCCCAGCGACACGCCGAGAACGTGCGCCCGGGTGATGCCGAGCGCCCGGAGCAGCGACGCCGCGTCGTCCGCCATCTGCGCCGTCGTGTACGGGCCGGGCGGAACGTCCGTCTTCCCGGTTCCCCGGTTGTCGAAGACGACGACCCGAAAGCGCGCTTCGAACGCGGGAATCTGGTGAAGCCACTCGAGGTGATCGCTCCCCAGCCCGTTGATCAGCAGCAGCGGGAACCCCTCCCCGTGCTCTTCGTAATACATCCGGAACCCGGGAACGGCGGTGTGCGGCATTTCGGAGATCCTCCCTTCGACATTATAGGCCCACCCCAGAACCGGGACGGAACCGCAGAACCGGGACGTTCCTGAGAACTCCCGTTGAAGTGGGACAGACCTCCATAATTATGTGGAGTTCTCAGGAACGTCCCTGTTCTGCGGTTCTGGTTCTGCGATCGGTCCCGATTATGGGGTGGGCCTATAATGGGGCCGATGGACGCCTTTCTCCTCAAACAGGTGATCGCGGAGCTCGCGGCGGAGATCCCCGGAGCGCTGGTCTCGAAGGTCCGCCAGCCCGGGGAGAAGGAGATCGTCCTCGAACTGTGGGGCCGGGGGGAGAGGCGGCTGCTCCTGTCCGCCGACCCGGAACTGTGCCGCATCCACCTGACGACGCGCAAGGCCCCGAACCCGCCGTCGCCGCCCCGCTTCTGCCAGTTCCTCCGCAAGCACCTGGAGGGGATGCGGATCGCGGAATTTTCCGTCGCCCCGTACGATCGCTCCGTGCGGATCGACTTCGTCTCCGGCCGTCCGGACGCGGAGCATGCGAAGACATCCCTGTACGCCGAGCTGTTCGGCCGCCACGCCAACCTGATCTACGTGGACGGCGACGGGACGATCCTCGAGCCGCTGCGCGCCGTATCCGGCGAGGAGAGCCGCATCCGGGAAGTCGTCCCCGGGATCCCGTACCGCCCGCTGCCGAAGCCCGCGCGGGTCTTTCTCCCCGACGTGACGCGGGCCGATGCCTCCCGGATCTTCGCGGGAGGTTGGGAGGGAATACGGAAGGCGCTTCTGGACAACGTCGCCGGCCTCGGGCGGGAAATCGCGCAGGAGGCGGCAATGCGGGGACAGGAGAGTCCCGATGCGCTGCACGAGGCCTTGCGCGACCTGGTCCGCCGTTACGAGGAGGGCGATTTCGCCCCCGGGATCGGGACGCTCGCCGGCGGGAAGCGGCGGATCCTCCCCTTCCCCTGTCCGGCCGCGGGATTCGCCGACTTCCTCCCCTTCCCCACCGCCAACGCGGCGGCGGACGCATTTTACGCGGATGTCGCGGAGGCGCGGGAGATCGCCGTTCTCCGGCAGCAGGTCGCATCCCGAATCGCCGCGCTCCTGAAGAAGGAACGCCACAAGCTGGAAAACGTGGGAGGGGACGAGGAGCGGCTCGTCGAGGGGCTGCTGGGGACCGCCCGGGGGGAGACGCTGAAGGCGAACCTGGGGAGCCTGAAGAAGGGGATGGATTCCTTCCGGGACATCCCGCTCGATTCCGCGAAAACCCCCGTGGAGAATATGAACCGGTACTTCCGCATCGCCCGGAAGGCGAAGGGGGCGACGGAGATCGTACGGAAAAGAAAGCGCGAGGTGGCGGAATCCGTCTACTACCTCGAGTCGCTCGAGGGACAGCTAGAGGCCGCGCGGGCGCGGGACGACGTGATCGCCGTGCGCCAGGAGCTCTCCTCCTCCTTCCCCTCGAGGGCGAAACCATCCACGAAAAAGAAGGGCGCCCGCAAGGACGCGCCCCGCCCCGTCCTGCCGCAGGTGGAGAAGGTCGCGTTTCGCGGCTACGCGATCCTGGTCGGCCGCAACAACGTCGGGAACGACAGGATCGTCAAGGAGCTCTCCGCCCCCGACGACCTGTGGCTCCACGCGCAGGGGATCCCGGGGAGCCACGTGCTGGTGAAACGCCTCGCCGGCAAAGAGGTTCCCCCCGAAGTGATCGAGGAGGCGGCGCGGCTGGCGGTCCTCCACAGCAAGGCGAAGGGGTCGCGGAACGTCCCGGTCTTCCTCGCGCAGGCTCGCCACGTCTCCAAGTTCAAGGGGGCCAGGCCCGGGCTGGTCCGGATCGCGAAATACTCCACCGTCTCCGTGCGGTAAATCCGTTATTCGTATCCGCCGTCCCACCGTTGCGGCGGGCGCCGGTAGCCTCGCTCCTGCGCGAGGCAGTCCAGGAAAAGGGTGGAGAGGTCCTCGACCGCCAGTTCTTCGGGAGAGCTGGGGGCGAAGCGGGCAACCACCTTGAGATAGCCATGGCACTTGTCGCACACGTCGACCCGGACGTTCTCGCGCCGGCCTTCCGGGGAAAGGATGCCGAGCAGGGAGGCGTCCTCGTTGCCGCAGTAAATGCACCGCAGGCGGCGGATAACCCAGTCCGCGCCGCACTGCCCGCAGCGCAGGTGTCTGGCCTGCCCGTTTCCTTGAAGTTCGCCGAGAGAGGCGGGGGCGCCGCAGATGAAACAGATCGCCTTCTCCCACGCACCTGCGGTGTGGACGAGAGGCGCAAGTTCCCCGCACCAGGCCCGGAGGGTGGGCTTGAGCGCGGATTGGGCCAGCGTCCACAGGAGAGGGGGGTCGAGCGCCTGCTCCTCCGCCCGGGCAGCGAGGGACGGGTAATCCCCATCCGACACGTGCCCAAGCAGCTCCTCGAGGGCCAACCGGTCCCCTTCCAGCGCGGACCGGATCGGGGAGATGGCAACCAGCCCCACCTCTTCCAGGATCCGGGCCAGGCCAAGCATCAGTTCGCGCGCTCCACGGCGATCGAAGACCAAGGGGACGCTGTGGAGGAGAAAATCTCCCTCCGCCAACTTCCTTCGCGCCTGGTCTTCCGTCAGCGGTATCGGCGCCGCGATCGGGCCGACGTTTCTAAGGAGAGGGAGGGTGACCCTGTATATTTCAGCGGCCCTCGCGAGGTCCGGCCATTCGCGGACAAGGTCACCCAACCGCCGTTCCAGCGGATCTACCGGATCCCCCCGCATCGATCCCCCGGCGGCCCCGCCGCCGGAGGCCGGCCCGGTCACTGCACCTGCCCGGCATGGACCATGCTGATGCGGAGAAGAGCGCCTCCCACGAGCACGAGAACGGCAAGGATCGTCGCCAGTCGTTCCGCCGAAACTTGACTCGAGGCGGTTCGGGTCGCATACCAGCCCGCCGCCAGCGGGAGCAATGTGCCCAGCAGCACGGCACCGCCCCAGAACATCACGGCGGTGAATCCCTTCATGAGGGGAGCGGCGTACTTTCCGGCCAGGACGACCATGCCGACCGCAAGGATCAGTTCGAGGAGCTTGGCGAGCCGGTCGAACAGGTCGAATCCGGGGAGCCCCGGGTCGGCGAGCTGCTTCCGCCAGGTCATCACCAGATAGATGGCCGCCGCCCCGGTCGAGGCCCCGGACGCGACGAAGAGCGCGCCGACCAAAGGATCGGTGGCCGCCCAGAACGGGCGAGCCGTAATGTTCAAGATCACTCCGGTGTACCCGGCGACGAAGAAGCCGGCGATGGAGCCCACGACCGCATACCCTTTCCGCGGAATGCGGCTGTAGGCCTTCGCGAACGGCGCGCTTTGAAGCTTCCCTTCGGACACCAGGTTGTCGAGGAAGGAAAGAAACGCCATCCCTCCGAAGAGAAGGAGCGCCCAGGAACCGACGGAGAGGGGGGATTGCAGGTTGATGTAGGGAATGCCGCTTTTCGCGTGGAAGAGCAGGTGCCAGAAACGCGCCGGCAGACCGAGATCGGCGATCAGGAGCGGCGGGGTCAGCAGGATCAGCGGAAATGCGATATAGAATCCGGTGCGGCTGATCTCGCGGTGCCTCTCGCCGCCGAACAGCTCCGCCAGCGTGCCGATGAAATAGGCCCCCGCCGACACGCCGCCGATGAAGAAATACATCGCGACGTAGTACCACTCCCAGCCCGGTATGTGGACTTCGGGACTCATTTCTTCACCTCCTCGTCCTTCTCCCGGGATCCACGTTCCCGGAAGCTCACCATCGCGGCTCCCCCGAGAGCCAGCGCGCCGGCGATCGTCACCGCCGACGAGACCGGAAGACGCTTTTGCGGGACCACCACCGCCTCCGACTGGCCGTACACCTGCGGGCGATCCAGGAAAAGGTAGAACACGTTGAGGCCGCCGGCCTCCTTGTACCCGTAGATATTCGCCTCGCCGTACCCCAGGCCCTTGAGCTTCGCCAGGCGCTTGTCGGCGGCGCTCCTGAGGTCGGCGACCTCTCCGTAGGAGATCGACCCCGTCGGGCACGCCTTCGCGCAGGCGGTCCCAAGCCCGTTGTGAATGCGGTCGTTGCACAGCGTGCACTTGTGGACGGTGCCCGTGGCCTCGCTCAGGGAGATCACACCGTAGGGGCAGGAAGGAATGCAGTACTTGCAACCGATGCAGACGTCCTGCCGGATGAAGACGTTTCCCAGGTCGGTACGGACGATGGCGCCGGTGGGGCAGGCGTTCAGGCAGCCGGCGTCGTTGCAATGCTTGCACGAATCGCTCGAAAAAAACCATCGCGCGAGGGAGCGGTCCTCGCTGAACTGCTCGATGAAACGGACGCGCCGCCAATCGGTGGCGCTCATGGCGCCGGTGTTGTCGTAGGAGTCGCCTGTGAAGTTGACGGCGATCGGGCGCTTCTCCACGGAATCGAACCGGAAATGGCCGGGTTCATGGGGAAGGGCGTTCCATTGCTTGCACGCCACCTGGCATGCCTTGCACCCGGTGCAGATGGAGGTGTCGACGAACATTCCTTTCGGCATTTAGGCCTGACCTCCTTTCTTCCCCGCACGGAGGTCGCAGGTGAACACCTTCCCTTCATGGATCGAGACGTTCGGGTCCCCCACCAGGGGGGTCAGGTTGTTCACCACGTCACCCTGGGCGGTGCCCTGCCAGCCCCAGTGCCACGGCAGGCCGATTTCGTGGACGGTTTTCCCGTCGACGAGGAATGGCCGCATCCGCCGCGTGACGAGCGCCCTGGCCTCGACCTCCCCCCGGGCCGTCCGGATCGTGACGTACTCCCCGTTCCTGACCTTCCGTTCGGCCGCCAGTTCCGGAGAGATCTCGCAGAAGAGCTCGGGCATCAGCTCCGCCAGCCAGGGGAGCCAGCGGCTCATCGCCCCGGTCAGGTGATGCTCGGTGAGCCGGTAGGTGGAGAGGACGATCGGGTAGGAAGGATCGGCGACCTTGTGATACGGGTTCCCCTCCATCTTCCATACCTTCGCCACGGGGTTGGACTGCTGCGTGTAGAGGTGGTTTTTCACCGGGGATTCGTACGGCTCGTAATGGGCCGGCAGCGGACCGTCCACCAGCCCCGCCGGCGCGAACAGCCATGCCTTGCCGTCGGCCCGCATGATGAAGGCGTCGTTTCCGCTGAGCCAGTCGAAACCCAGCCCGTTGTCTTTCCCCCGGAACCCCGGGGCCTTCGTGGGCTGGAAGTCGATCCCCTCGCCGGAGGGTGCCACCCACTTGCCAAGGACCGGTTTCCCCGCGGGGTCCTTCGTCCCGCTGTCGGCCGCGGCGTCCCAGTACACCAGCTTCTTCTTCTCGGACCACGGCTTGCCCGAGGCATCGGCGGAGGCGCGGTTGTACATGATGTGGCGGTTCGCCGGCCAGGCGAACCCCCAGTTCGGGGAGATCCAATCGTCCCCCTTGCGGGACTTCCCCCGGTTCTTTCCTTCCTCCGGGATCACCCCGGTATAGATCCAGGCGCCGCAGGCCGTGGAGCCGTCCTCTTTCAGGTTGGCGAACGTGGAAAGTGGCTTCCTGTCCTCCCAGGTGTAGCCGTTGATCTCCTTCAGAAGCTTGTACGCCGAAGGCTCGTCCTTGATCCGCCACTCCGCCGCCTCGGCCGCCTCCGGCTCGTAGTTCCACAGGAGGTTCCGGATCGCCCAGTCCCGGTCGATCGTCGAATCCTTGTACAGCTCCTTGAGCCGCTTTCCGAGGAGGAAGCTGAACCAGGAGTCGCTGCGCGCGTCGTCGGGCGGATCGACCGCCTTGTCGTGCGCCTGGATCAGCCGCTGCGTGTTGGTGAAGGTCCCT
>Ga0214473_10006887_pt1 | contig 13540 bp, 18 predicted proteins | sample RVTome_7_FD_203509 | JGI IMG/M metagenome (GOLD analysis project Ga0214473, IMG submission 203509) | Soil microbial communities from uranium-contaminated site in the Upper Colorado River Basin, Wyoming, United States - RVT98D197 | ecosystem: Environmental > Terrestrial > Soil > Contaminated >...
GAAGCCATCCCCTACCCTTGCAATCAATGCCAAAGCAAAATCGATGCAGGCTCAAGGAATCCATGTCGTCAGCTTTGGCGCCGGTGAGCCCGATTTTGACACTCCCCAGAACATCAAGCAGGCTGCGATGAAGGCCATCGAAGAGGGTTTCACCAAGTATACGCCCGTAGGCGGCATCGACGAACTGAAGGATGCGATTATCCATAAATTCAAAAGGGACAATGGCCTGACTTATAAACGTTCTCAGATTCTCGTCTCCTGTGGAGGCAAACATTCATTTTACAATCTGGCCCAGGCCCTTTTCGATCAAGGGGACGAAGTGATCATTCCCGCTCCCTACTGGGTTTCCTATCCTCCTATGGTTTCTCTGGCAGACGCCTCTCCGGTTATTCTCAACACGAGGGAGGAAAATGATTTCAGGATGACGCCGGAGGATTTGAAAGGGGTGATCAGCTCAAAGACAAAGGCCCTGGTGATCAATAGTCCCTCCAATCCGACAGGGAGTGGCTATTCAAAAGGAGATCTGGAAAAGATCGCACAGATTGCCCTGTCCCACAATTTCTTCGTCATCTCCGATGAAATCTATGAAAGAATCGTCTACGATAATTTCGAATTCACAAGCATCGCCTCCCTCGGAGAAGAGATCAAGAGCCGGACGATCATTGTCCACGGGGTTGCCAAGACATACGCAATGACCGGATGGAGAATCGGTTATACCGCCGGACCTGAGGAGATCATCTCGGCGATGAACAACATCCAGAGTCAGAGCACCTCCAACCCGACCTCCATTTCCCAGAAGGCGTCTGTTGAAGCCCTTGCCGGTCCCCAGGATGAAGTGAGGAGAATGGTTTCGGCCTTTGCCCAGAGGCGGGATTATATTGTCGGTCGCCTAAACAGAATCCAAGGGGTCTCGTGCTATAAGCCGGTAGGGGCATTCTACGTCTTTCCGAATTTCTCCTACTATTTTGGCAAATCCTACCAGGGAAAGAAGATTTCCAACTCTACGGAACTCGCTGATTTCTTCTTGGATGTGGCCCGTGTGGCGGTTGTTCCGGGCATTGAATTCGGGGCGAACCCCTTCCAGAGGCTCTCTTATGCCACCTCCATGGAGGAGATCAGAGAAGGACTCGACCGGATCGAAAAGGCTTTGAGGCTATTAACTTGAGGGGTGAAGTGAAAGGGCCTTGGACCGTTCATCTTTCTTGAAGTAGTCGTGCAGTATCTCGCGGTGGTCGAAGGCGATCTCGTCGGGTAGATTCCCTTCGCGGAAGATCCCGATTTCGGTGGCATCATCTTTGGCTTGAGGTATTCCTTGAGCTTTTGCTATATAAACAGTTGTAATCGTGTGATGTCTTGGATCTCTATCCGGATCAGAATAGCTATGAAATTGTCGGATTAGCTCTACGTCGAGATCAGTCTCCTCCTTTGCTTCTCTGACAGCGGCTTCCTCCAGAGACTCTCCATAGTCCACGAACCCGCCAGGAATTGCCCAGCCGTAGGGCGGGTTCTTGCGCTTAATCAGGACGATTCCCTTCGTTTCGATCTCAATGATAATGTCAACCGTAGGAATAGGATTTTGATAAACCTCGATCTCCGCCTTGCACCGCGGACACCCAATGGTTTTACGTTCCATTCTTTCTTCCCATATTCATTCTTCGACAGTAAATGCCGAAGCTACATAACTTCCGTATTCCTGTTTTTCCATTATTCCATCATTCCACCATTCCATTATTCCGGGTTCTCTTTAGGAGGTATTTTCTCAGCATATCCAGCGCAATAATGGATGCCCTATCGCGGGCCACTGCCAGTTCACCACCAATCGTATAAGATTGATTCTCCGATTCGGAAGGAGTTGAGAGGGAGTAAAAGGTCTCGAGCCGATATTCCCCGAATCCCTCGCTTTCGAGGATCTTACCGAAAGTCGCAAGGCCGAGGCTTGTTCCGTATTCAATGCGGACTTTACTGGCCAAGAGATCTGTGGCTCTCATCGGATCTTGTTGAAGAGCATCGAATTCGTTTGATGGCATATCCAAGAATTTTCTTTGGGAGAGTTCGGAGTGAAGGACTAAACCTTGGACAAAGCAGCGGGTTCCCGTAATTGCCAGCTTTTGAGAAATGGCTCCTCCCGTGAGGGCCTCAGCCAAAGACAACGTGAGTTCTAATCTCTCTAATTCCTTCGCAACATTTCCATGGAGGGTTTCATTATCCGCACCATAGATGAGAATGCCGAGACGGTTTCTAATCTCCTTCTCCATCTTCCGAATGAGATCCGAGGCTTCCTCCGGGCCATTGGCGCTGGCGGTTATCCTGATCCTTATGTCACCGATCGAAGCGAGGGTTCCCACCGAGGGATTCTGGCCCTGCTTCATCAGATCCTTAATCTGAAGGCCAATAGCACTTTCTCCCAGACCGCAAGCACGGAGCACCCTGTACCGGATCACCTGGCGATCAAGGGAGAATCGTCGCCTAAGATAGGGGATGACGCTAGTCTCCATTAAATATTCCATTTCGGAGGGAACACCGGGAATGGAGACAGTCACCCAATCAGGACCCTCCACGATAAATCCAGGCGCTGTACCCTTTGGATTTTCAACTGCAGTGGCTCCTTTGGGAATGTAGGCCTGCTTCCGATTGTTTTCGGCCATTCGAAACCCCCTCTTCTCAAAGAGGGCCTCGATCTGCTCCATCAGGTGAGGCTGGAAGGTAAGCGGACGCCCGGTCACATGTGCAACGGCCTCCCGGGTGAGATCGTCTTCCGTAGGACCGATGCCGCCGGTGGTAATGACAATTGACGATCGGCTGATGGCACTCCTGATGGCATCCTCCATTCGCTGGAGGTCGTCGCCGACTGCCATCGTGTACACGAGGGGGATTCCATTTTCAGCGAGGCGTCTGGCGATGTAAGAGGAGTTCGTATCAACGATCTGCCCAAGAAGAAGTTCCGATCCAATCGCAAGAATTTCAGCATCCATAGGGAGAAATGGTTCTCCTATTCCTCTCCTTGACTGGCTACGTAGTCGACCACATACTTTGCAAAGACATCAAAATCACCCAAATTCTCTTGCAGAATCTCATAAACAATCTCAGCGTCCACTTCCCAGTACAAGTGGACCAGTCTGTTTCGGAATTGCACCATCTTGCGGAGTATGGGAACGAATGTTTCTGGAATAATTTCTCGCTCGGCTAAAATTTCAAATGACTCGGCATAACTTTTTGGTGCACGGAAACGTTCACTGGCAATGATGTGATTGCTTACATCAATGCAGCATTCTACAGCCACTTGAAAAAGATGCTTGGCACTTTCGATCTTGGTAAAATCATTGAAGAACTCTTCGTGCTGAAGAGTTGCCAAATGGCGAAGCTTTTGGAGGTAATTTTCTAAATTGGCGAGTGTCCCCTCAACTTTGTCGGGTCTTACCACCAGTGAACCCCTCCGTTTTCACCCGTTCAAAAAAAGCCTTCCGCATCATTTCCATAACCGGCATAAAGTCGAAGTAGAGCTTCCGTGTGCGCACCTCGTATTCAACCCGGAACTCCTCATCGCAACTATAGACTAAACGGCCGTCCGAAACCACCATTCCTTGAACCGTCAACGGTGCCTTGTCTATGCTGCGCACATCAGCCTCGCGAATGCCACAGAGGTCTTCCACCTCTGCTGCGATGTCAAACTCCAGCTGCATCCGTTCATAGCTGGACAAGCCAGAATTCGGGCCGAGAACGAGCCCTATATCTACATCACTGGATGGTGATGCAGTCCCCTCCACGACGGACCCGTAAGCATAAGCCAGCATCACTGGACGCTTTGCCAGGATACCGGGCATCTTGACCTGCAGGCACTGGAGAATATCGCCGGGTCCTCTTTCGAAAGAATCATCTTTCTTTTTCATCCGAAATCTCTTTAGCCGTTTCTTTTTGAGGGAAGTGGAAATGCCCGCCCTCAAGGAGATTAATAGCACACTTCACAAGGCATTACAACCAGAACCTGTTTGCCCTTCACCTGCGAAGCGGCTCTTGGTCGACGAGTTACGCCTGCGTTCTTTTGGGAAATGACTCTTTCTCAGGTTCTCTGGACTTACAGAAGCGAAGTGGGGAAATTGGAGAGAGATAAGCGCCCCTGGCCTGACTTGAACAGGCGACCTGCGGTTTAGGAAACATGCAATCCCTGAAGTGGTGCAGGTCAAAAACACCAATATTCTTTAGCGTTTACAAGGATATATCATAAATGTTAAATTGAAGTCAAGTTGCTGTGGGTTGCTGGTTTTTGCGGGCTTTTTCTAAGCCACGGGCACGTTTTAGGCACAGTGGACCCCCTACCCTTTGGCCAGGGGAAAACCGGAATCCTCACCGGCTGGGGGTCCATAATTCTGAGGGCCATGAGAGGAGATGGCCAGTGGGAAAGGTCACACAGAAGAAACGCTGGGAACACTTTAATTCCCTGATCAAAATCGAATGGGAGAAGTTACGCAGGAATCCCAAGTATAAGGCCGACTTCGAAAAGTTGCATGGGCTGATAAGAACGCATCATTCTTCTAGTCCGAAGGCCCTAAAAAAGTTCAAGGAGAAGTATCACGTCAAGCCCCTGAACCCGAAGTTGACCTATGAAGAGATTTTTACTATCTGGAGGAACGGGTTGAAGCTCGGATACGAGCACCCCTTCCCTTTAGAGGTTCTTTACAGCAAGGGCGAGCATAATTTCCCGATCTACGTCCACAAGACCCAACGTTCTAAGATATTCATCAAGAAACCCTTATCTCCCTTATCCGATATTTCGAGTTCGCTCAATGGAGTTTTAGACAACAGAGGGGTAAAGGGATCGAAGGCAAAGTCCTCTCAACAACCATTTCAGAAGCCTCCTGAAATCTGTTCCGATGGGATCTACCTACATTTGAATTTGAAGGCCACAAAGAATTCGATAATATCTGCGGTGAAAAAGCTCTTGCTAAGTCAAAGGGTGAAAACGGCAGTCCGGAGCAAGTCTATCAGAACCCAGGAAAGAAGAATAGCCGCATACGACGAATTGAAGAAACAAAAGGAATCCGACCCGCATAAATTGCTTTCCGAAATAGCAGTGGCGCTCAGCAAGCATTATCCTCTGAAAAGCTACTACAAGAAAGGAAAACTACTCAGTGATGACTTTAGGGCAATAAGCAGCGAAATCGAACCTCAGAAGAAATCAAGGAAGCGCGAAGCTCTTCAATGGTTAAGCCCGCATTACTGCAAAAAATGTAACAAGAAAGAGACTTGCAAAAGACCCTGTATTCGTGTTCAGGAAGATTTGAAGCAAAGAACAAAAACATCGACTCATTTAAGGTTCGTAGGGGACGCTTCGGAAGTCGATGCTTCGCTAATTTCGAGCGTTAGGGCTAGACTCAAGAAGGAGCCAGAGCGATCGTTGGCAACCGCCAACCGACAAGAGAAGATTGATCTCCTAGACTACAGAAAAGCTGATGAGATATCCCCTGCTAAAGTCTACAGTACCCTGGAATACTCGCAAGGAGATTTGGAGCTATTGGTCCCCAGTCTATCCCCCCACAGAAAGAAATAGGTTCTGGTCCTTCTCTTTTTTCCCAGCAAAATAAATGATAGGTGACCTTTTTTCGGATTCCTATAAGTGTAAAGGAGATTGAAATGATCACTTGGATTCGCGTAATCCGTGAAATGCGCGGAATCAAGCAGCGCGACCTTTCTAGCCGATCCGGGCTTTCATGCCGAACTATCTCAGAGATTGAATTGGGAAGGCGAAGACCTAAAGTTTATGAAGTGGTTTCTTTGGCCCGAGCATTAGAGGTCGAACCCTTTGAATTTATAAAAATTCCGCGTCGTCAAGATCAAAAACAAAAAAAGGAGAAGTCTTGACAGAATCCTCCGAGGCCGTTCAACTCTTGAAAAAGCTTTTCCGGGGCCGGCAGGATGCTTATGGAGTAATTATTAACGGCGAAGAGAAATGCATCCGAGAAACTCTGACCGAAAACCTAATTCAACAGCATTTAGTCGGCAAGAAACGCAAGTGACATTTCAACACTGGCCAGAGAGTTAGGTGTAAGTCCATTTCAATTTGTCCGAATACCAGAAAGTCAGAGCAGGGGGAGTTCTCTTGAGCGAGAGCAATAAACCTACTGAAGTCGAAGTTCTGAAGAAGCTTTTTTCTGGTCGGACAGACTGCTACGGAATGGAGACAAACAATGGTCATATTGCAGTCAGGGAGCCACTTACTGATTCGATTTTACTTGCCCATGTTCAGGGGACGAAACGGATCGGGGTTTACCCCCTGCGATCGGATTTAACGGTTCAATGGGCTTGCGTCGATGTCGATGAGGTGAGCAAGGGAAAGGTTGAAAAGGTGGTCGTTGGGTTCATCGAGAACCGGTTCTTCCCCTATGTGGAACGATCCAGGCAGAAGGGATTTCATATTTGGATCTTCTTTGATTTCCCGATTCAGGCAAGGGATGTCCGAAAGGCATTAAGTGAGATATTGACTCGAACCGGACTTGACGGAATTGAAATCTTTCCAAAGCAGGAGCACCTGAGCACAAATAACGGGATCGGCAATTTTGTTTTCTTGCCTCTCCATGGTCAATCCGTAAAAGAAGCCCGGACCGTCTTTGTGACTTCCGACTTTCAACCCTATGAGGATCAGCTTGATCACCTTTCACGAGCACACCGGACCAAATCTGAAGATGTCACGAGGATGGCTGCGGCGATTCAACAAGAGCCAAAAATGGAGGACCCCGGGACTGAGGATTTCAGGTTAGGGAAGTTAGACCTTGCAAAATATCTCACTCACTACAAAGTCACGTATTCTGTCAAAGAAGAACCAAACAGAGTGTTCTATCACGTGCAATGCCCCTTCATCGAGGCCCATACGACCCCGAGCAACAAAGGTGAAGCTTCCATTATCCAGGGTCAAGATGGAAGGATCGGCTTTAATTGCTTTCATGCCCACTGCAAAGACAAAACCTGGAAGGATGTCAGGAGAACTATCTCCGGGGATGCCTCTATTGTGCGATTTTGCCGGGGATACGTGGAATCCCCCGAGAGAAAAGAGAAAGGCCCTTTGTTCGCCGAGGATGTTACGGACTTCATCAATCGGGAAATCGATCACCCGGAGGCCCTAATTGCAAACGGAATCTTCTCAAAACAGGCTCTTCTCATTATCGGCGGGATTTCAAAGGCCGGGAAATCAGTTTTAATCACAAATATGGGCTTATGCCTTGCAGCAGGAATTCCTTTCCTGGGGCAATTCCCCATTCCTCAAAAAAGGAAGGGGCTTCTCTTCCAGGCCGAGATTTCCGATGTCTCTTTACAGAACCGTCTGAACATAATGATCCGATCAATGCCGGTCAAGCCTGAGAAGAGCTTTCTGAAGGTGGTAAATAACCGGGATTTGCGCCTTGAACGGGATAAAGACTTCAAACTGGTCTGTGACCTTATCGAACAATCAAAGGTTGAATACGTCCTGTTTGACCCGATGAGCCGTTATCACTCCCGAGACGAGAACAAGACAACTGAGATGAAAGCATTCCTCTCCAGGCTGGATTATCTGATCGAGAAGCTTGGTGTCTCTATAGGTCTTGTGCATCATTTCGGGAAGCCCTCAGAAATAGCTCGAGAAGGGGCGCAACAGTTAAGGGGAAGCAGTTCTATCTTTGATTGGGGTGATAGTTATCTCTCAATTAAAAGGAAGTCTAGGCAGGAAGACAAGGCATACGTCAAGTTGACGTTCGAACTCCGGAACGCAGAAGACCCGGACCCTCTCGTCTTGTGGCGGAATTCTCAAACCCTATGGTTCGAGGTTCAATCACAAGCCTCCCCCTCTTCGATCAGTGACCATGACATTATCAAGCTACTCCAGGCAGCGCCCGGGCCACTTATGCGGGCCGATTTGCTGAGCTCTATCGTTGAGGGCTTTAAGGTCTCTGAGGAAACAGCCAGGAACGCAATCGGACGGTCAAGACATCTCCTTGTAGAGGAGCATTTAAAGACACGGGGTAACCCGGTTAGGTATAGCCTCAAACCCGATTTAAGGTAATCCCGTTGTGAAAGGAGGGTCTATGGATCACAAATTTTTCAGTCAAATCGAAGGCGAATTTGCAGGCCGGGGCCTGGAAAGAAAGATCATGTCGATCATTCCTGTTCAACCCGGTTGGAGATGCGCTTATTGGAGCAAAGAAGAAAAGGCTTTCTCGTATAACCCTATTGTGTGTTGGGCGCTGTGCCTCCAATACGAGGACAAAGATATTTATCAGACCGTGGTCCCAATGGTTGCCTTTATGGATGAAAATAACCTCAATTTCGGGGATGCACCCACAAACTTCTCCACAATAGTATGGCCCGAAGGGCCTGAACCCTCCCCCCCGAAAGAGGAGGAAGCGTTGTGAAAAGTGTTTACATGTTTTGTGGTACCTGTCTTAAGGTAATTACCACAAGTCGCAAGGTTACCTTAAAAGAAGTTAAACGAATTCAATATGTTAAATCACTTTGTTTTCGTCTTGTGGTACTTGTGAAAAATCGTAAGTTACCACAAGTCGTTCCTAGTGATTTCAATAAGTTACGATTTGATGTCTTAAGGTACCCCCCCTATATATAACCTAAAGGGTTACCTTAAAAGGTTTCTAGGTGACCATTATGCTTTAAGGAAGAGGGAAGAATGGCCAAAAAAAAGGAACTTCAGGTGCAAGATGTGATTGACATAACCGGGAAGGCAGAACGCCGGGAGAAGAGGAGAACCCGGTTGAAAGGAGAGATTCGGCAGCGCCCTACCCCGTCAAATCTTTTCCCCTTCTCCCCTGCCCGACCGGACAGACCGAATCCCCTGGGTCTCCAGCTTGATAAATGGGATGTTCGAATCCTGAGATCAATTCAGGAACACGGCTTCAAACCCATCCGGGAGTTTTGCAAGTTTGCCAGGGTCCCTGAAAAGAAGTTTTACGAACGTTTCCGGGTCAACAGGGATTTGCCCGAGGCCATGAAGCTGCTCGCCTTCAGTAATCTTGCGGTTGCCTTTCCCAAGGCAATGGCCACGTTGACGGAGAAATTTTCCGAAAATGCGAAATGGGCAGAGCTATACCTGAAGGTGGTTGGTCTCCTGGGTGAGACTGGGGATTCAAACCTAAAGCTGATAAAAGAAAAGAATGGCCAGGAACCCGAATTGACTGAAATCGACGTGGATAAGCTAATTGAATGGAGTGGAAAGGAGAAGGCGAATGAAGATTGACATGAAAGCCGCGTCACCTATGGAATTGGCTTGGTATTACGGTGTTCTAACCGGTTATCCCAATGCTCATAAGGAATTGAGTTTTGAGAGGCTAAAAAGGGAACGTGCAAAGCTTATGTTAAGCGGAAGCCCTATCGAGACATGGCCGAAGGCTTTAAGGGAAGAGGACGACGATATATGGGAATGTCAGATCCGGGAACGATTGGGCTTGCAGGTTTCGGAGCATACGCGAATCATGGCCAGGTGCAAGTTGAAGAGAAGAGCCGAGTCAAGTTAGGTTTCGGACCCACCAAAGTAGAGGGACGATGGGCACAAGATGGGCACAGTAGAAAAAAACACCCTTGAGAATCAGAGAGTTAAAAAGGCGCAACGGTTATGCAATCCCTTGCCAAAGCGCCTTTATAGCCTTCCTGAAGCCGCTCATTACCTTGGAAGAACTACCTGGAGTCTTCGTCATTTGATCTGGAACGGTCGTTTACCCATCGTCCGGGATGGGAAGAGGATCTTCGTCGATGTGAGAGACTTAGATACTTACGTGGAGAAAAACAAATCTGTTTACCTCTAATCGAAGGAGCGGAACGAATCATCTGCAAGGATTGTCTAAACTCATTGTCCCAAATATTCACCAACGGCGAGCAAAGAACCGAAGTGGTATTTTGCCTTTTAATTCATACCCCGATAAAGGCAGGACTGGCAGAATGCACAGGGTTTGAGGGTCTGAAAGGGAAGGAGGTGAGAACCATGAAAGAAAAGGGACCGAAAGAGCTTACCAAGAGTCAACGTGATGAGATCGAGGCGCACAAAAAATCGGAGCGTCAGGGGTTAAGTGGCGGCGGTGTCACCAGAAAGATGGGTCACCCAGGAGTCGAGGGTGTTCAGACAAGACCGAGCAAGGAGGATTTAGGAGATACTAAGACGGTCACAAAGGGTGGAATTAGCATGACCATCAATGCGCCCAAAGGGTATCTGAAGAAGGGGAAGTAGTAGCCATGGGGGGCCGGTTCAGGCCGGTCCCTCCTCCTCCGGGCGGGGGGGCTGCCGTCGCCCCGGTGGGAGGTCGTTGTGGAAGTACCTACTTAGTCCGGCGCAACAGGGGTGAAAATCTCAGGGTACAGAATAGCACATGAAGAAAGGAGAACAGTCAATCATGGATGAGACATTTGAAAAATTAGCGAACGAAGCCGTGTACTGGGTTACCCTCCGCGATTTGCAGGCTAGGCGCAGAGAGGGCGAGGCCATACCCGCGCCTGAAAGAAAAGCCTCATTTCAGCGATGGCGTGAGGGTCAGGAAAAGGCCCTTAAAAGTCAGATTGAGGGTATGGCGAAATCTGTTGTTGAAACTTCATTGAAGGATTTGGTCAATGGTGGCCTGTATTCTGAAGAACTACTGATTAAGGGAGCAATGGATCTATTGAGCAAGGAGCCTGGCAAGGTGGCCTACACGGTATCCCTTTTGAGCCTGCTTCCCGAGATTCAGAAAGCTTTTGAAGAAGCTGTTTATCATCACGATTTGGCAACCTGGAATGGCCGATGTTCTGCGATAGACGATGAGCTTCGGCGATGGCAGAAGAAGGCTCTCCCTCTTTTTGAGGCGAATTTGATCAATGTGGACAAGAGGTTTCCGATTGATCGGGTTCAATTCATCGATGGCAAGGCTTATGACAAGTGGCTCTCGGATGCCCTCAAATCGAAGCCTATACCCTTCGATCCACATTCAGCATGGGTTGAAGGGTTGATTCAATTCTACACGGAAGTCTACAAGCCACTGGCTGAAGCTGAACTCAAAGAGCAAGAAAAGCCGAAGGCAGAGGTAAAGGCTGAACCTCCTAAGTCTCCCCAGCCATTTCAGGGCGGACTACCAAGCGATTGGCGAGAGGTCATGGGCAAGGACGAGTTGGACCTGGACGTGGATTTCAAAACTTTACGAGCGCGAAATTTAAGAGGTGGGAGGTGATGAACAATGAAAGCCATTGAAAAAATGACTTCAAGCGATGTCAAGCAAGAAATGGAACGCGCAGTTCAAGCTTTGCCGCAGGGCACTATCGATGATGGCGAGTATGATGAAGGCACAGGATTTGAATTTGAACAGTTCATTCCTCCAGCATCCGAAGATGAGATGGAAGAATCAGAACCCGAGCCCGAGAAACTTTTTGATTGGAAGGGAGAGCCCGTAGATGAACAGACCTGGGAGAAGAACTGGAATGAAGAGCATCCTTCTCCCTCCTTCGAGAAAAACACCAAGGAGTCTTATAACGAAGTTCCTGAAGGATATCCTTCTCCTGAGATGCAGCAGCAGGCAATGGCAGCGTTTGGAAGGAGCGTGTTCTCGGACATGGACGCCCTTGGAGATCGGTACGGGGATGACCTTGTCAAGAAATTCGACCGGGACTATAGGTTAGGAAAAGTCAAAATTCCCAGAGGAATAGACCGGACAGAGAACGCCCTTGAAAGAATGTTCCTTCATTGGGTTGATAAAACCAATACGCTGGGCAGGATGACCACGCAACAAGTGAAAGACCTGTTAGAAGCAGCCAGGGGAGTACCCTTGAGAACCCAGTCTCTTGATATGGTCAACCCCGGTCGTAATCGACCGAAGCCAAAACCAAGGCCACAGAGGAGGGGCGCTCGCAAGATTCCTGAGTTTTCCGAAGCTGATGGCCGAGAGATGATGGCCGATTATTTGGCAAAATATCCTGAAAGATTTGGTCAATGATAGGAGGGTACTATGTCACGATTTCTCTCAGATTTATCAAAATTGAAGCAAGAAACAGGTTGCACTGATGATGAGTGGAATGGGTTCTTTGGTCCCATGCTTGACAAAAAACTCGAAGAGTCAAAGGACGCCTTAGTGAAACGATATGGCGCGGAGGTGGTTAACCGGGGCTTGACATGGGGAAACGAGAGTCTTTCTCCAATGGAATTAGGCGCGTTGTCGGCGGAAGACATATTGTTTAAATATGCCGAAGAGAACCCCGGCGAACTTTCAAGAGAGGAGTTAAGTCGTTTTCTCGGAAAAGAGAAACCAAAGGCTCTCCTGAGAGATCCGTTTTCGCGTCCACTCGATGTTGACCGTTTGGATGTCGATGAACGGGGCGCTATCTTTGAAAAAGCTAAACCTGATAAAGTTTTCCCTCCAACCCCCTCCGATTCGCAAATGAGGAAAATGAGTTCAAAGGATGTCTTGAAAGCCTTCCATGCCGGTGGCGGGAAAAGGGTGTCGCAAAGTGGTGAGCGAAATTTCTAATCAAAAATGAGGACTACGATGGGTGTCTTTGAGAATTACAATCTCGCCAATATTACCGAAGGCATGAATAAGAAGATTGGCCTTAATATGCAGAATTTTCTCATGAACAAGAATTTTGGGCTTCTTACGGGAGCAGGAACTCCCCAGGAATTACCCTGGTTCAAGGGGTTTCAGGAGCAGATTAATAAGCAGAAAGATATTCAGGTCAACCAACTCTTCCGTGATGCGATGGCTCGTGGAATACGTGGAGGATCATTAGAACAACTCCTTCAACAGCCGGTCCAGGGAGGCATCCAGAATATAATAAGATCCATTCTAGGGCAATACCAGCAAGCTGGATCAAATACAGCCGGCCTAGCAGATACGGCCTTTAAACAATGGGCACAGAAGTTTCAATTGATGCTGGAATATCAGAAGATGAAAAATAAGCAAGCTCAACAGCAATTCGCTAATAAGATGGGCACCTTTAGCACAGGGCTGGATGTCGCCAAAGATACTGCTGCAGCAGTGATGGGGGGAATGGTTTGATAGCCACCTCTCTGTCTGGATGCGTTTTGAATGGATTTATGAAGGAGTGATGATCGGTGCCCTTAGAATCTATCATTTGCCGTAGGAAGCTTGATGAGGAGAGGGGCAACCCCTTCATTTGCGGCTGTCCCCTCTGCAAGCAAGACCGGGGTGAGGGAAGCTTAGAGATACCTGTTGTATGCCTGAATCCCTACGCTATGATGGACCGGGTGAATCATCCTGCATAGGCCAGCGCGTTTACAGAAAATCATGGCCTTAGAACGCAGGTTTTCTAAGAGGCGGTGACCATGGGCGGGGACAGGTCTAAAAGACGAATCGAAAAGCTCTTCTTCAAGAGAATGGACAAAGAACAGAAAAGGGCTAAGGGCAAGGCTAAGGACCAGGGGGAGATCATACCTCCTGAGCGATCCTGTGAAGTAGAAAAGTGAACTCTTAAGGTCGGTTGCTCTTTGACAAATGAACAAGGTTCATCGTTTTAACCTTCCTTCCGAGACCCGATAAGGCCGAAACAGGCCAGAGCCGAGAAGGAGGATAGTATTCTTACCTTTACCTCA
>Ga0214473_10006888_pt1 | contig 13538 bp, 12 predicted proteins | sample RVTome_7_FD_203509 | JGI IMG/M metagenome (GOLD analysis project Ga0214473, IMG submission 203509) | Soil microbial communities from uranium-contaminated site in the Upper Colorado River Basin, Wyoming, United States - RVT98D197 | ecosystem: Environmental > Terrestrial > Soil > Contaminated >...
TCGACGCGCGGCTGTATACCCCGATCACGGTCGTATTCCAGAAGTTCACCCCCTCCATGTTCGCCCGCATCGCCGGCGACAGCGTTCGCATGGTCTACGTCGAGATCGAGGGCCCGGAGGTGCTGGACAGCACGATTCAACAGATCGAGCTTCTGCTGGCCAAGCGGCACGAGGTGTCCTTGGATGAAGCCGACTTCTCCGTCACCACCCAGCAGGATATCATCGAGACCCAGGAGTCGACCACCGCCGCCTTCCGCAACCTGCTGGGCTGGGTGGCCGGGGTGTCCTTGATCGTCGGAGGGATTGGGATCATGAACATCATGTTGGTGAGTGTGACCGAGCGGACCCGGGAGATCGGCATTCGCCAGGCCATCGGGGCCGCACCGCAAGACATCCGCTGGCAGTTCCTGACCGAAGCGGTGGTGCTGAGCCTGGTAGGCGGGCTGATCGGGGTGTTGGTCGGCATTGCCGGCGCGCTGATCTTCGGGGCGGTGAGTGACCTGCGCACGGTGATCGTCACCAGCTCGATCGTGCTGGCGTTTCTCTCGGCCGCGGTGGTGGGGATCTTCTTCGGCTTCTACCCGGCCAATCGGGCCTCCCAGCTCGATCCCATCGAGGCCCTGCGCCATGAGTGAGCCGCACCGGTTGAGATCTGGAAGAGCAGACGGAGGCGTAGTGATGACTGGCAACTTGAGATGGGTCTGGGCGGTGATGGGCCTGATGTTCCTGGCCGGATGCGCGGCGGGCGCCGAGCCCGCCGGCGGCGCCGGCGTTCTGTCGGAGGGTTATGAGGGCGCGCTGCCGGTCCAGACGCAGTTGATCGTGGGGACTCTCAGACTGGAGGAGGGCGAGTGGGCGGTGTCGGCCGAGCAAGCGGCGCAGTTGATCCCGCTGTGGAAGGCGGTCCGCAGCCTGAGCTCCAGCGACACCGCCGCGGAAGCCGAGGTGGCGGGGCTCCTGGAACAGATTCAGGAGACCATGACCGCCGAGCAGATGCAGGCGATCGCAGCGATGCAGCTTACGCAGGAGGACCTCTTTGGAGAGATGCAGGAGCTGGGGATCGGGCCGGGTGGAGCCGAGGGGGGCGACCAAGTCTTCACATTCGGCGGGCAGGCATCCGGCGAAGGGCAAGCTGCCGGCGGCGGCCCGCCGGAGGGGTTCATCGTGGAAGGCGGCCCGCCGGAAGGCTTCCAGGGCGGTGGGCCGGGAGGCGGCGGCCAGTTCTTCACTCAGGATCTGGATCCCGACCAGATCGCCACGCTGCAGGCCGAACGAGGCGGGCAGGCGCCTGGGGAAGGACGCGCCGGGCTGTTCTTGATCGAGCCGCTGCTGGAGCTGCTGGAGGCCAGGGCCGGGGCTTGACCGCCGGGCGGTTGACAAGGACGCTGCGGACAGTTTCAATCTGAGGATGCTTCAACCGTGGAGGAGGCGTATGACGGTGAGGATGCGAATGGGACGGGTGTTTCAAGTCGCGTTGCTGGTGGTGCTGAGCGCCTGCTCGGCCGGTGGGGCGATCGATGAGGCGGCTCAGGCCACCGAGGCGCCTCGGGCCGAGGCGCAGGGGACGACCGCCGGGCCCGATGGCTCGTCCGGTGCTTCGGAAGGGCAGGTTGTCTTCCAGATCCAGCCCGCTGAAACGGAGGCGCGCTTCATCATCGGCGAGATCCTGGGAGGCCAACCCAATACGGTGATCGGAGTCAACAACCAGGTACAGGGCCAGATCACGCTGGATTTCTCCGATCCCGCCGTGAGCCAAATCGGGGCGATTGAGATTGGTGCGGATGCCTTCGTGACCGACAGCAACCTGCGCAACCGGGCGATCAATCAGTTCATCCTGGAGTCTGGGACACATCCCCTCATCACCTTCGTTCCGGCCTCGATCAGCGGTCTGCCGGGAGCCTCGGCCGTGGGACAGCCGGTACAGCTCGAAATCACCGGCGACCTGACGATCCGCGACATCACCCAGCCCGTGACCTTCACGGCGGAGGTGGTGCTGGCAGCGGAAAACCGCCTGGAGGGCAGTGCCACCGCCACGATCCAGAGGGCCGATTTCGAGCTAACCATCCCACAGGTCCCGCGGGTCGCGGGGGTCGATGAGGCGGTGGTGCTGGAGCTCGACTTCGTGGCCCTGGCTCCGTGACCCGTCCACAGGATTCATGCCCTTTCTTCACAATTCCCACACAATCTCTTGATAGGATCGCTTAAGAGAAGGGGCGCGACGGCAAAACAAGGGCTATGAGATGGCCAAGACCATCATGGTTGTGGACGATGAGCCCAGGCTGGTATCGCTGGTCGAGGCCTACCTGACCCAGGAAGGCTTCCGGGTCGTCACGGCGGGCGACGGACGCCAGGCGCTGTTCTTGGCGCGGCAGGAGAAGCCGGACCTCATCGTCCTGGACATCATGATGCCGGAGATGGATGGGTACGATTTCATGCGCCTGCACCGCAAGGAGCAGGAAACCCCCATCATCCTGCTCACCGCCCGGGTGGAAGACGACGACAAGGTGCTGGGCCTGGAGCTTGGGGCCGACGACTACCTGACCAAGCCCTTCCGGCCGCGCGAACTGGTGGCCCGCATTCGAGCGGTGCTGCGGCGCATGGGACAGGTCCGACCCAGCGCCCAGGTCCTGCGGGCCGGCGACATCAGCGTGGACCGGGAAACTCACACCGTCCAGGTGGCGGATCGCTATGTGGATCTGACCCCCTCCGAATTCGACCTGTTGGCGACGCTGATGTCGTTTCCGGGCCGGGCCTACTCCCGCCTGGAACTGCTGGACCGGATTCAAGGGGTGGCCTACGAGGGTTACGAACGCACGATCGACGTCCACGTCAAGAATCTACGGGCGAAGATCGAAGCCGAGCCGCGCACACCCCGCTACATCCAAACGGTCTACGGCGTCGGCTACCGCTTTGCCCGGGACTGAGCCGCGATGCGCCTGGGAATCAAGCTGATCCTGGCGTTCCTGGCGGTGGGCCTGGCCGGCGTGGGCCTGGTGGCCCTGGTGGCGGTGCGCGCCACCGCCAATGAGTTCGGCCGCTTCGTCTTCAACCAGGTTCAGGGATCCTTCACCGAGGAACTGCGCCAGTACTACCAGGAACACGGGGGGTGGGCTGGAGTCCAAGACGTCTTGCTGGTGATGCCTGAGGGGATTCCGGGCAACCGGATGCGGGCCTTCGAACGGGCCGTCGGGCCGCTGACCCTGGCTGATGCACAAGGCGTGGTGATCATCGGCGGGCCCGGTCTGCGGCCGGGTGCGGTGCTGCGTCAGGAGCTGCTGCGGGCGGCCACGCCGGTGCAGGTGGACAACCAGGTGGTCGGTTTCTTCGTCGCCTCGCCGGAGGCCTTCGCCCGCAGCCAGGCGGAGGCCAACTTCCTGTTTCGCACCAACCGCCTGCTGATCATCGGAGCGATAGGTGCCATCGCGCTCGCGCTGCTGTTGGGGGTCCTGCTGGCCCGCTCCTTCACTCAGCCCATTCGTGACCTAACCACGGCCGCGCAGGCGATCGCCTCCGGCGAATTGGAGCAGCAGGTGCCGGTTCGCTCCGAAGATGAGCTAGGGCAGCTGGCGCAGGCCTTCAACCGGATGAGCGCCGAGCTGGCCCGTTCGCGCGATCTCAGGCGCCAGATGACCGCCGACATCGCCCACGAGCTGCGCACACCGCTGAGCGTGATCCTGGGGCAGATCGACGCCCTCGATGAAGGGGTGGTGCCGCCCTCTCCGGCGGCTTTCGAGATCCTGCGCGATGAGACCTCCCGCCTGGGCCGATCGGTAGAAGACCTGCGCACCCTCTCTCGCGCCGACGCCGGCGAGCTGCCGCTCGAGCGCCGGCCCGTGGCGCCGGCCAGGCTGATGGAACAGGCCTTGGCGGCCCACCGCCCCCTGGCCTTGGAGAAGGGGATCGCGCTTCAGTTGGAAGTACAGCCGGAGCTCCCAGACCTGGTGGTCGATCCCGACCGCATGGCCCAGGTGCTGGGCAACCTGCTGAGCAACGCACTGCGCCATACCCCGCAAGGCGGGGCCATCACCCTGGGGGCGGCCCGGGCCGGATCGGCGGTCCAGCTCCGGGTGCAGGACACCGGGGCGGGGATCGATCCGCCGGATCTCGGGCACCTCTTCGAGCGTTTCTACCGCGCCGACCGCTCCCGCCAGCGCGAGACCGGCGGCTCGGGGCTGGGCCTGGCCATCGCCAAGGCCATCGTCGAGCTGCACGGCGGGCAGATCTGGGCCGAGAGCACCCCTCCCCACGGGACCACCGTTCTCGTCCGCATGCCTCTGTCCACCACTTCAGTCGCCGCCTCCCGCTCCTGATTCCGCCGAATTGGGTTGCAAATCGCTTCTCACATAGAGCCTGTGATCCGTAAGGTGATAGACCAATCTGTAGTGATGCTGCAGGTAAGCCTCAACTTGCGGAAGTTCGAATCGGGCCAGCGCGACCTGTTCTGGTTTATATCGCTGGATTGCGGAGATGATCTCGACCTGAGACAGCTCGCCCGTGAGGAGCCGCTTTCCGGTCAACGCGGCGACTTCTGGAGGAACGGGCTTGCCAAGCCATATGGCGAACATCGGGCGATCGGTCAAGATGTAGTTCGTCGCATCTGCGTATTCCCGCATTACATCCAGCATGCCCACGGCTTCTATCTCCCTCGAGTCCGCGGGCGGCGGTCTCAGGTTTGGAAGTCGGAAGTCCAGTTCGCGGACTGAATTCGACAGGCCGGAAGCAACGAAATACGGGATCAAGACGGCGACGGCCACATGCATGGCCGCACCAACGCTCACGGGCCGTAGTTTCCGGAATCGATCTCGGATGGCGACCAGGAATTCACCGATGGCGACGCCCGCCAGAATCGCAACGGGTATCGTGACGAGCAGTTGGTGGTGGTACCAGATGGGCGAATACTGCGAGAGCAGAAGGAAGCCTGCCAGGGCCCAGCCCGTGAGGTACAGCCCGGTTGGCCGCCCCCGTTGGATGACATATACACTCCCGATGACGGCCAGGAAGATGGCCGGCAGCGACTCGCTGAGGTACCCGGCTATCGTGGTGGGGTCGGAGAACTCAGTCGACCGCGCAGTCCAATGGGTCACCGTGAGTTGGGAGAGCCCATCCGGGTATATGGAGATCAGCCCAATGAGAAGAGCCGTGATCCCGAATCCGCCTGTCCAGAACACGCAGGGGGCGAGGAACTTGCTCCAAGAACCCCTTTTGCGAAATCCCTGCCACTCCTGAGCGATCAGGCCCGCGACAAACAGCGGGGCCAGCAGCCCAGTGAACAGCTTGGTCATGATGGAGAGAGCCAGCGCAAACCCCGAGAGGACCAGCCAGAGCTTCTTCTTGTCCTTGTGCCAGTAGCTGATCGCCAGGAATGAAAGCATGGCCAATGCAATTGCCGGGAGTCCGACCATGATCGATACGCTGAGTCTCAGGTAGGACGGAAGCAGGATCAAGATCAGGCCGCCGGCAATCGCGTGAGGAGTCCCCCAGAACGCTCTGAGATACTGCACAGCCGCCCAGAAGAGCACACAGGAGAACAAGATTATGATGAGGCGTACCACGGTGAGATTCACCCCGACGATCTGGAACAAGGCCGCGATGAGGTAGGTCAGGAGGGGCGGCTGGTCGCTCCAGACGTCGGTATACAGTTCGGCTCCCTGGTTGACCAGGAGCGACTTCATCAGGTTTACGCCTTCATCCGCATCCAGCTCGAACGCAAACCTGAAAGGGTAGAAGAGGATCACCGCGGCGGCGAGCATCCACGGGGACAGCAGCCAAAGCAGGCGGCCGGCCCGTGCTCTGTTGCGCAGTGCGCTGACCTTGTCCATTGGGTAGAGGCAGGATGTGGTTGCGGATAGACTACGGATTGAGGATGTGAGTATATCAACCTTCCGGCCAGGTCGTGTTATCCTGGGCTCGGCGTCCCTCACGCCAGACCTCCTTACCGGGGACCCGTGCTTCCCGGCGACGCGGGGGTGAAGGGGATCGCTGTCCTCGAGGGTGCGCGAACGCATGCTCAAGACCGCAGAGAGTTGCATAAGCGCCCGGCGCAATGTCCTCCGGCAAGGTGCCGCCTCCCCCAGCAGCTCATCCGAAAGCCCCCACTTCGCCAGCAACGTCCCGGCGGCGACGGCTCTGCGGACCCTGCTGGCCCACCGCGGGGTGCGCGCCCCCCACACCGGCCAACCCTTCAGCGAAGCCATGGTCTTCGGCATTGCGGGCGGCATCGGCGCAGGTGTTTTCACCTTCCGCTATGAGAAGGAAGACTTCTCGAGCTTCTTCGTAGCCGGTCGCCACTTGTGGGAAGACGATCTGAGCTATTTGCAGCTCGGTTCGAGCCGGTTCGGCGTAGAAACCCAGATCCAGGAGGCAACCGGCGCCAAGAAGGGCCTGCTGCAGCTGCAGGAGCTGCTGTCGGCCGCAGGCCCGGTGATCGCCTGGGTGGATATGGCCAACCTGCCCTACCGGGGCATGCCCGAACACTGGAGCGGAGGCGGCTACCACGTCGTCCTGGTGTACGAGCTCGACCTGGCCCAGGGCCGGCCTGCGGGCCTGCCACAGCGGGCTGACCTCCATCCTCGACTTCACCGAGCACTACGGCACCGGGGGAGGGCTGGCACGTCCGCTCTTCAGCGACTTCCTGCAGGAGGCCTCCCAGGCGCTGGACCGGCCGGATCTGGCGGAGCTGGCCGAGCGATACGCCCAACTGGGCGCGGCCTGGAGCGCGCTGGCGGAGGCTGCCCTGCCGGACGAAGTCGCTCCGCTGCGCGAGGCCAAGCAGCTCCTGCGCCACAAGGCCGAGCTCTTCCTGTCTGAAGGCGCCCGCGGCCGAGAGAGCTACGTGGAGATTTGGTCCCGGCTCGACCAGCTCGCCGAAGGGGCTGCCGAGACCTTTCCCCTGCCGCAGGCGGAAATCGAGAGCCTGCTGCAGGGGCTCTCCCAGCGGGTTGGCGAGCTCCACCGGCTAGAGTCCCAGGCTGCAGCGGCGCTGGATCAGGCCGCCCGGCGCGACCAGCCTTGAGCCGAGGTGTTGTAGTACCGTAGTCCTATCGGACCAATCCCAAAGGAGGAAGTGATGGAGCAGCAAACCCCCAGCCCAATGATGGAGGCGGGACGCCGACCGCTTCTATCCGCCCGCCAGATCGGCGTCGCAGCCGCCTTCGGCGGCGCGGCGCTGGCGATCGTTCTGGCCGGCATCACCATCCCCATCCCCGGGACCCCGGTGGTCACCGATCCGCGTGAGATCTTCACCACCACCGGCGCTTCGCTCACCGGGCCCGTCGGCGGCATCGTCATCGGGATTCTGGCCGGCATCGCCGAGCCGGGGATTCCACTCGCCAGCCTGCTGGCGCATATCGTGGGGGGCGTTGTCAACGGATTCGTCTATAAGAATCTGAGCTGGCGCTTCCGCCAGAACAACGTCACCCGGCTGGCGTTGTGGGCGGTGCAGGTGCTGTTCTACTACTACATCGTGGTCGTGCCGCTCTTCGTGGTTGGCCTGGTCGCCTTCTATCCGGATCCGGAGTACGGCGGCTTCTTCGCCCTGCTCGGCGCGCTGGAAGCCGGGGTGATCCCCGAGAGCATCCTGACCACGGTGGTCACCACGATCATCATGGCCGCCCTCCCGGAGCGCTATCGCCGGCCGCTTTGGTAAGCTGAAGCGCAGTAGACTCACTCCATAGCCCGTCCGCCCCCAGGCCGCGGCTGCACGCACAGCCGCGGCCTGGGGCGGTTGGACCGGGGATCAGCCTGACTCCGCCTCCATGACCTTCGACATCGAGTTTCAGGATGTCTCGTTTCAGTATGAGGGCGCTCGCACGCCTGCCCTCCAGCATGTGAACCTGGCCGTCCGGCCCGGCGAGATCGTGCTGTTGACCGGGCCAGCTGGGAGCGGCAAGACCACCCTGTGCAGCTGCATCAACGGGCTAGTCCCCCACTACCACGAGGGGAGCTTGACCGGGCAGGTTCTGGTGCGCGGTTATGACACCAAGCGGGCGCGCATCGGAGGGCTGTCCTCCCTGGTCGGTCTGGTGTTCCAGGATCCGGAGAGCCAACTGGTTACCGCCAGCGTGGCCGATGAGGTGGCCTTCGGTCCGGAGAACCTGGGGGTCCCACGGGAGGAGATCACTCGCCGGGTGGCGGAAGCCCTGCAAGCGACCCGGCTGGCTGGATACGACGAGCGGGATCCCTTCAGCCTGTCCGGCGGCGAACAGCAGGCCACCGTGATCGCCGCCATCTACGCCATGCACCCCGAGATCTACGTGATGGATGAACCACTGGCCAACCTGGACCCGGCCGGGCGGGCCCAGGTGCTGCGGCTGGTGATCGAAGTTGCTCGGCGGCGGGGCAAGACCCTCTTTCTGGTCGAGCACTCGCTGGAGGAGACGCTGCCGTTTGTCGAGCGGCTGATCGTGTTGGATGGCGGCCGCCTGGTGCGGGACGGACCGGTGGAGCAGGTGCTGGCGGCCGGCGACATCCCGGAGGTGTTCACCCGCCCGCCCATTGTGCGGCTGGCGGAAGGCATCCGGCTTGACCCCCTGCCGCTTACGCCGCAGGACTTCTACGCCAGACTGCGACATCAATATCCACTCGGCCGGTACACTGAATCCGCAAAGCAGGAGCCGGCGCCCCCGGACGGCCCGGCCGTCATCGAGTTCCAGGACGTGCACTTCTCCTACAACGGTCAGTCCGCCGCGCTGGACGGCGTAGACCTGCAAATCGGCCAGGGGGAGCTGGTGGCCATCCTGGGCCGCAACGGATCCGGCAAGACCACCCTGGTGCGCCACATCATCGGACTACTGCAGCCGGAGCGCGGACGGGTCACCGTGCTCGGGCAGGACGCCAGCCGGACCCCGGTGCATGAACTGGCGCGTAGGGTGGGGTTCTGTTTTCAGAATCCCAACCATCAGTTGGTGGCCTTCAACGTGCTGGATGAGATCAGCTTTGGGCTGAACGCCCACGGGATCGCAGCCGAGGAGTTCGACACTCGCATTCAGCAGTCCCTGGAATTCGTCGGTCTGCAGGAGTATCGCCAGGCCGAGATCTTCGACCTGGGCAAGGGGCAGCGGCAGCGCCTGGCGCTGGCCTCGGTCCTCGCGCTGCGTCCCGACATCCTGGTGATCGACGAACCCACCACCGGCCAGGACCCGCGCATGGCCCAGGAGATCTTCGAAATCCTGAGGCGGCTGAATCGAGAGGGCACGACGGTGCTGCTGATCACCCACAACCTGGGACTGGCGGCAGAATATGCCACCCGGGCGGTGGTGGTAAAGGCGGGCAGGATCGACTTCGACGGCTCCTTCCGGGAACTGCTACCCGATCTCGAGCGCCTGCGGGCCAACTCATTGGAGCTACCGCAAACTACCCTCTTGGCCAGCTTGCTGGCAGCGCACGGCGTCCAGCCCTGGCTGACCAGCTACGAGCAGCTGGCGCGAGCCCTGCAGGCACTGACGGGAGCTGCCGGTGCCGATTGAATTTCAGAAGGGCGAGTCGACCCTCCACCGCCTGGACGCCCGCACCAAGCTGCTGTTGTTCGTCGGACTCACGGTGGTGGCGGTGATCATCATCGACCCGGTCTTCATCGCCATTCTGTTCCTGGTCCTGTATGCCTTCGGCGCCCGGGCCGTCGATCGGGCGCTGCTCAACCGCAACTTGCGCGTGCTGGTGGTCATTTTCTCCACCTTTTCGCTTTTCCAGATCCTGTTCTTCACCCCGGAGGACGCCTTCCTACTCTTCCACCTGATCCCCGGACGAGAGTGGATCCCGGTCACGGTGGAGGGTCTGATCCGCGGGATGGCCGTCTTCTTCCGCTTCTTTATCGTCGTGCTCTCGGTTCATTTGATGCTCTACACCACGCCTCCGGTCTACCTGGTGCTGGGACTCACCCGGCGCGAACGCCGGCGTGGGTTGCTGCGAACCGCCGGGGTGACCATGCTGCTCGGCGCGGTGTTCTACGCCGCAGCCCGGCTCGCCATCCCTGAGACGATCGCCCGGCTCCCATTCGAAGCCGGGGCGCAGCTGGCCGTGGCGGCCGCAGCCGCGGTGTTGGCCGCCTTCGTCGTTTTCAGCCTGGCCACCCATGGACTGCCGCCGGAGATGGGCCTGGCGCTGAGCATCGGTTTCGCCACGGTGGGGATCCTCTCCCAGCAAACCCAGCGGATCACCGACGCCCAGAAAGCCCGCGGCTATGACGTGAAGCCGAAGAACCTGATCCGGCGAGTACGGGTGTTGACCGCGCTGCTGCTGCCGATCTTCCTGGCCACTTTGGAACGCTCCCAGGACATTGCGGTCGCCATCCTGGCGCGGGCCTTCGACTACAACATCTCGGCCAGAACCTATCGCCAGGAGCTGCGCTTCGCAGCATCAGACTACCTGGTGATGGCGCTCATGATCGGCCTCATCCTGGGGGGGCTGGCACTCAATGCCATGGGGGTAGGCAACCCCACCGAGCAATTCGTGCTGCGCGCATTGGGCGCATGACCGCGCCGGAAGGAGAACAGCCATGACCGAGCACTTTCTGGATGACAGCGTCACCCAGCCCTTCTGGGACAATACAGTCCAGCCCCGGCTGGAGATCGAGTCCGGGGACACGGTGGTGATGGAGGTTCCGGAATCTTGCGGCCAGGTGACTCCGGATTGGACCGACGAGCAGTTGGCCAAGATCGATTTCTCCAAGATCCACGCGCTGATCGGCTCGATCTATGTCAAGGGCGCACTGCCGGGCGACACGCTGCAGGTGGAGGTCCTGGGTATGGACCACAAGGGCTGGGGCTGGAATGGGCACCTACAGGGATTCGGCCTGCTGGCGGAGGACTTCGACTTCGCCTATATCCACCACTGGGAGTTGAAGGACGCCGAGTGCCGCTTCGGGGTCAAGGACATCGTGGTCCCCTTTGAGCCGTTCTTCGGAAGCATGGGCGTCGCCCCGAAGGAACCGGGACGGATCAACACCATTCCGCCACGGGCCAACGCCGGCAACGTGGACATCCGCAGCCTGGGGCCCGGTGCCACGGCCTGGCTCCCGATCTTCGTGGAAGGGGCGCTATTTGCCTGCGGCGATTGCCACGGGGCCCAGGGGGACGGCGAGGTGTGCGGCACCGGCATTGAGACCCCCATGCGCACCACCATTCGGCTGTCGGTGCGCAAGGACCTGGCCGTGCGGGAGCTGCAGTTCCAGGCCCGCAGCCCGCTCAGCCGGACCGACACCCAGGGCTACCACGCCACCACAGCCCACGGGCCGGATTTGATGGAGAACGCCAAGAACGCGGTGCGGCACATGGTGGACTGGCTGGAGGCCATGCACGGCCTGACCCGCAGCCAGGCCTACAGCCTGTGCAGCGTGGCGGCGGATCTTCGGATCAGCGAGATCGTCGACGCGCCGAATTGGATCGTGTCGGCCTACATGCCGTTGAGCATCTTCCGTTAGCGCCGCCAGTTTCGCGGATGACTAGCCGGCAGCCGCGCGCCGCTGCAGGGCGCTAGTCGGCCTGCTCCACCCGGAACCAGGCGAAGACTCGGTCGGGGACCACCGGATTGGCAGCCACCAGCAGCAGGCCGCTCCAGGCCCGACCCTCTTCGTCGGTCGTGGACCAGGAGCTCCAGGCCAGCTCCGGCGCCGCCTCCTGCCCCACTTGAGTCCAGCCGATCTCGGCCAATTGATCGGCGTACTGGGAGGCAAGCTCGCCTGGAGAGAGCTCGGTCTGCAGTACCGCCGAGGTGTCCGCCATGCCGTCGCCGCTGCTACTGCCACCCGACTGAACCACTGAGCCCCCCGGGGAGGCGAGTTGGGGGATCATCGCCGAGGCGTCGTCCGTCGGTCCATACGTCTCCGGATCACAGGCGGAGTATTGCACGGGGGACTGGATATTCAACCGCACGTCGGTCCCCTTGCCGGGGATTTCGAATGCGCTGAGGTAGATCTGGGCCTCGTCCTGGTTGAGGCAAAACGTGGCAGTCGGCCAGGAGGCGGAGACAAATCCTCCGCCGTAGGGCTGCTGCGGTGCATTTTCCCAGCCGGCCTGAAGCAGTTGCTCCTGGTAGAACGTCAAGACCGCATCCGGAGCCATGTCCACGTCTAGAATGACTTCCGTGCCCCCCATCTGCTGGTCTCGAATTGTGCTCCCGATCACCCGGCTGCCCTCCGGGATCGGCAGCTCGAGCGGAAGGCTCTCCGGCAGCGCGCCGATGAGCACGGTGGTGCCCTCGGCCCCTTCGGGGGAGGGATAGTGGAGCGCCCGTCCGACGAACTCCCGCAGGGCGGCTTCGTCGCCTCCGATGACCTGCGCCGGTCCACCCCCGGTGCCTCCACCCGATACGATCTCGACGCGTCGTTCCACGACCTCCGGCCCGGATTCACCGATTGGTTGGCCCCCGCGGGCGCAAGCCGCCGCCGCGAGCAGTGTGAACAGCAGGATTGGCCTCATGGTCCCTCCTCCAGGCGGCCTGTGCCTGATGACTCGATTGTAAGGCTATTCGGTGAGAGCCTGTTCGCCCGGCTGCTGGAAGCAGACCGGGCATAGGCGGTGGCCAGATTACGGAGCAGCAGGCTCGGCCGGTGTGCGAGCCAACTCGCGCATCCGGCTGAGGTCGACCAACTTCCCGTGGCTGATGACCTGAACCGGCTCAACGTGGTTGCGCAGCGCCTCCAGCACGTCGGGGGCACCCAGCACCACCAGGTTGGCCAGCGAGCCCACCCGGAGCTGGAAGTCGGCCAGGCCGATCGCCTGGGCGGCGCTGGTGGTGATCATGTCGTACAGGCTCTCCATCTCATCGGCGGTGGTCATCCACAACAGGTGGGAGGCCAGGAAGGCCACTTCCAGCAGGTTGTTGCGGCCGTAGGGGTAGTAGGCGTCGGTGATGTCGTCCTGACCCAGGCACACCAACGCTCCCGCCTGGAGCAGTTCGCGCACCGGCGCGTGCAGAGGGCCGGTATGGGGATCGCTTACTATGCCCATGGCCGCTTGCTTGAGCACGGCAATGACCTTGTGGAGATAGGGCCTGGGGTATAGGCCCATGGCGCGGGCATGATGGGCCAGCGCTCGGCCCTGCCAGCCGCGGCGGATCGCCTCCAGCGCCATCATCTCCAGGGTGCGTAGCCCCGGATCACCGGCGTCGTCCACCAGCATCGAGACCGGCACGTCAAACTTCACCGCCAGGTCGAACACCTGCCGCACATGCTCCAGCATGTCCGCTTCGGTGTACTCGATCCAGGGAATGCCGCCCACCACGTCTGCACCCAGCTCCAATGCCTGACCCAGCAGGCCGGCGGCCGCCGGCTCACGCACGATCCCGTCCTGCGCGAAGGCCACCACCTGGAGCTGCAGCACCCCGGCAAACTCGTCGCGCGCTTTCAGCAGCGCCTTGACACCCTCCAGCCTGGCCTTGCTGTCCACGTCGGCGAAGCCACGAACATGGGTGCAACCGTGCAGCACGGCCTGGGCCAGGGCCCGGCGCACGTTCTCGATGATCCAACTCTCGTCGTACTTCTCCTTGACCCGGGCGGCCAGTTCGATGGCCGCCATGGCCTCACCCATGCCTTCGCCCTGGTA
>Ga0214473_10006889_pt1 | contig 13538 bp, 11 predicted proteins | sample RVTome_7_FD_203509 | JGI IMG/M metagenome (GOLD analysis project Ga0214473, IMG submission 203509) | Soil microbial communities from uranium-contaminated site in the Upper Colorado River Basin, Wyoming, United States - RVT98D197 | ecosystem: Environmental > Terrestrial > Soil > Contaminated >...
CTCCAACGACCTGCCCTGGCGCCGGTGCGCCCACGTGGTCCACGTTCGCGCTCTGCCCGACGGGCGCCTGGACGAGGCCGACTTCGACCGGCAGCTCGCCCGCCACGGGGCCCAAGTGGCGCTGGTGGCGGTGGCCGGGGCCTCCAACGTGAGCGGGTTCGTGCAGCCCATTCACCGGCTGGCCCGGAAGGCGCACGCCGCCGGGGCCCGGATCCTGGTGGACGCGGCGCAGCTGGCGCCCCACCGGCCGGTGGACATGCTGGCCGACGACCATCCCGAGCATCTCGATTTCGTGGTGGTGTCGGCCCACAAGATGTACGCCCCCTTCGGGACCGGCGCGCTGATCGGCCCCAAATCGTTGTTTCTCGAGACCCCGCCCGAGTACCGAGGCGGCGGCACGGTGGACGCCGTGACGCTCGACGACGTGATCTGGGCCGGCATGCCCGACCGGGAGGAGGCCGGCAGCCCCAACGTGGTCGGCGCGGTGGCGATGGCGGCGGCGGCTCACGCGCTCATGGAAATCGGCATGGACGCCGTGGCCGAGCATGAAAACGAGCTGGTGGTCCGCGCGCTGGAGCGGCTGGCCCGGGTGCCGGGGCTCACCATCTACGGCGAAACCGACCCGGCCCGCTCGCGCGACAAGGTAGGCGCCATCCCGTTCAACGTGTCCGGGACGCCCCACGCGCTGGTCGGCGCGATCCTGGGCTACGAGGGCGGCATCGGCGTGCGGCACGGCTGCTTCTGCGCTCATCCCTACGTGGTGCACCTGCTCCGGCTCTCCGACGCGGACGCCGCGGCGTGGCGCGCCCAGGTCGCCCGCGGCGACCACTCCAACATGCCCGGCATGGTGCGGGCCAGCTTCGGCTGTTACAACACCATCGAGGACGTCGACCGTTTGGCCGAGATGCTGGAGCGCATCGCCCGCGGCGAGTATCGGGGCCGGTACCATCAACTCACTTCGGGCGAGTACGTCCCGGACGACGTGGACGAGCGGTTTGACGAGTACTTCGCGGTCCCGGAACCATCCTGGTTGCGTCCCGGACCCGGACCGCGAGCCTGTGGTGGTTGATAGTGAAACGTGAAAGGTGAAACGTGAAACGACGTGACTTCGTGCAGGCCACCGCCCTCGGCGCCGCCGCCGCCACCCTTGGCCCGGTGCACGGAGCGCCAGCGCCTCACCGAAACGAACCACTCCCCACCCGACCACTCCCCCAATCAGATCTCGACGAAACCACCATCGCCGCCCTCCAGGCCGACATGGCCGCCGGCCGGCGCACCGCGCGATCCGTCACCGCGGCGTATCTCGCGCGGATCGAGGCGATCGACCGGGCCGGCCCCACGCTCCGCTCGGTCATCACCACCAATCCCGAGGCCCTCGCCCTCGCCGATGCCCTGGACGCCGAGCGGCGGGCCGGGCGGGTGCGGGGACCGCTGCACGGCATTCCGGTCCTCATCAAGGACAACGTCGCGACCCACGACCGCATGGCCACCACCGCGGGCTCGCTCGCGCTCGCGGGCCTGATCGCGCCGCGGGATGCGTTCATCGTCCAGCGGCTCAGGGCCGCCGGCGCGGTGATTCTGGGGAAGACCAACCTCTCCGAGTGGGCCAATTTCCGTTCCACGCGCTCGTCGTCCGGCTGGAGCGGCGTGGGCGGCCAGTGCAGGAATCCGTACGCCCTCGACCGCAATCCGTGCGGGTCGAGCTCGGGCACCGGCGCCGCGATCTCCGCCAACCTGGCCGTCGTGGGTATCGGGACCGAGACCGACGGCTCGATTGTCTGCCCGTCCAACGCCTGCGCGCTGGTGGGGATCAAGCCCACGGTGGGACTGGTGAGCCGCACCGGGATCGTCCCCATCGCGCACAGCCAGGACACCGCCGGGCCCATGTGCCGCACCGTGACCGACGCCGCGATCCTGCTCGCCGCCATCCAGGGCCGAGATCCGGCCGACCCCGCGCTCAACGGGCCCGTCGCGCCCGTCGCGCCCGTCGCGACCGACTACACCGCCTCCCTCGACCCCAACGGCCTCCGCGGCGCCCGGATCGGCGTCCCCCGCGCGCGCTTCTGGAGCTACAGCCCCGAGACCGATCGGCTGTGCGAAGCGGCGCTCGCCGCCATGCGCGAGGCGGGCGCCGTGATCGTCGATCCCGCCGACCTGCCGCACGCGGGCGAGTACGACGATTCCGAATTCGAGGTCCTGCTCTACGAGTTCAAGACCGACCTCAACGCCTACCTCGCCGAGTGGGCGCCGGCCGCTCCCGCCCGGACCCTGGCGGATCTCATCGCGTTCAACACCCAGAACCGTGACCGCGAGATGCCGTATTTCGGCCAGGAGATCTTCGAGCGGGCCCAGGAGAAAGGGCCGCTCACCGACCAGGCCTACCTCGACGCCCTGGCCAAGAACCAGCGGCTGTCGCGGGCGGAAGGGATCGACGCGGTGATGAGCCAGCACCGGCTGGACGCGCTCGTGGCGCCCACCGGCAGCCCGCCCTGGCCCACTGATTTGATCAATGGGGACCATTTCACCGGGGCCAGCTCCACACCGGGTGCCGTCGCGGGGTATCCCCACGTCTCGGTGCCGGCCGGGTACGTCCACGGGCTCCCGGTCGGGATCACGTTCATCGGGCGGGCCTGGAGTGAAGCGACCCTGATCAGGCTGGCCTACGGGTTCGAGCAGGCGACCAAGCACCGGCGGGTGCCGGGGTTCCTTCCGACCGCTGCGCTATAGCGGGCCATGGAGCCGCGGACGCCGGCCCCCGTTCCCATCTTCGAGACCGACCGCCCATGGAATCCCGGCCGGCCCGAGACCCTGGTCGTTGCCTGCTCCGATGGCCGTCTCCAGATGGAGATTGATGAGTTCCTCGCGGCCCGGCTCGGCATCTCCCACTACGATCGCCTCTACCTGCCCGGGGGCGCCGGCGCGCTGGCGTCCTCCGGGTCCGACTTCCTCCGGGCGTACGACCTCTCGGCCCAATGCCGCGGGCTGATCGCCGCGCACGCCACCCGGCACGTGGTGCTGCTGTTCCATGGTCCGGCCCCGGGCGGGCCGGATGAGGCCGTCTGCCTCGACTACCGTCGCAAGCTGCCCGGCGGTTCGGCCGAGGCGATTCGCGCGGAACAGGAGCGCGACGCGCGCGAGCTGCTGGAGGGCCGAATGGGACCCGGGGTGGCACTCTCGGCGTACCGCTGCGAGGTCCGGCCGGATGGCCGGATGCAGGTCGTCCCGCTCGGCGCGAGCGAGGACGGGTCAACGCGGGCCCCACGCCGCCCGTAGAAAGTAAGACGCAACCCGAGTATGCCAGGGTCACCCGCCGCTCACGCCGTTCACCGCCGGAGACGTTCATGACTACGCTGCGCACGGCCGCTCGCGCGCTCCGCTGTCTCGTTGCGCTCGTCGTCGCCACCGGGTCGCTGGCCGCCCAGGCCCAGCGCACCAGCCCCAGAGAGTTCTTCGGCTTCAACCTGGGCGACGACTACCACCTGGCCAACTACCAGCAGATCTCGGCCTACTGGCGGAAGCTCGACCAGGAGTCGGACCGGATGGTGGTGCGGGAGATCGGCCGCACCGCCGAGGGCCGCACCATGCTGATGGCCATCGTCTCCTCGCCCGAGAACATCCGGAACCTGGAGCGGTACCGAGACATCTCGCGGCGGCTCGCCCTGGCCGACGGCCTGACCGATGACGACGCGCACCGCCTCGCCCGGGAGGGCCGGGCCGTGGTGTGGATCGACGGGGGCCTGCACGCCAGCGAGGTGCTGGGCGCGCAGCAGTTGGCCGAGACGGTCTGGCAGATGGTGAGCCGGACCGACGATGAGACCACGCGGATCCTGAACGAGGTGATCATCCTCTTCGTCCACGCCAACCCGGACGGCAACGACCTCACCGCCGACTGGTACAACCGGAACCCAGTGCCGGAGCGCCGGACCAACGCGCCCGGCCTGCCGCACCTCTACCAGAAGTACATCGGGCACGACAACAACCGCGACTTCTACGCCTCCACCCAGCCCGAGACCGAGGCGATGAGCCGGGTGATGTACCACGAGTGGCTGCCCCAGATCGTCTATAACCACCATCAGACCGGCCCGGCGGGCACCGTGATGTTCGCGCCGCCCTTCCGCGACCCGTTCAACTACAACTTCGATCCGCTGGTGGTGGTCCAGCTCGACCTGGTGGCCGCCGCCATGCACAGCCGGTTCGAGGCCGAAGGCAAGCGGGGCGTCACCATGCGGTCGGGTGCCAGGTATTCGACCTGGTGGAACGGCGGGCTCCGCACCACGGCCTACTTCCACAACATGGTCGGGATCCTCACCGAGACGATCGGCAACCCCACGCCGGTCCGGATCCCCTACGTGGCCGACAAGGTGCTCCCCCGGGCCGATCTGCCGTATCCCATCCAGCCGCAGGAATGGCATTTCCGCCAGTCGATCGAATACTCGCTCACCGCCAACCGGGCGATCCTGGATCTCGCGGCGCGCAACCGGGAGAACTTCCTGTTCAACATCTATCGGATGGGGAAGAACTCGATCGAGCGGGGCAGCCGCGACACCTGGACCGTGACATCGAGCGAAGCGGCGCGGGCCAACGAGGCCCTGGCCCAGCGCCAGCCCGCGGGGCGCGGCGGCGCCGGCAACCCGGCCGGCGGCGACGGGGCGCGCGGGGCCGGCACGTTCGACCCCTACGCCGAGATCCTGCATGCCCCCGAGGCGCGCGATCCCCGGGCCTACGTGATCCCGTCGAGCCAGCCGGACTTCCTCACGGCCACCAAGTTCGTGAACGCGCTGCGCGTGGTGAACGTCGCGGTTCATCGTGCCACCGCGCCGTTCGAGGTCGGGGGCAAGCGCTACCCGGCCGGCTCGTACGTGGTGTTCACGGCCCAGGCGTTCCGGCCGCACGTGATGGACATGTTCGAGCCGCAGGACCACCCCAACGACTTCCCCTACCCCGGCGCCCCGCCCACCCCACCCTACGACAACGCGGGCTGGACCATGGCCTACACCATGGGGGTGGAGTTCGACCGAATCCTCGAGGGCTTCACCGGCCCCTTCGAGCAGATCACCGACTGGAACGTGACGCCTCCGCTGGGAGCGGTGACGGGCGCGGGCCGGCCGGCGGGATACGTCACCAGCCACCGGGTGAACGACGCGTTTCAAGCCGTGAGCCGGCTGCTGGCCGGCGGCGAAGAGGTGTATTGGCTCACCGCGCCGGGCGCCGGGGCGGCGCTCTACGTCGCGGCGAAGGGCTCGACTCGGGCCCGCCTCGACCGCCTGACCGCGGAGACCGGCGTCAGGTTCGAGGGCGTGGCGGCGCGCCCCGCCGGTGAGGCGCTCAAGCTCCGGGCCCCGCGCATCGGCCTGCTGGACGTGTACGGCGGCTCGATGCCGTCGGGCTGGACCCGCTGGGTGCTGGAGCAGTTCGGCATCGGCTACGAACGGACCTTCCCGCCCCGCCTGGAGCAGGGTGACCTGAACGCCCGCTACGACGTGCTGGTTTTCCCCGACGGCACGGTCCCCGACCCCAACCGGCCCGAGGGGCCGGGGGGCGGCGGGCGCCGCGACGAGGTCGTCTCACCCGCGGCCAACGACAGCATCGAGGCGTCGCTCCCGCCCGAGTACCGGAACCAGCGGGGCCGCGTCACCGACCGCGGGCTCACCGCCATCCGGCGCTTCGTGGAACAGGGAGGCACGGTCATCGCGATCGGCGGGTCGGCCCCCCCGATCGCCGCGGCCCTCGGCATGCCGGTGACCAACTATCTGGTCGAGAACGGCGAGCCCCTGCCCCGGACGAAGTTCTACGTGCCGGGCTCGGTGCTGCGCGCCGCGGTGGACACGACCGACCCGCTGGCCGCGGGCCTGGGCGCGCAGGTGGACGTGGTGTTCGACGGCAGCCCGGTCTTCGCCCTGGGCCCCGACGCCGCCGCCAAAGGCGTGAAGCGGGTGGCGTGGTACGACTCCAAGACCCCCCTCCGGAGCGGCTGGGCCTGGGGCCAGGAGCGGCTCGAGGACGGCGCGGCGGTGGTCGCAGGGCCGGTCGGCCGGGGCCGCGCGGTGCTTTTCGGGCCGGAGATCCTGGACCGTGGCCAACCGCACGGCACGTTCAAGTTCTTCTTCAACGCCATCTACTACGGGACGGCAACGAGGTAAAGCATGTGAGCTGTGAGCTGTGAGCTGGAACCTCCCCCCAGCGCACAGCGCACAGCTCACAGCTCACAGTTATGAAAGCCATCCGCGTCACTGAGACCGGCGACGCCGGAGCCCTGAAGCTCCAGGACGTTCCCGACCCGGAGCCGGGACCCGGGCAGGTCCTGGTCCGCCTCGAGGCCATAGGGGTCAACTTCATCGAGGTGTATCAGCGGCGCGGCTGGTACCAGACGCCGCTGCCCTACACGCCCGGGGCCGAGGGCGCGGGCACCATCGCGGCCCTGGGCGCGGGCGTCACCGGCCTCCGGGCGGGCCAGCGGGTGGCGTCGGTCAACTTCGCCGGGGCGTACGCCGAGCTGGCGGTCGCCGCGGCCGATCGCCTGGTCCCGGTGCCCGACGGCGTCACCACCCGGGACGCCGCGGCGGTCATGCTCCAGGGCATGACGGCACACTACCTGGTCACGTCCACCTACCCGCTGGGCTCGGGAGACCGCTGCCTGATTCACGCCGCGGCGGGCGGCGTGGGACTGCTGCTCTGCCAATTGGCCAAGCGGCGGGGCGCGTACGCCATCGGCACCACGTCAACGGCGGCCAAGGCCAGGCTCGCGCGGGAGGCGGGAGCGGACGCCACGGTGCTCTACACCGAGCAGGATTTCGTGGCCGAGACCAAACGCCTCACCGGCGGACGCGGCGTATCGGTCGTGTATGACTCGGTGGGGAAGCAGACGTTCGACGGCAGCCTGGACTGTTTGGCGCCGCGGGGCGTGCTGGTGCTCTTTGGGCAGTCGAGCGGCCCAGTCGGGCCGTTCGACCCGCAAATGCTCAACCAGAAGGGCTCGCTGTTCCTCACCCGCCCGACCCTCTACCACTACATCGCCACGCGGGAGGAACTGACGGCCCGGGCGTCGGAGGTGCTGGGTTGGGTGCGTGACGGCGCCTTGCACGTCCGCATCGGCCAGGAGTTCCCCCTGGCGCGGGCCGCCGACGCTCATCGCGCGCTGGAGAGTCGCGGGACGACCGGAAAAGCGTTGTTGATCCCCTAGTCCCCCCTCTCTCGCAGGGAGAGGGGGACAGGGGGTGAGGACTACCGGCCGACCTCCCAGCTCCCCGCCCGCGCCGCGCGCCGCAGCACCCATCCCTCGGCCAGCTCGAGCCGCCAACCCTCGCCCGATAGCAGCGTTACCGTTGCGTCCGGCGGTGCGGGCACCACGACCCGTACGATCCCCGGCCCCTCGCGCACCATGAGCACGCCGCCCGACTCCACCGAGAGCACGCCCCACTCGTCGGTCACGCGCGCCGCTTCGTACACCGTGCCGAGGCCCGCGAGCAGGGTCACGCCGTTGGGATCGAAGCTGTAGCCGAACTTCCCACCGACGGGAAAGGTGACGGTCGGTCCGTCCACCAGCCGGGCCCGCAAGCGCGCCACTTCGGCCGCCTGCCGCTCGGCGAGTGCCGTTTCCTGCGCCACCACGCGCCCGCCGTCGTAGCGCGCGGCACGCGCGGAGAGGGCGGCCTCGGTCAGGTCCGGGAGCCGGAGCCGGTACGCGTCCCGGACCAGGTTGCCCAGGTCGCTGGAGGCCGTGACGCGGGACCGCCAGGAGGCGCCGCGCTCGTCCAACAGGATGCCGTACGCCGGCCCCGACGCGTAGGCAAAGCTCCGCGACAGGCTCTCCTGGCGCTCGCGGCTGTTGAGCTCGATGGCGGCTCGATCGGCCAGGACCCAATCGGGGAGACCGCTCAGCCGGAATCCGGTGTACTCCGACAGGCCTTCGTTCAGCTCCAGCGCGCGCTCCTCGTCGGCCGCACCTGGAAAGAGGGACCGCCGATGCTCCCGAAAGGCGAGCGCGTCTCCGATCGCCGCGGCCCGCTCGTCGCCCTTGCGGATCAGCGCCTCGGCCAGCGCGCGCCACTCGAGGCGCGTCCAGATCCGGCCGTCTCGCGTCGTCAGGTGCGCGTTCATCGGATTGGCGGCTTCCAGGCGCAGGTCGGGCTGGATCCGGTGGAACAGCTCGTGGAAGCCGAGCCGCTGGCGCTGATACCGGTCGCTCGAAAGGGGCCACATCACCATGGTCCAGCGCTTCCCGCTCCACCGGATGGCGGTATTGGCCGGACTCTCTTCGGGCGGGAGCGTGCCCACGAAGAGCCCATTCCTGGGCGTCAGGAGTCCCGCGCTGTCGGGCTCGTTCGCCACCATGAAGCGCGTGACGGGATCCACGAAGAACATCGCACCGTAGAGCGGCAGCCCCCACAGCGCGCCGTTGTCGCGCGCGCTTCCCGCCGCCAATTCGGCGAAGTACTGGTGTGCCAGCGCGAGAGCGATGGGCGTATCCTGGGTGGACGGCGGGGGGTGGCGCCCTTCCCAGTGAATGCCGCCGCGCTCCGTGACGGCGACCTCCAGATCGCGGCCCGCGTCCCCGCCGCGCAGTACCAGGCGCTGTCCCCTCTGGACGATCCGGCTCGCGGGCACCGGCGACCCGTCGAGCGTGGCGCTCAGGATGGCGCCGTGCTGGAACTCGAGCGTGAAGGTGCCGCCGGCATCGGTCGCGGTGATGGTGTAAGGCTCGCCGGGCCCGTTGGCGGCCGCCGACCCCGCCAGCACGGTCGCGACCAGCGCGCCGGCCACCGCCCATTGCCTGGGGCACCAGGCGCGGAGTCGCGACTGCCGCAGGCAGGCGCTCACGAGGTCGAGGCCCAGCCGGGCCAGCGCCGCCCGCGACCCCGAGCGCCGGCGGCGCAGCAGGTAGAGCTCCTGGAGGTCGCCGGCCAGCTCTTCCTGCCGCCCCGGATCGCAGAGGACGCGCACCACCAGGGCGAGCGCGCGGCTCACGAGCGGACCGGCGCCTCGATGGCGCTCCACAGGTTGCCCCGGATGCGACGCATGGCGTCGAGCGCCGTGGCCCCGGTGGCCGTGGTCCGGTACATCCGCTTGCGCCGGCCGCCCCGCTGCGCGGTGGCCGGCCCCAGACGGGACAGCACGTACCCCTTCCGCTCGAGGCGGTCGAGCGTGGCGTACACCGCGCCCACCGAGATGAGCTGCCCGGTTTCCGATTCGAGCTGCTCCTGGATGGTCACCCCATAGCCCGAGCCCCGAAGGCTCGCGACCGAGAGCAGCACCAGCTCCTCAAATCCACCCAGCCGTTCGTCCATGGCCGCTATATTACATACATTCTAGAATAAATGCAACTGGACGGGGTTGCCATCTCTGCCGATGTTTGCGGCATGGTCACGCTTCGACACCGCGTCGAGTTCGCGCTCGCCCTGCTGGCGACCGCGGCGCCGGCCCGCGCGCAGGATACCGGGAAGCTGGCCGAGGGCACGCGCGACAGCCTGCGCGTCACCTGGGCGGATCTCACCAGCCGGTGCGTCACCCCGGTGGTCAACCCCTACGTCACGCCGGTCCGCCGCTCCGATTGCCGGGTGGCGAGCGTCACGCCGCTGGGCTCGGGAGACGGGCGCGACTGGCACGTGGTGCGGTATCTCCGGGAGCTGATCGTGCAGGACACGGCCTGGGCCGACACCATGCCGCTCGACGAGTTGGTGCTCGCGGGGCGCGCGCCCGGCGCCGCTGACGCCGAAGTCGTGCTGCACTGGACCAGCGACCGGCGGGCGCTGTTTCTGGACACGGCCGTGGCCGTGCCGACCGCCCAGGGCCTGCTCATGGAGCTGACGGTGTGCCTCAACGGCACCGGCGGGTGCGCACCGGAGTATCTCCGCCTGGCCGCGGGGCGCTGGCGCGAGGTCATCCAGGCGTACGTCACCGACCTGCACGCCCGGCTCCCGGCGGATCACACGCTTCACAAGGGGCGACAGCTCGATCTCGCGACCCTGCGCGGGGTATGGCCCGTGGCGGCCCCGGGCGACCCCAACTGCTGCCCCTCATTCGAGATCGCGTTCCGGGTGCGGCTGGATGGCGACACCCTGCGTCTGGTTGAGGCCGGGCCGATGCGTCGGGCGCCGGAGCAGTGATGCGCGCGGCGCGGCGGGCGGCACTGGGTGCCCTCGCCCTGGCGTCCGCCGTCTCCGCCCAGGATTGGTGGGGCCCGGAGCCCCGCCTCCCGCCCGAGAAGCCGACCGACCGGGCATTCACGTTCTGCCGGCTCCGCTACGACGTGGTGCGGCGGGAGCCGGGCGGGCGGGGCTGGCGCACCGACTTCCCCGGGGCCGAGATCAATCTCATGACCCGGCTCGCCGATCTCACCAAGGTCGCCATCAGCCGGGACGTCAACGGCGACCCGAACCACTACGTGGTGCGCCTCACCGACGCCGCGCTGTTCGCCTGTCCCTTCGTGATGGCCGCGGATGTGGGCACGATGGGGCTTTCCCCCGAGGAAGCCGCGGAGCTCCGCACCTACCTGTTGAAGGGCGGGTTCCTCTGGGTGGATGACTTCTGGGGGACGGCCGCCTGGGAGCGGTGGAGCCGGGAAATCGCCAACGTGCTGTCGCCGGACGAGTACCCCACCGTGGACGTCCCGCTCAGCGACCCCATCTTCTCGGCACTCTACAACGTGGAACGGGTGCCGCAGATCACCAGCATCCAGTTCTGGCGCCGGTGGGGCGGGGCCACCACCTCGGAGCGCGGCGCCGACAGCGACGTCCCCCACGCCCGCGCCATCCGGGACGCCGCCGGCCGGATCATGATCCTGATCACCCACAACACCGACATCGCCGATGCCTGGGAGCGGGAGGGAGAGGACGAGGAATACTTCTTCCAGTTCGCGCACGACGGCTATGCGGTGGGCATCAACGTGGTGCTGCACGCCATGACCCACTAGCGGGTCAGTCGCCGGCGGCGAAGCTGCGCGCGAGGCTCGCCTCGCGCCCGAAGAACCGGCCGGGGGAGGCGCCGGCGAACCGCCGGAATTCACGGATCATGTGGGCCTGATCGTAGTATCCGCTCTCGACCGCCACCCGGGCCCACGATCCCGCGGGTGAGCGGTCCAGCCGCCGGAACACCCGCCGGAAGCGCAGCACCGCCCGCAGGGCCCGGGGCGACAGCCCGGTCGCGTGGCGTACCCGTCGTTCGAGCGTCCGGGCCGTGGTCCCCAAGCCGCGCGCCAACTGGCCAATCCGCCCGGCGGGGCTCTCGAGCCCGGCCACCGCGCCGCGCACCAGGGGAGCGGGGCCGTCCGGCGCCACCCGCGCCAGCGCCCGCGACAGCGCCCGGGCCCGCGCCTCCGGCGTGCTCGCGCCCGCCGCCGCGTCGAGCAGACCGGCTTCGAGCCCCCGTTTGACCTCCGCGAGCGGCGCCACCAGCCCGGTGACCTCTTCCAGCGCGCCGCCCAGGACGGCGCTCGCGGCTTCGGTCCGGAACCGGATGCCGACCACGTCAGCGTCGGTGGAGGGCGCGAGCGTGAGCGGGCCGAGCAGCTGCCCCGCGGCCAGCACGCTGGCTTGGGCGCGCGCGTCGCCTCGCTCGTTCACCAGGGCGAACGGCTGGCGCAGATGGATGACGATCTCGCTCCGCCCGTCGGGGACCAGGGTCTGGGTCTCGCCGGCCTCCCCCACCCCGCGCAGGAACCAGAAGCAGTGGACCACGTGACGCAGGCCGGCCGGCGGCGGCAGCTCCCGGTAGTCCATCACCGCGTGAGGATAGGCAGGTACTGGCGCCACGGCCCCACCGCCTGGTCGTACCGCTTGGCCATGACCCGGACGATCTGCCCGACGTGGGTGAGATCGTGGACGGCCCACGTGGCCAGGAGCTGGGCGAGCGTCACCGGGCCAAAATCCGGATGGCGGCCGCGCCGGGCGAAATCGTCCGCCTTGAGTCCGAGCCGATCCAGATCGGTGAGGTTGCGGCGCCGGCGTTGGGCGAAGGCCTCGAGGAGCTGGGCCACGCTCTGGCCCCGGAACCGCTCGAAGAACGCCGCGCGGTCGATGGGCGTGAACGGCTGCGATTCCCCGTGTTGAACGATGCACCGCACCCGCCCCATCCAGTCCTGGTCCTCCAGCTCGGCCAGATGCGCCACCACGTCGCGCGGGCTCCACGTGTCGGGCCCTTCCGTGGCGCTGAGCCACGCCTCGGGCAGGCCGCGCAACATCTGATCGAGCGCCGCGGGGGTGCGTTCCAGCACGGCGCGGGCTTCGTTCAGGTCGAAGGTCATCGGTGGTGCGCCTCGTAGTGCTGCCGCAGCAGATCCTTGCCGTAGTCGTTGCCGTTGGGGGTCCGGACCACCGTGTGCACGTGCGCTCGCGTAGGGACCTCACGCGGCCCGGGCAGCGCGATCGGACTCTGGTGGTCGAACTCGATCAGGATGACCGGGCTCTGGACCCGGTAGTAGAACACCGCGTCCGGCCCGATGTCCCCAATCCAGGCGAAGTAGGTGTCGTCCAGGTGGGCGCGCACTTCCTCCAGCTTCACCCGGGCGTGGCCTTCGTCCAGGTTCCCGACGTACTCGGCCACGAGGTCGAGCAGCAGCGCGCGCTGACGCTCGGTGAGCGCGGTCGCGCGGATGCCGGCGTAATCCAGCACCAGGTTGTCGCGGAAGGCTTGGGCCAGGGCGTTGCCGCGGGCCTTGGGCACGGGGAGCACCGCGCCGGCCCGCTGCTCGGGCGTGAGCGTCGCCATGAGCGCTTCGCCCTTCTGCTCTTCCCGATCGAGCACGGTGGTTCCCGCGTGGCTCACCGGCTCGGAGCCCATGAACGCCGGGGTCATTACCACCTGGTCGCCCAACACGAAGTAGTTGATGACCAGGTGGTGCCCGTCGAGCTGCCAGCCCCACGGCTCGGTGGCCGAGGGCTGGCCCATCACGGTGAGCCAGTAGAGGTCCTCGCCGTATTCCTCGAGGTTGCCGATCAGCTCGCCCAGGTAGCCGTTCAGCCGCATCACGGCGCGGGACTTCTCGAGCCCCCGGGCCGACAGGCCGGCCCGGAGGACGTCGAACGCAAGCGCGCGCTGGCCTTCCGTCATTCCCCTGAAGCTCACGCCCTGACGGGTGTAGCGGTGCACGTTGTTCCACTTGCGCCATTCGGAGTCGTCCATCGGATAGGCGGTGCGGCCCCGCTGCTCCGCGGTGAGCGCCGCGATGAACCGGCCGGTGGCGGCGCGGACCGGCTCGGTCGAGACCCCCGAGACGCGAATCGGGAAGAGATCCGGGATCACCGTTCCGTCGGTCGTGACGCCCTTGAACGGTTCCGCGAGGGGATCCTGGCTCAGAGCCAGTAGACCAACGGCGGCGATTCGAGCGATGGCGCGCATGAGGTGGCAAGATACGTGCGGTCCCGGTTTCCGGCTATCCGGCTTTTCTCCTACATTGTGGTATAGTTCCCGGCAGCCCCATTCGAGCCGATGCGATGCGCGCCGAGCCGTTCGACCAACGCTGGCGGGAACTGCGCACCACGTTTCTCCCCGCGCCGCCACTCCCCCTGACCGCGGCTGACGTCAAGCGCCTGCGCGCTGGGCTC
>Ga0214473_10006890_pt1 | contig 13538 bp, 13 predicted proteins | sample RVTome_7_FD_203509 | JGI IMG/M metagenome (GOLD analysis project Ga0214473, IMG submission 203509) | Soil microbial communities from uranium-contaminated site in the Upper Colorado River Basin, Wyoming, United States - RVT98D197 | ecosystem: Environmental > Terrestrial > Soil > Contaminated >...
CTAATATTACATTGCAGATTTCAGATTGCAGATTGTAGATTTTTCAATCTCAAATCTAAAATCTCAAATCTAAAATTCTGATTATGGTTGCCTACTTTATCTATTTAATCCTCAAAGGGGTCAGCTTCTTCATCAATCTTCTGCCCGAAACGATCTGTCTCTGGGTAGGAAGGCAGATGGGGCGATTACTCTACTATCTGGACGGCGGGCATCGAAAGGTGGCCTTTCAAAACCTCCGTCAAGCTTTTGGTCAGGAGAAATCTGAGAAAGAGCTCCGTGCGATTGCTAAAACGACTTTCAAGAACCTTGGAATGATGGCCATGGAGTTTTTCCGAATTCCAAAGATGAAGACGGAGGCGTATAAGAGGAAAGTAAGCGTCGAGGGACTTGACGAGGCGTTGAAGATCCTGGATCAGAAAAAAGGGGCACTGATGCTTGTTGGCCATTTCGGAAATTGGGAACTGATGGGATTCATGTCGAAGGTGATCAGACATCCGGTCCTGGTCATTGCCAAACCGGTCAAGCAGAATCGGTGGGTCGATCGGTGGATCACTGAAATCAGAAAGAAAGCTGGTCTTGAAATCATTCCTCCACAAAAGGCGAGCCGGAGGGTGATCAAAGCCCTTTCTCAAAATCAGGTAGTGGGAATATTGATCGATCAGAGAGCAAAGCGGAGCGAAGGGATATGGGTTGACTTTTTTGGAAAGAAGGCGCCCACCACCCCGGGTCTGGCGGTTCTCGCCTTGAGAACCGGGGCGCCTGTTGTGCCCGTCTTCATGATTCGGGATGGATTCGGGAAGCATCGCCTTCTTATCAAAGAAGCGCTTCATTTGGTGAATACCGGAGATATCCGGAAGGATGTGGAAACCAACACGGACCTCTTCAACCAAACCCTGGAGGCCATGATCCGCCAATATCCTGACCAGTGGTTCTGGGTCCATGAGAGATGGGAGCGAAAAAAGGGCATTAGAAAGAAATACTTGAAATACCTAAAGACGGGACAATTGGCTTCTAAAATTGTATAAATATCAAGAGGAAGCAAGCGTTGAAAGAACTACCGTACAAAGGAGAACAACCTGTTTCGGTCATCCCCCCGGCGACCGAAAGGCATACGTATCTTCACGTAGGGGACAAGGTCTTCCATAAAAAGTTCAGATCCTGGGGAGGTGGAATTGTGATCGAGACCTGGTCCTCGGATCTTCCGGGCGGATTGTGTTATGCTCGTATTCTTTTCCAGGACGGGAAGAAGCGAGTATTCGATAATAGCTATGACAGCCCCCTCTGTTGCTACCATGCCGGGATCACCCTGCTCAACCGCATGGAGCTGTGAATCCTCTCTTGTCCTTTTACCCCGTTAGAAGGCCCCGCCATTCATGGCGGGGATAAGAGAATTAAAACTTCGATCCCGCACAAAAAGGGCGAAGTCAAAGCCACGTTCTTTCTAACGAGGTTTACTCCATCCAAGGTTTTATTTGACCTCGTCCTTTATTTTTGGTAGGAATACGGAAGTCTTAGTCATCTCCCTATGGTCACTGCTGTCCAAATTAGGCGGAATCTCTTGAAGGTTAGGTTGATTTCATTAGGCCTTTGGATTGATATTAGCCCCTTTCAAGGTCAGGTTTCACCGCAGAGCCGCGGAGATCGCTGAGGAAGATTTCATCTGCTCCAATCGGGAGACGGCGATTGGAGCAGAAACTCCATCCCTTCGGGAATAAGATCGGACTCTGTTTGCGGCTATAGCACACGATATGAGCCTTGTACTGAAGGGACAGAAACCCTTTTGTTTGGCGGCCTCTCACCGCCAAACAAAAAATATTTACTCTGCGTCCTTTGCGCCTTTGCGGTGAAAATTCTATTTTGAACAAGAATGCCCTACGGAGGAAATGATCAAGTGAAGAAGATCAGTATTAAAGGGACGGGCTCTTATGTCCCTGATCGAGTCGTGCCGAATTCGTATTTTGAAAAGATCGTGGACACCACGGACGAATGGATTGTTGCCCGGACCGGGATTCGGACAAGGAGAATGATCAAGCCAGGCCAGGCCCTTTCCGATCTGGCGACGTGGGCATCTGAACCGGCTTTGGAGATGGCCGGCATTCCCGCAGAGAAATTGGACATGATTATCGTTGGAACGTCCACGGCAGATATGTTGAGTCCGTCAGCGGCCTGTATGATCCAGCATCGACTGGGGGCAAAAAATGCAGTGGCTTTCGATGTCAATGCGGCCTGCCCGGGATTCATCTACGGTCTTGCCGTGGCGCAGAAGTTTATGCAGGACGGCTCCTACCACCATGTCCTTGTCGTGGGAGGAGAAATTATCTCCAACCGGATTGATTTCAAGGACAGGGCGACGTGCGTTCTTTTTGGTGACGGAGCAGGGGCGGTCGTCCTGGGCCATGCCGATGCAAATGGCGATGGAGAAATCCTGGACATCGGTATCGAATCCGATGGGAACCTCTGGAGGCTCATCCATGTGCCCGGCGGCGGATCGCGAATTCCCCCGTCCCAGAAGATGCTGGAGGAAGGTCTCCAGTACCTAAAGATGCAGGGGCAAGAAGTCTTCAAGTATGCGGTTCGTATCATGGTGGACTCGGCGGTAAAAGCAATGAGGGCAAGAGGAATCACCGCTGATCAAATTGACTGGTTCATTCCCCATCAGGCCAACATACGGATTATGGAAACCGTGGGTGAGCGGTTGAGAATTCCTCGGGAAAAGGTCATCATCACCGTTCACAAATACGGTAACACTTCAGCAGCTTCCATCCCAACGGCCCTCGATGAAGCGGTTCGAGACGGGAGGATTCAACGGGGGGATATGATTTTAGTCAGTTCCTTCGGTGCAGGTTTCACCTGGGGAGCCGCTTTGTTCAGATACTGATTCGAAAAACCTCCATCCTCCATCTTTCATCTCCCATCATCTCATGCTTAGCCGCCCTCAATATTTCCAGAAATTCTTCATTGGCAAATATACCTTTCTCCATGAATAATCTGGTAGCGCTTCATATTAGACTACTTGGGACATGAGGAGTTCTTCAAAGGAAACGACTTGTTTAGGGTCAAGGGGGATTGCCATTAAGATGTTCGCTTATTGACTTCACAAGTCATTGCTGGGAGCCATATTCACGAATCGAAGATTACGGGTTGAAAGAGAGGATTACGACTAAGCTTACCTGCCGCCATTCTAATTCGGATCCCCCATTTTCCAGGTGAACAAACGTAAAAATAACGTCTAAGGTGGAAAGGGTGAAAATTATGAAAGTCAGGATCAGTGGGATTACCATAGTCTTGGCAGAAGTGTTTTCCCATAGTTGGTTTAGAACCACACCATAAGCAAAAATCTATATAATTCTTTGTCTATTCTTGTTTCACCTCTTTTTTCTTTTTCCAAATATATACAATAATTATGGTGCTAAGAACTATCACTCCAAGTTGGAAAAAGACAGATATTTCCACACTTTTTGAAATAGGTGTTAGACTGGTCAAAAGGAAAAAGCCTATAACAACTATAATTGTTCCTGCCCATTTCTTACCACTACCAGGTTCACAATGACCATACGATTCATTATTTTCCATTTTAAGTTTCCTCCTTAAGTTCAGTTTCGATTTTAATCCATTGTTCTTTATACTTGTCGAGATGTTTTACACTGCAATACCAACCCATTCTAGCACTTTGCCTTCGTCGATCACTATACTGTGCTTGTTCTCCGTTACCGAGAACCATGCGAAGTCCCTCCAGTCCGGTACATCGATGCTACATTGAGGAGATTTCCAACAACAACGACCCCAATCCACCAGCTTATTGATGTTATGTTATTAAAGAAGTCTGCCATATTTAGGAAGAGAGAGGCCCGGGTCTAGTCTCCCCAATGGTTGGTCAAGCCATTGGAACCGAGCCCATATGTGTTACCTCCCTTTATTGAGGTATCCTGGGGTCCTCCGGTCTTGTTGACCAAGCAGCCATGCAAGGAGTATCCCATCATTTCCTCAACTCAGAGCAGGCTCCACTCAAAAGTCGCGTTAACATATGACCCTCCTTTCGAGTGCGGGGATTTACTCCCTCACTGCCTACTATACATAATGAGAGCCTTTTTGTGTCTCAATATTTGGGGAATATTCTGAAGTTGTCCTGACAGGTTCCTGTTATTTTGAATGCCTCTAAAGGAATAATCAATTCCCTTGGAGGCTTCAAATCCGGGACCTTTGGAAGTTCCTTTTCATAACTGGCTACTGCGTCAACTGGACAAGCACTACGGCATCACCAAAATTAAGCTGGAATTCCTTTGTCTCGGCCGGCGCAGCAAAAAGAATAATAATGTTCATAGGTTGCATCTTACCAAACGCTCCTTTCAAACCTTTCTTGTGGAACTTCAGTACGATTTCGTGACTGTCTTCGGCCCTGCAGATACACAGAATAATCTTCTTAAGGTCACTCTCTACAAAAAAACATGTTCCTCTTGCCCACTCCAACTTGCCACCATCACTTTTGAGTTTATGAGAAGTATCACCCCAAACACCACTGAACACGGCTTTGGAGCTGGACTTTTTTGATAGATCCTCTTTCTTCGCATCCTCAGCAGAGGAGTCAAAGGCGCTAATAAACTTGAACGCAGCGGAGTGGTGTGGTTTTGCCTTGTAAGCGATGGCCAGCAGCGGATTGCCGTTCAGGGTGATTTGTTTGACAGGCACGCTGTTGCTCGCAGTTGGATGATTTACGTTCACAGTCAACTGTACCCATTTGGTTCCTTCGGGACCCTAACGCTCGATGCGACCCAGGTCGAAGTCATCATAAATGAACTGTAGACTCTCGGGTCGAGAAGCTTGCAGAACCTGCACTGCCCAGCTGGGCGTGCCGGACTGTGCCCACCCAATTCCCAAATAGAATGATGTTGTCAACAGAACCGCTAAAATGCATATGTGTTTGTACATGGATTTACCCTCCTTTTTATATTTTAATGGTTTTTACAATCTCATCCCTATTTGTACTTAACACCCAGGTTTTTTACAGAGTAATTAAAAAACCTAGCCCAGTAGTATACAAGGATATTCTCCAAAATGATAATAGCATAGAAAATACAAGCGAAAACAGTTCCTTTTGACTCTTGTTGAAGATAAAATGGCACGATAGATGGCAACAGCTGTATTACAATAATTGATATGCTTATCGCCGTAGACAACACCACACTTATCCTCTTCTCTAGTATGGCCCTCATCTGCAAAAATGCATTGGCGTCCTTCGCCAACCCTCTTACCGCTGGAAATGCCCAATACAAGTTAAAGATAGGGATGAAAAGAAAGCCAACGGCCCTACCAGGAGTTGTTCTCGCAGTTGATCCCTGAAGGATTGACCAGCACCTATACAAACATATTAGGAAATAAATCTGAGCCAGTAATATTCCCGCTACTGGGAGCAATGGAATTGTTATATTAGCGAGCGTAAGGAAAAACCCAACAACCATAAAGCCCCAGACGAAAATAGTAAAAAGATGGGGGTTTATCGTTTTATCCTGAGTCGCAACATCCCCTTTTTGAGTCTCGCCAGAACCAACTTTTCTGCTTTCCATTATAGATTTGGCTACTTCGATAGCGTCAGATGGGTAATACTGGCTTAATCTTCCCTCTGTAATCTCAATCAATTCTTTATCTGTGAGCGATGAAAACCGCTCTTTTAAACCTTCATCCATGACAATACCTCCTTTCATATGTTAGAAGCATTAATGACTTTCTCCCCTTTTCCATTTCTATGAAATTGAGATAATTCCATACATGAGTAAGGGTTTAGGCATATTTTCGATTCTCAACCAAGACAGCGGCAAATAAGATTTATACCAGAATTACAATATCAACTGACATTCAAAATTCATCCTTCGGCAGTTCGGCCGTCTTCTAAAAAGACCCTTCGCTTTCCGCCCCCCTCCTCACGGAGAGTTTGGCTTTATCGAGGGTTAAATTCTTAAGTCTTAATTTTTACTTATTTGGAGGGCCTTTAAAACATTTAAGTCAGAGGGAAGATTTGAAAATGCTGATGGATCTGACTTTCAGGAGGAAAATTCTAATTTGTGTAGTGGAACTTTTAAAGGTCTTTCTCCATCCACCACCCCCTTTGGAAAGAGAAAATCTAGCTATTAGATTAACCATACTACATTCATTTTCTTGTTAATACGAAGAAATGATTGTGAAAATTATCTTTTCTATCAGGTATCTAAAATCAACAATTATTGATTACAGTTTGAAATGTGGGCAAAATCAAGGCAGGGCCATTTCTGACCCTGCCTCTGTACTTCCGGCAACTAATAATTAGAGTAACGTCATACTCCAGGTACCAATTTCCTTCCATGGATTCCCATTATTGTAGTTGACGCTTGTTGAATCCTTATAACTGACTGTACCAGTTGGCGACATATCATCAAGATAATAGGTCCCGTTCACTGAATGTAGGAAATAATCGTTCATTGCGCCCGGAGATATCTCTGTGCCAAATCTTGAGGGTCGGGTTGGCGAATCGTAATATAAACGCAGGCCAACTGCGTTGCTGTGACCGGGGCACTTCAAGCCGTCCGGGTTCGTCCCGATCCTCGTGAATACCTTGAGAGAGATCTCGTCGCCCGAGACCAACTCATTGCTCGAGAAGGGACCGAAAGGTACCGTGACTTCCTTAGCGTTGGAGGGGTTCCGGGTAATGCCGGTAACGCACAGCGTCTCGCCCTCCGCCACAAGTATGTCGTTGACGTAGAGGGCGGCCCGTACGTCAAATCGGGTCCCCTGGTCGTCGCTATTCTTTAGCCCAACCCAGAGCTTCGCCGGGCTGGTGTCGTGGACCGAGACCACCTTGCACTTGCCGGCACTGCCTGCGTTGTATATCGCTGCGATCTCTACCGGGGACAGGGCTCGGTTGTAGATCTGGACTTCGTCCACCAAGCCGTTGAGGTGTGCGCCTTCAAGGATATAAGAGCCAATAAGGAGATTCGCTGAGTTAGTATCCAGGAAGTTCGGCAAGGGAGATCTTGAATCTTCCAGAACACCATTCACATAGATCGAAAAACCTGCAGAGTTCTTGACTGCTGCCACATGGTACCAGACACCAGTGGTAGCCACTGTCTGGCTGAAAACCGTAAAAGCAGGGTCCCAACAATGATTGTCATCAATACCGCCCAGGCAGAACCAGAAACGGTTATCGCTCTGTTTGAGTAATCTCCACCCGTCGAAGTTGACCGCGAGGATATCAGACATCTTGTCTACGATGGACATGTCGCACCCTGGACCATAACAAGGCCCTCCGTTACCATCGAGCGAAGTGAAATTGACCCAGGCATCTATGGTGAAGTCCCCCGTGGAAACATGAAGGCTGGAAGCATTGCCAAGATTGACGAAGCCGTCTGTGCCGTCCAAGAGAAACGCCTGCCCGACCAAGCCCGGCGCAAATGCAGCACTGCCCATGAGAATTCCGTCATTTTCATCGGCAATATCATTTGCATTCCCATCCCCTGGCCACCAGCTGATCATTCCAAGGGGAGGTGACACACAGGTCTTCTCCGGCGCATATTCGTAAGCACCCATATCCGCAACAGCATTTGCATCACCATCCCCATCTGTGATTCTCGGTTTACCCTCAAGATCATATTCCGGAATCCCAGGAGCAGAGTTACTGCCTGCATCGATACAGGGAGAAGCGGGTTGAAGACGAAAATCCCCACCTAGTGGATCAATAAATTGAGGGTCTGCCGAGATGTTGCCTTCACCTTCTGTAAGGCCGGTTCCCACAACAGAATAAGTCGCCGCAGAGCCTATCAGGTCCTCTGGGAAATTGCCCCAAATGATGCAGTTAGTAATGGCAGCGTTTAATCCCGCTATCCCAAATCCCTCGTTTCCTGAGATGGTACAGTTGGTAATGAAGGCTGGGCCTCCTTCGATATCCATCCCACCGCCCTGGTTTCCTGAGATGGTACAGTTGGTAATGAAGGCTGGGCCTCCCTGGAGATATATCGCAATAGCTTGGTTTCCTGAGAAAGTGCAGTTGGAAATAGTGATAAAAGAGTTTGTTAACGTTGATCCTGCATACCAAATAACCCCGTCGCCACCCACATTTCCCGAGAAGGTGCTATTCATAACAGTGGCAGAACTCTCCGGCCCAATATAAATTCCGACTCCGTCCCCACCGCCGTTTACATTTCCTGAGAAAGTACAATTGGAAATGGTAACGGAACTGTACTCGTCAATAGAAATTGCGTTCCCCTCGAACCGCTCAAAGTTGCCCGAAAATGTGCAATTGGTGATGATCGGAGAACTCATCGGGCTAACATAAATCCCACCACCGCCGTCAGCTTCAGCATCTTCAGGGGTGTTAAAAAATGTGCAGTTGGTGATGATGGGAGAGCCCGAAATATAAATTCCAGGGCCATAGAAGTTATTGGAGAAGGTGCAATCCTCGATGAGAACAGGCCCGCTGACGGAAATGCCCCCTCCATTGCCATTTGTAATTGTAAATCCCGCTATTTTGGCGACGCCCTCCATGCTTGAGGAAATTTCTATCACCTGGGTATTCATTTGCCCGTCAATTGTCGTCACTCCAGGGCCCGCGCCGATAAGAGAAACCCCATCCGGCAAATCTAGGTTCTCGTAGTATGTACCTGCTGCAACTTGCACCGTGTCGCCATAAGCTGCTGCCAGTACCGCTTCTGCTATAGTAGGATACTCACTGGGTACATATAGCGTCCTTTGCGCCCACGCCGCCTGAATGACCACCAAAACCGCCATTACGCTGGCTAACGCCAGGAAACGTAAGAATCGAATATTCTTCATAACCGATTCCTCCTTTCTGGAGATTACAAAATGTTAAAGGGAAAAAACCTCCAAAGGATACAAAAAAGGCCCTGTGGAGGCTTCATATCGGTACCTTCCGGAAACTCCATTTCCTGCTTAGTTGTAAAATCATTTTCCCGTCCTACCTTAAGTAAAGTTTTGTTTTATCGGGATTGAGTTTTCTTTCTTTTGGCAGGCCTTTAAAACATTTCAGTCATAGAGGAGAATTCAGGCTGCTGATGGCGCTGACTTTCAAGACGAGAATTCTAAGTCGTATGAGAGGTTTTTAAAGGTCTTTCTCCATCCACCACCCCCTTTGGAAAGAGAAAGCTTTGTGAGGATTGTTGAGATAACGTTAGCAAAAATGGTCGTTTTGTCAATACAAAAAGAAGAATGTGAAAATTATTTTTTCCATTCTGTGCCAATGCGAGGGATTGATGATTACCTTTTAAAATCAACAAGTTAGGATGGAAACTCTAAGAGTAACAATTTTGGATGGGAAAGAAGTATCAATTAGCTGCACAGAGCAAGAGGAGGGGGAAGCGCGTTCTAGTCCATTTTCGTGCCCTCTTTTTTTCCGCTTCGGTTGTCTTCTGAAGAATGAATAAGTTAAAACAATGTTGACAAAATTCTCAGTTAGGAATAAGAAAATGCAGGATTTTCAAGAAAGTCCGTGTGAGTAGGGAACGTCCTAAATGGGACGGATATATTTTGGGGTGTAGCTAATCTTGGCGAAGAGTATGTTTTTTTTCGTCGAGATAATAATGGAAAAGCGAAAGAGCCTGCCCGGGTATGTTCAGGAAGGTTCCCCCGTATTCAGATTCCAATCGTAAGGCAGGTACCGGATCCGGACTCGGTCATTATTTTTTCTCAAGAAATTCTTTTTCTCCCCCTCATCGAGGTAGTTCAACAGGGTTTCCAGGATCGCCTGATCGCTCCCACCGAAATCGATCTTATACCATTTGAAGACCATTGAAATGGAGACAGTTCCCTCCTGATGGGAAATGGTGACCTGGGGACTGTTGATGAAACTTCCGGCCGCCAGATCAAGTTGAAAATCGATCTGCTCGGCCTCGTAGAAGCCGATGGGCGGACAGGACCGGGCGCCGCAGACCAGGGCAAAATGGATCCTCGGATCGAGGGGGGTGACTGAAAAGGCCAGCCGGGAATCTTTCTTCTGGAAAGGTTTCAGGAGCCCATAGGGGTGCCTCTTGTTGCCACGAAGGATGCCGTGTTCCATGTCATTGAGAGAGAAACGGAATCCTCCAATCTCATAGGTCATCCGGTCGAAAAACCCCCGAAATTCTTTGACCGATCGCTCGAGACCCAACTCGATGACCCCGTGGATGACGGCCGTATTATAAATATTGATCCAGAAGGCCAGCCTCTTTTCTCTCTCTTTTAGGGAATAAGGATCGAAAGATCGCAACCGTCTGGTAAGATCCTTATATCGGTCGAACTCTGCAGAACCTTTCATCGCATTATAACGCACGATGTCTTTTTCCGTATCGATAAAGTGGGCTTTCAGATCGGCCATGGCAAGGGTCAAAGCGACGTCAATGGACTGATCCGATGGGGGGTGGGTTGGTTCTCCTGCATTGAGGATGACAGCTGGAGAAATGATCTGCATTTTATCTCTCCAAGATTATTTGGGACCTTAGTATCAAGCTAACAGAGGCATTCCTCGAAATCAAGGGATTCAACAAACAGGGAATAATTCTTGGGAGCAGGAAATAGCTTACATTTTCAAAACTGTTTTTTACCGCCCACTCGTCCCGTAAAGGCGTGACTCGTTCAAGGCGCGGAGGGCGCGGAGAGTGGATATTTATTCTGGAGAATCGGTGAGAGGCCGATTCTCCAGAAGCCTCCAGCCTGCGGCCGTAAATATGCCTGAAAGGCTGAGGACTTTTGATTTGTCCCGAGTACTTCTCGGGGCAAATCAAAGAAGATTCCCTCTCTGCGATCCCAGCGTCTCTGCGGTGAATGTAACCGATTTTATGCTCTTCTTAACAAAAATCCCTTGTTTCGCCTCAGAAATTCTGATATTGATATTTTAGAAGACGGATCTAAAAAGGCAATAAAAATCATTTCATCATTCAGTGAAGGATAGGAGGTGGCGGGAATGATCACGGTTCCAGGACACAAGGTTAGACAGTTTGGAGTGGAGTTTTACCAGACCTCTTTTACCGCAGGGGATGTTCAAAAGTTGGTTAAATTTGAAGTACTAAGCTATTCGAAAGAGGAGGGGATGGGGGAGAAAGGCAAAAAAACAAGAGGCTCGGCCATCAACTGGGAATTATTGGAGAAACGGATTGGACAGAGTGAGGCGGCTTTCCAGAGGCCGATGATTCGGAAAAAGATCCGGGAACTGATCCAGTATTATCAGGAGTGCAAAGAATCCCAGAATCTGCCAGCCATCCCAGGGGCGGTGATCATGATCACCGAAAAAAAGCTGAACTTCTCCCCGATCGGGAAGAATCCTAATCTGGGGATGCTTCAGATCCCGGAAGACCCCGGTATCCTTCGATGCCTGGATGGGCAGCACCGGCTGCTGGCCCTCAGCGCTCAGGCGGAGAGAGATATGGAGATCGATGTCCCTGCGGTCCTCTTCGACTCTTTGGACCCCCGCCAGACCGTCGAGCTCTTCGTCACCATCAATGCCAAGCATACACGCCTCAACCCTTCTCACCTGATCTCCCTGGCCGGCCGAAGGCTCTACGCCGACCCCTATCAGGCTCTGGCTCATGATATCATCCGTAATCTCAATGAAGAGGAGAGCTCTCCCCTTCACGGCGAGATCAAGGTGTTGGGCGTAGGGAAAGGCCGGGTCTCTCAGGCTTCCCTGGCCGACGAAATGGTCGACCTTTTTAGCAATATCGAGAAGCTTGGAGGAAAGGAAAGGTTCAAGGAATTCGAGCAGAATGGGAAGAGATTTTTTCTTAACTATTTTAAAGCCATTCTGGCGGTCTTCCCAAAGGCCTGGGCGGGCCGAAAATATAGCATCAAGACCGGTGCTGCCCTGCGGGCCTTCATCCGTGTGAGCCCGGATGTTATGGCCCGATCGAAAGCTTTGAAAAAGGATGCCTTCGACTATTTTGGCATCCGGGAGGCGCTCAAGCCATGGGGCGATCATATCGGGGATACTCGATTTGAGACCGAGGGAGAATGGCGGCAGAAACTGGCGGGAGGAACCCGGGGGACGGTCGAACTCCTCACCCGGGAGCTCCGCGATACCATGAAAGCCTAAATTTATGTTCCCCACGAAGTCACAGAGAACGCAGAAGGAGAAATAAAAAATCCACCGAGGGTTCTTTTGTTCGGTGGATTCGTTTAGAGGAGGAAAGAGATTTTTTTCTTTTTATCTGGAAATAGTATACATCATTCATATTAAAAGAAGATTAAAATTGGATTAGAGTTTTCTAATCTTCAAACCCCTGCGGACGGTGTCTCAAGGGGAGGTTGCTTACGATGGAAGAGGAAAAGAGGCTGACCGAAGAGGAATTTGTGATCCAGGCGATCAAGAAATTGAGAAAAGACCCTTATCGGGGAATCCACAGTGTCTATAGTGGTTTCAACGAAGCCTTCAGAAAGTATTTCGGAACGAATCCGATCGAGGCGACTTCGAGACTGGCTGCCGAAGGAAAGATCGAGCCCCGTCCCTTTAAAGGCGGGGTGATGCTTTTTCTTCCTGGAGAGGCTCCTAAAAGACCCCCGGTGGAAGAGATTATTAAGATGATTCTCGGTGACCAACCCAACCTTTCCGAGGAGGAGTTTGTCGCCGAGGGGATTAAGAAGCTGAGGAAAGACCCCTATCGCGGAATCAACAGTGTCTTCAGCGGATTTAACGAAGCCTTCCGGAAACATTTTGATAAGGACCCGGTCGAATTCACAAGCAAGATGGCCTCCGGTGGAAAAATCGAGATTATCCCCTTAAAAGGCGGAAAAGGGGTGATGCTCTATCTCCCAGGCGAGGGCCCGAGAGGAAGGAAGACAGAAGAGGCATTGAAGAAGATCTTGGAATAGTAATTAGAAATTCTAAATTCCAAGGCATCCCTACCCAACGAATAGCCAAAATTTAAATGATCAAAACCTTGACCACCTCATTCCAATTCTCTCCCCTTGGGGAGAGAGGAAGAGCGAGGGGCATTGGGGAATTGGAACTTATTTGAAATTTTGGATTCGGTCATGGAAATTTAGTACTCGATCTTTGGAAGTACTTTAACAGTGAACCTATGCAACTCGGAACGGTCTTATACCTTTCCCGTAAAGATGTCGAAACGATCAATTTGCCCATGCGTCAGATCATTGATGCTTTGGACGCGATGTTTAAAGAGAAGGGGACAGGCAGAACAGAGATGCCATCCAAGCCCGGCATCCACACCCGGCCCGATGCTTTTATCCATGCCATGCCGGCCTATATTCCAAGTCTTGAATCGGCAGGCATCAAATGGGTGTCAGGCTATCCCGAAAATCAGAAAAAGGGCTTGCCCTACATCACAGGGCTTCTTATTCTGAATGATCCCGAGACAGGAATTCCTTTGGCCATCATGGATTGCAGTTGGATCACAGCCAAACGAACAGGGGCTGCCACAGCCGTGGCAGCCAGGTATCTTGCCCGGCCCGAAAGCGCAACCGTGGGCATCGTGGCCTGCGGAGTCCAGGGCAGAAGCAACCTCGAGGCCCTGGCCTGCTTATTCAAAATCACCAAGGCGAAAGCCTATGATCTCTACCCCGAGATTGCT
>Ga0214473_10006891_pt1 | contig 13537 bp, 13 predicted proteins | sample RVTome_7_FD_203509 | JGI IMG/M metagenome (GOLD analysis project Ga0214473, IMG submission 203509) | Soil microbial communities from uranium-contaminated site in the Upper Colorado River Basin, Wyoming, United States - RVT98D197 | ecosystem: Environmental > Terrestrial > Soil > Contaminated >...
CAGTGCAGATGAAGGATAATTGCCGTATAGGGCCGAAGGAAGAGGGGGAAAGTCCCCTTTCTAGCGAGGCTTCGCCTCAGACGGCAAAACCTCTCCCAAGTGTCGTGATTAACCGGTCATGCACGCGCCCCGCCCTGAAGGACGGGTCTAAGGCGGAAAGGACGCTGAAGCGCCCTTGGACCGGTAGCGCGCTTCAGCGTGCTTGCAGCCTTAGCACCGGTGTTTACGCCGGTGCGGAGCCCGCACCTCCCCCTCGGTGGGAAGGGAGTCGGGGGATCGGGTCCGAAAAACTTGACTCAAATTTGAAGATCCCGTTCGCTCAACGAATCTTGACCGGGGATAACGGATCGCAACCGTCCTCCGGAGGGCCACCAGGAGGGGCTGCCGACCGGAAACCCACCGCCGGATCGGACCTCCCTTTGCGCGCGCAAAAACCTTTGACTTTCTCTCCAAATGGCGTAAGAATTGAGACTGCCACGGACCATCTGCAAGGATTGTCGTGGCCGACACTCTGTCGATCGAGGGGATCCGTTTCTTGCCTTTTTCGCACTCGCACGAAGTAATGCAGGGTCAAGATGCGAATCGATTCTAAAACTGCAACCGGCGACGAGCCGGGGGGGGAAAAATGCTATCCGGAGTGAAGATGCGTCGAACCGCTAATGGGGGAAGAACCGTGCGAATTCCCATTGCCACAGCCAACGCGAAAAACCCAATCCGAACGCTGGGTCCTGTGTCCGACCTGGAAAGACATCTGCCCTCTGACTGGTGGCGCAGTCTGTTTACGTCCCTCTACCTGAAGACGGACGGAGACGTGGTGGAGAACGATCAGAACACGGTCCAGGAGGTCGACCACCTGATTGAGGCGACGGGCCTGGAACCCAACGACAAGTTTCTCGACCTCTGTTGCGGTCAGGGACGCCACTGTATCGAGCTTGCACGGCGTGGCCACAGGGACATCACGGGTCTGGATCGTTCGCGCTACCTGATCCGTCTGGCGCGCAAGCGAGCCAAGGACGTGGGCGTGGCCGTCTCGTTCCACGAAGGCGACGCCCGGAAGTTCCGCCTGCCATCGGATGCCTTCCACTGCGTTGCCATTCTCGGCAACTCCTTCGGTTATTTCGACAATGAGGAAGACGATCTTGCCATCCTCAACTCGGTGATGAGGGTCCTCGGGTCGGGCGGAGTCCTGGCGATGGATCTGGCCGAGGGAGAGTGGTTGAAAGAAAACTTCGAACGCCGTTCCTGGGAATGGATCGACCAGAATCACTTTGTTTGCCGGGAACGATCTCTCGACGGGGAGGGGGCGCGCTTGATTTCACGGGAGGTGATCGTCCATGCAGAGCGGGGGGTGATCGCCGATCAGTTCTACGCCGAACGGTTGCTTTCCCGGGAGCAGGTCTTGGAAATGCTCGAGAAGACGGGTTTCATCGCACTCCGTTTTCACGACGGAATGAAGACGCACTCGACGCGCAATCAGGATCTCGGGCTGATGGAACACCGGATGTTTGTCACAGCCCGAGCTCCGAGGAAGGCCCCCAGGGTCCGCAGGAAAGGCTCTCCCTACAAAACGATCACGGTGTTGATGGGCGATCCCACCTTGCCGGACATCGTTAAACGAGACGGCCAGTTCAACACGGAAGACTTCGCCACCGTGGCCAAGCTGAGGAATGCCCTTGACGAGTTGATCGACTTCGACTTCCGGTACGTGGACAACCACGCGAATCTGCTGCAGTTCCTCCGGGAAACGCGGCCGGAGTTCGTGCTCAATCTGTGCGACGAAGGCTACAACAACGACGCCTTCCTGGAACTGCACGTGCCGGCGATCTTGGAGATGATGGGGATCCCGTATTCCGGAGCCGGGCCGGCGTGTCTGGGTTTGAGCTACAACAAGTCGATCGTGTGTTCGATCGCAGCCTCCTTGGATATCCCCGTTCCACTCGAGACTTTCTTCGACCCGGTGGAGCAGGCCGCAACGATTCCCTCGATTTTCCCGGCCCTCGTCAAGCCGAACTACGGAGACAGCAGCATCGGAATCACGCAGGATGCAGTGGTTCACGACCCCGAGGAGCTCATTGCCTATCTGGAAAAGATCCGGAAGACTCTTCCGGGCCGACCGGTTCTGATCCAGGAGTATCTGGGTGGCCCGGAATACAGCGTCGCGATTATCGGCAACCCAGGCTTGACTTGTACGGTGCTGCCCATCCTTGAGGTGGACTACAGTCATTTGGATCCGGGACTGCCGAGGATCTTGGGTTACGAATCCAAGTGGCATCCCGATTCACCTTACTGGACACAAATCAAGTATGACGAAGCCCACATCGGGGAAGAAACGCGCAGAAAACTGGTGGACTACTCGAACACGCTCTTCGAACGCCTCGAGTGCCGCGACTACGCGCGCTTCGACTTCCGCATGAACTCGGAAGGAGAGGTTAAGCTCCTGGAAGTCAATCCCAATCCGGGGTGGTGCTGGGACGGGAAGCTGAACTACATGGCCGGGTTTGCGGGAATCCGGTATGCGGAGATGCTTCGGAGCATCATCGAATGCGCAATCGAGAGAGTGACGACGCGGATTCAGTCGCATATCCCCGAAGCGCTTCACGTTTCCTAGGCGAACCTCGGCTGGAGCAGGTGGCGGTGCGTCAACTTGCGTTGGGCCATGCGAGGGAGCAAGTCGCTCTTCTCCCCACCATCACCTGCATAACTCTCAGTATGCTGATGTGTGGTTCTCGGTCGGCTGGTTCCTTTGAGACTCAAACGTCGGATAACCCCGACGTCATCCGTGCCATGGAAAGCGTTGCCAAGGCTACCGAACGCGCCCAGGCCGATCCGGCGAGGCCCCTCTGTCACTTCCGCGCGCCGGCCTTGTGGATAAACGACCCGAATGGCCCCATCCAGTACCAAGGGGAGTATCACCTTTTCTACCAGCACAATCCCTATGGCGACGGGTGGGGAAACATGCACTGGGGCCACGCCAAGAGCAACGACCTGGTCCACTGGGAGCCCTCCCCATCGCGCTCTGGCCCTCGCACGACCGAGGCGAAGAGCATTGCTTCTCGGGTTGCGCGACGCTCACCGCAAAGGGCGACCCGGTTCTCATCTACACGAGCATCCCGCTCGGAGGACACGCCTCCGAGGTCTCGTCCCAATGGCTTGCGACCACCCAGGACGGGATGATGACCTGGAAAAAGCACCCGGCCAACCCGATCCTCTCCACGGGAATTCACGGGGAAACACGGATCTGGGACTGGCGAGACCCGTTTGTTTTCAAGGAAGGGGGACGTGTCTTCCTGGTGACGGGGGGCAACCTGGACCATCAAGAAAGAGGAAAGGCCATCGTTTTACTCTACGAGGCAAAAGACGACGAACTCACCCAGTGGGAATACCGAGGTATCCTTTTCCAGCACCCGAACGAGGACATCAAGAACATCGAATGCCCGAACTTCTTCAGGCTTGGCGACAAATGGATCCTCGTTCTCTCTCCTCATGGAAAGGTCGAATACACAATCGGGGACTTCGACATTCAGACCTGCAAATTTCGGCCTGAGCGTTACGGGCTGATGGACCACGGACGAGCCTATTACGCTCCGAACTGCCTGCTCGACAACTCGGACCGACGCATCCTTTGGGGCTGGGTACGTGGGTTCCCCGAGGGGAAAGGGTGGAACGGTTGCCTGACGCTTCCTCGGATCCTGAGCATCGACCGGCAAGGCGAACTCAAGCAGGAACCGGCGCCCGAACTCGAGAGGTTGCGTGGTGAGAGGCGTTCGGTCTCTTCGCTGGTTGTCGACGATGGTTCGAGGACGCTCGAGGACATCCGTGGGGACTGTCTGGAGATCCGAGCGCGCTTCGAAAACGGGAACGCGCGGTCTTTCGGCCTGACGGTTTCATGTGCATCCCGCGGGAGGGGGGGGATTCCGATTGCATTCGGCGACGGGCAACTCCGGGCAGGCGACGCGCTGGGCCCCGTTAGACTTGCAGGGGATGGCAATAAGTTGGAACTCCGTGTCTTCCTGGATAAGTCCGTCCTGGAGGTCTACGCGAACGGACGAGAGTGTTTCACGAGCGTAATTCCTTACGAGGAAGGCCACTTTGCCGTGTCGGTTTTTGCGGAAGGGGGCAAGGCCACACTTGCCGAACTCGACGCTTGGTCTTTAGAACCGATCTGATAACAGGCTCCCCTTCAACCCGAAGGGAGGTTTCACGAGATTTCGATCTGCCGGAGGATCTCGCCTACACGTTCGATTGAAGGAAATGAAGTCCCTGGGAGTTCAACGGCCCCCGCGGCTACCGCGGCTCCCATCCGCATGGCGTGAGGCCAGTCGCCTTCCTTCTCCAGCCAGCCCGCGAGCCAACCAGCAGTAAAAGCATCTCCCGCTCCCACCGTCCCTCCGACTTGAACCGCGGGAGCACCGACCGGAAACGCCTCTTTCCGCTTCGACCATCCGAGCGCCCCGGAAGAGCCGTCGGTCACGACCAAATGGCAGTCATCGAACCCTTTCTCGGTGAGGAAATCAGCCACTCCCGCGAGAGTCGGGTAGTCGGCGCCTTGCCACTCGTCGAACTCCAGACGATTGACCTTGACCGCCCAGGGGCTGGTGTGGGCGAGCTGCGCCAGGGGGGTGCCGCTCGTGTCGACCACCATTTTCGCCCCCGAAGATCGAACGGTTTGAGAAAGTCGCTCGGCCCAGTCTTTGGGCGGATCTTGAAAGATGCTTCCCGCGAGAACCAGGATGTCACCCGGGGCAAGCCGATTACGGAGCCTATCAAGAAATGCGCTCCAGGCTTTTTCCTCAAAAACCGGTCCCGGCGTATTCAGATCGGTCTGCCGGGAAAGTCCTTCCTCGAAGATCTTGATATTCTGTCGTGTTTCGGATGCGACGAGCACCGTTTCAATTTCGATCCCAAGATCCTTCGAAAGATTTTCCCATCGCTTTCCCCGGTCGCCGCCAAGGAATACCCAAGCGCTGGTGGAAAGGCCGAGCATGTGGAGGGCGCAAGAAACGTTGACCCCTTTCCCCCCGGCGAACTCCAGCGGAGCCTCCAGTCTCTGAGCCTCCCCCAGTCGTAGGCGGTTGCGCACGGAAAGGGTCAGGTCGATGCACGGACTTAGCGTGAGGGTATGGATCATCGTTCCGGTTTCCTCGCTGATGCCCAGAGAGCATTCCCCATTCCGAAAAGGTTCAACACTCCTCCGACCGGGCGCATTAGAGACCTTCTGAAAGCGCGGTCCGCCGCGGTTCCACTCAGCGTCTTGATGCAAACGGAAGAGAACCCACTTGCTCTGAGAAGCTTCTCCAAGCTCTTGTTCGAATGAATTACGAAATGCTCTTCGGGGGCAAGCTGTTGCCAATCCGCTCCCTCCACTCGGAGTCGCAGACTGCGAGAGTTTGGTGTCTGAAGGAAAAACCACCCTCCCCCCTCGAGCCATTGGTGGGCCCTTCTCGGCAGCAACCACGGATCGGGAAGGTGCTCGAGGACGTCCAATGCCACGATCGCTCGATAAGGCATTCCTTCCAGGTGGGAGTCCGCCTCATCCAGTCGACAGAAATGAACCACCCCGTCCGGCTCGACCGCCTGCCGGGCGAGAAGGCACAGCCGTTCTGAAGGCTCCACACCCTCCACCCTCCAACCCTTCTCCTTCAGAACGCCCAAGAGCCCTCCGGTTCCGACCCCAATCTCCAGGAGCGATCCGGGTTCGCCGCAGATGGCCGAGATTCGACTCGCTCGATCGCGATAGTACGCTTCCCTTCGGGATTCCTGGATCGTGAGACCTTCGACACCGGGTGCATCCTCAGCTTCCTCGTAGCGTACGTTGGCATTTTCCACGGAGTCGCGGTCCGCGCGGACAAGCAGCCCACATCTGGGGCACCGCTCGAGGTTGGGAAGCCGTTCGAAGGCCCTCTCCAAATAGCACTTCCGGCAGACCGGGCAATTCGCTTCGGGTTTGGCTGGGAAATCGTCCTGGGTCACGCGGGAAGTCTAATGGGGATGCTTTCCGTCGTCCACAAAGGGTGGGGAAAAATTCTTGCACTCCGGCGTCTCATTGCCTTGGTAGCGCTCCATTTGTCAGCGCCGGCTGGTAGGGGCGATTCGCGAATCGCCCCTACCAGATGGCGTTACGCGATCGGGGGATGCAAAGCACTAACAGGCTATCTCAGAACGCGAAAAACGGTTCGAAAACCGCCGACTTTTTGCCTACAGGACCTGTTTTGAGATAGAGTCTAAGCCTTGGTTGGCGACTCCGCCAACAGCTGCTCGACCGCTCCCAGGAGCTCCTGCCGACTAAACGGTTTTTCGAGAGTACGTTGCGCGCCGAACCTTCTTGCGTACCCGAGAAAACCTTCCGGAACGGATCGCAAACCGCCGGAAATCGCGATGATCTTGACATTCGGATCCTTGGCGCGAATGTCCATGATCGTCTCGAGACCTCCACGATCGGGCATGATAATATCGGTCACAATGAGGTCGAACGGAGTCTTTTGGTGGATCTTCACGGCCTCGAAGCCGCTCCGCGCCACCTCGACCTTGTAGCCGACGTCCTCCAGCATCTGCAGGAGCAACGTCCGTACCTGCTCTTCGTCGTCGACCACAAGAATTCTCGCCATCGGTGGAATCTCCCAACGGGGGTGTCCTCTCACTCATTCTTCCGTCTTGCATGGGTGTGTGTCAACAAAGAGAGAACGTGCATCCGAAATCCGGAAAACTCCGCGATCGGAACCGGGGTCAGAAGTCGTCCGCCTTCGCATACGCCTCTATCAGCGCTCGTTCCCCCTCGGCTCCTGGGATCGAAAGGCCGTGCTCCAGGCCCACAATCCCTTGGTAATCCTTGCAGTGAATGTGGCGGAAGACGTTTCGGTAGTTGATTTCCCCGGTTCCCGGCTCTTTACGGCCGGGATTGTCGCCACACTGGAAATAGCCGATCTCCGTCCAGGCGAGGTCCATGTTCGGAATCAGGTTTCCCTCCGTGATCTGCTGGTGGTAGATGTCGAACAGAATCTTGCAGGAAGGACTGCCGACGGCTCTGCAGATCTGATACGCCTGCGGAATCTTGTGCAAGAAGACGCCCGCGTGGTCTTTCCACCAGTTCAGCGGCTCGAGCACCATGACCAACTCGTGGGGCTCGAGTATCTCGCAGCAGCGTTTGAGCAGTTCGATGCAGTTGGCGGTCTGGTAGTCCCATTCCAGGCCCTTGTCATAGGCCCCAGGAACCACCGTCATCCACTTCACGTTGACCCGCTTGGCCACATCGACACTGTCCCGAATGTCGTTCAAGACCCTTTCCCACACGTCATCGTTCTTGCGGCCGAAGGTCACCTCACCGAATCCCCCCGTGGCGACGAAAACCCCCATTTGCATCCCGAGCGATTCCATCGCGCGGGCGATCTTCTCTTGAAGTTCGACCGGCTTGCCCTTCATACCGTTGTCTTCCCAGGCCCGGAAACCCTGGTCTGCGGCGAACTTGAGCTGGTCGATCGGGTCTTCCCCTGCCGATTCTCGAAACATCCCAAAGTGAGGCGCGTACTTGAGTTTGAATGCATGTTTGCTTTCAGCCTTCCCCCCTGGTTCCTGCGCTTGCGCAGAACCCGCCACCACGGCGCTTCCCACCGCCAGCGCGCCTGCATTTACGAAATCGCGACGTTTCATCGAACTGCCTCCTCGTATAATCTCACCGGAGTTGTCCCCCTCTACGCGAAACCGTGTCCGCAATCCGGAGAACGAGTCAGATTACCATGACAACGGGAAAACCGAGAAGCGGTCCCGACCCCTCGCCGTAGTTGTGGACGTTGTCAGGACCGGGAGAAAACACGACCCATTTGCCCACAAACTCCGTGTTGGCATTAGGATACGCCTTGCCCGCCATATAGCAGGTTTCGTCCATTCGACGCGGCGAGCCCTCCAACCTGGGGGCCGTCAACATGAACAACCTGATCACACGTCTTGGAACGGGCTCTCGTCGAAGCCGGACTTTGCAGGCGGAGCGCGGACGTCTTAACGTCAGCGCGACCCCCTCGCCGGTGGCATTTTCAGAGTAGCCCCGTCTTCGAGTCCCCGCCTTTTGTGATAGGATTCGAGGCGATGGAAAAGCCTCGATTCGACAAAGTGACCCTCTGCGGCGTCGGGCTGATGGGCGGAGCGCTCGGGCTGGCTCTCCTGAAACGCGGACTGGCGAAATGCGTTTGGGGTTACGGGCGCAATCCGGAGCGGCTCCAGGATGCCTGCAACCGCGGGTATGTGAGCCACTGGACGACGGAGATTCGACAGGCTGCTCGTGATGCGGATCTCGTCGTCATCTGCCTGCCCGTGGCTTTGGTCGCCAAAGCGGCCAAGGAGTTTGCGGGCATCTGTCCCGAGACGACCGTCATCACCGACGTTGGGAGCACGAAGGCGCAGCTGGTAACGGAGATCGAAGCGGACCTGCCGGATCCCGGACCCGCGTTTGTGGGCAGCCACCCGATGTGCGGTTCCGAGTTGTCGGGCTACGAGTTCGCTCCGGACGACCTCTACGAAGGCGCCGTGTGTGTTATCACACCCACTCTGACAACACCCGAGCGCGCGGTCAGAAGGGCGACGCGCCTTTGGAGAGGGGTCGGCGGGAGGATCCTCATGCTGGATCCGTGGGAGCACGACCGTCTGGCGGCGAGGACGAGCCACCTGCCGCGTGCGGTCGCGGCCGCTCTCTGCCACACCCTCGAGCGCGAGATGGACGCGGAGAAACGCGACCTGATGGTGTCCACCGGGTTTCTGGGTGCGACGCGGACCGCGGTGTCGGATGAGGAGATGTGGACCCAGATCCTGTCGGCGAATCGGGAAAACTTGTTGGACGCGATGGGAGACCTGCAATCTTCTCTGCACGAGTTCCACGAGCTTCTTTCCAAACAGGACGCCCAGAGTGTGACGGAGTGGCTGGCTCAGGCACGCATCACGCGCCAGAGACTTGGGGGGAATGCCAACAAGGCGGAATCTTGATAGCGGTTCAATATGGCACGGATCCTTGCGGTTGACGACGACGCCGATCTTCTGCGGTTGGTTTCGAACTACCTGGTCTCAGCAGGTCACCAAGTGGCTGCTGCCGAGGACCCGGTTGAGGCCGAGCGCTCTCTGGCAACGGGGGACTGGGACCTTCTTCTCACCGATCTGGACATGCCGGAGCGGTCCGGAATCGACCTTCTCCGGAAAGCCAAGGAAGTCGATCCCACCCTTGCGGTCGTCGTCCTGACCGGTCATGCCACCGTGGAATCCGCGGTGGAGGCCATGAAGGCCGGGGCCTTCGACTACCTCAAGAAACCGTTTCCTGCACCCGACCTCCTCGTCGTCATCGAAAAAGGTCTCAGGCAGCGCGAGCTGGAGCGCGAAAACCGTCGCCTGCGACGCGAGCTCAGGGAGAAGTACCACTTCAAGAACCTGGTCGGAAAAAGCCCGGCTATCCTGGAAGTGTTCCGACTCGTTGAACGGGTCGGCCCCACCTCCAGCACCGTTCTCATTCTCGGAAAAAGCGGAACGGGGAAAGAGCTCGTCGCCCGCGCGCTTCACGAAGTCTCCCCGCGAAGCGACCGCAATTTCGTCCGGGTCAACTGTTCGGCCATTGTGGAGACCCTGCTCGAGAGCGAGCTCTTCGGTCACGAACGCGGCGCCTTTACAGGCGCCGTGACCACCAAAAAAGGCCTTTTCGAGGTGGCCAACGGTGGAACGTTGTTCCTGGACGAGATCGGCGACACCTCGGCTTGTGTCCAGGCCGAACTGCTGCGCGTTCTCCAGGAGGGCGAAATCCGCCATGTGGGCGGAACGCGGGACATCCGGGTCGACGTTCGTGCGATCGCCGCCACCAACCAGGACCTGAAGGAGAAGATATCCAAAGGCCTTTTCCGCGAGGACCTCTATTACCGTCTTAACGTCGTCAGCCTATCTCTCCCCCCTCTCTCGGACCGAAAGAGCGACATTCCCCTTCTCGTCGACCATTTCATCCGGAAGAAGGGAAAACACCTCGCCAAGCCTCCCAGACTGAAGCCGGAAGTGATGGAGGCTTTCATGCGCTACGGTTGGCCGGGAAACGTCCGCGAGCTGGAGAACGTGATCGAACGCGGCCTGGTTCTCTGCGACGGGGAGACGATCAAATGGAGCGACCTTCCAGACGAGCTCCGACAGGGGGAGGCGGAGGTTTTCTCCCCGTTCGTCGGCGAGGAGGTTCGGTCTTCCGAGAGTGCGGAGGAGGAAGACGATCCGCTTTCCCTCGATGAAACCGAGAAACGGCAGATCCAAAAGGTCCTCGCTCTTGTCGGGGGACACCGCCAGAAGGCTGCCGAAATTCTCGGCATCACACGACGCACTCTGTATCAGAAGATCAAACGGTACGGCCTCGAGGAGAGGAGCCTGTGAAGATCGCGTGGGACGGGCGGGCTCTTGTCGGCCCCCGAACGGGGATCGGATGGTACACCCACCATCTGCTCCAGGCATTCTCGAAGGTCGAAGGCGACTGGCAGGGCTGCCTGTACACGAACCGCCGAGTCGGCGACGAGTTCGACGCACGGCTCACCCAGAAAACGATACCCTTTCCCAACACGGTTCACCTGCGTTCGGTCTGGGAGCGATGCCTTCTTCCCCGAACCCTGTCCCGCAATCCGGTGGACCTCTGGCATTCCCCGATGGCGGTTATTCCGTCAAAGATCGAAGCGGCCAGCGTAGCCACCGTCCACGACGTCGCTTTTCACCTCTTCCCGGAGATCCAGCCTCCGTCCTACCGGCGCTACTGGCAGTACTGGACCGAACGAGCCTGCCGCTGTGCGGACAGGATTATCGCGGTCTCCGAGTCGACTCGGCAGGACCTTCTGAAGCACTTCGGCGCCGATCCTGCGCGAGTGGCCGTGGTGCATGAAGCCGCGGACCCAACCGTGGCTCAGCCGGCATCTGAAGGCGAAGTCAGGGAGGTCTCCGGAAGGTTCCGGATTCCGCCAAGGTTCCTGCTTTTCGTGGGGACTCTGGAGCCGAGGAAGAATCTCGGTTTTCTGCTCGACGTTCTCGATTGCGCTCAGGCTCGAGGCGCTGGACTACCACCGCTTTTGGTAGCCGGTGGGAAGGGATGGTTGCACGGCGCCGTGGAGAAGCGGTTCGCTTCCTTTGGTGAGAAGGTCCGTTGGGTCGGATATCTCAACCGGACCGAATTGCGGGTCTTGTACCAATTGGCCACTCTGATCCTTGTCCCGTCACGGTATGAAGGATTCGGCCTTCAGGCCGCGGAAGCTCTCGCTGCCGGTGCGGTTGTGGTTTCCTCCAACTTGTCTTCGTTGCCTGAAGTCGTCGGAGAAGGAGGAATACTGCTGCCGGTCCAAGATCCGGAGGTGTGGGTCCAAACGATCGCGGAGCTTGTTGAAAACAGGACCGAGCTCGCCTCGTGGAAGGAAAGGGCCAGGCGCTGGTCGACGAAGTTTTCCTGGGAGCGTGCCGCCAGGGAAACATTTGCGGTATACTCCGACGCCATCCGGAATCGTCGCTAGGAAGGAGTTTTTCGATGTCTGAGCGGGAGACAGGGCGTGCCACGTTTGGTCTCGACATGGAGAAGATGGTCGCGCAGGCCTGGCGTATTTTCCTCAATCGTCCACTCACCATCCTGGGCGTTTCCGCCCTGGTGACCGTGGTGGGGATCGTCGCTCATGTTTTTCTTGTCAGTGCGCTTTTCTGGTTGCCGTTTACGTTGTGCATCCCCTACGCGACCGTCCATCTTCGCGTCAACGAGAAATCCGATCGCATCTTCCTCGGATGGATCGACAAATACCCCAGACTACTGGCCGTCTTCCTTCCGGCCGCTCTCGCCTTCATTCTCTTCCTGCCTCTGGTCTTGCCTCCGGTTTCCGGCATTTCGGTTGTCGAAAAAACGTTTGGGGAGACCGAGGAGACGGTTCCCTATCAGCTCGACTGGAAGACTCCTCGTCTGGGAATCCTGCTGCCGATCCTTTTCGAGATGGTCCTCGCCTTTGCCCTGGGGCTGGCCGCTCTTCTCTCGCTCCGGAAGAACCTGTCCGCGGCGGATGCCATCATCGAGGTCTTTGCCACCAAGCGTCATGCACTGGAGGTGTTCCTCCTGGCGGGTGTCCTCGCCATCTTCAGCCTGAGCGGGGTTCTCGTTTGTTGCGTCGGCCTTTTCGCCACAACGACCTTCGCCTGGATCTGCCTGGGCGTGGCCTATTTCCAGATGTTCGAGGAATAGGCTGACTCTCTACGAAAATTCTGCAATTGACAAAAATGGGTATTGGTTTACTCTATATCTAGTTCTATCTTCGCCTTAGGCTGCTCTCCGTTGAAATGTCCCTTTGGGGAGGATCGCATGAAGCCTCGTGTCTTTCTAAGCGCAGGAGCCTTCTGTCTTCTCGCCGCATCTTTTCCAGAGATTGCCGCAAAGACCGACTCACCCTTGACCGTCCATGACTCCGGATACTACGTTCTCGACTCCTTTGGCGGACGCCACCGTGTGGGCAACCCGCCGGTCATTGAGGGGGAACTCCATTTCGGCGCCAACGTTGCCCGGGATATGGAAGGCCTCCGATGCGTGAGAGACAATGGCTCGGTCGCCGATGACCTTGTCGTTCTTGACGGCAACGGCGCTGCCCACTTCGTGGCCCACCCCGACCGAAGCGTTTACCAGGAGTTCTACTTTGGGGACGGCAATCCCTCGTTTCCACGCGGCCGGGCAGTCGATATGGAAGTAACGGCCGACGGTCTGGGATACTGGGTCCTCACCGACTACGGCGGGATCTACCGCGCCGGCTCGGCCAAAGAGCCGGATGAACCGGCTCTCGTCCCCGGAACGGACCGTACGGGAGCGCTCGGGTATGACATTCCGATCTCGCGTTTCCGGGCTCGCACCTTTCCCCTTCCCGACCCGGGAGGGGCCACTCTCCGCGCGGTTTCGCTGGTGGTCATCGACACGAACAAAGACAGCCGCGCGGAGGGATACGTCGTCTTGGAAAGCATGGGAGGGCGATTCCAATATCGCCCGGATGGGACCCGGATCGAGCGCGGTTTCTCGGCCGGGACGCCGGAGAACGACCCGCTGAGGCTTCTGGACCCGGCGGCTTACGAGTGGCCCTTCTTTCCGGGACTGGACATCGCGCGCGACATGGAACTCCACCCCACGCAGCAAGGCATTGTGATCCTCGACGGATGGGACGGCATTCATCCCGTTCCGGACAACGTCGAAAGCAACCCCGTTTTCTTCGCCAACAACCGGATCTCGTTGGTGGATCCCACCTACGTTCAAGAACCCGGCCTTCCTTACATCGTAATGGGTTTCGACAATCCGGAAACCGAGGAAGTAGAATCCAACGGCGCGGTCTACGGCATCGACGCGTTCTCGATCTTCGTCGACCTCGAGTTTACGGCAGCCAGCCAGGATGGCTTCTATACGCTCGACCGGTTCGGGGGCGTTTTCGCCCTCGGTTCGGCCAGAACGACCCCTGGCAATCCCTGTCCGGAGTTCGGGAACTCCCCCTATTTCTTCCCCTACCTCTACGCGGAAGACATGGAGGTCTTCGGTGGCGAGACGTGC
>Ga0214473_10006892_pt1 | contig 13536 bp, 14 predicted proteins | sample RVTome_7_FD_203509 | JGI IMG/M metagenome (GOLD analysis project Ga0214473, IMG submission 203509) | Soil microbial communities from uranium-contaminated site in the Upper Colorado River Basin, Wyoming, United States - RVT98D197 | ecosystem: Environmental > Terrestrial > Soil > Contaminated >...
TTCCCTTTTAGGGAAGGTTCTGCCAGAGAGGTTTTATCACAATTATATAGCGTTTCCATAAGGATTTAAAGGCGTCTCTGCTTTTCGGGCAGTAAAGAAAACACTATTTCTACGCTTTTTTCAGGTTTTATATTCAAAGAAAAGGGGTGTCAATGGATTTTTTGTTGAAAATCATTGAAATCAATGGGCATTTTCTGTATAATGGCAACATTTTGATCCTTCATCCGGCTTATTATTTTGCAGAATTCTGTAAGGGAGTATAAATGAAATGTGGAGAGTTGTTTTATTAGTCCTCTTTTTTCTCTTTACGGCTTGCGGGCCGAAGCAGCGTGTTGTCTTCGAGAGGAGGATAGAGCCCCCTCAAGAGCGGCGAGAGGAGAAGTCTGGCGAAGAGAAGGTTGGGAGGGTAGCCAAGATCGAGAAACGGGAAACCCGTGAGGTTCAGCATGGGATCGCCTCCTGGTATGGGGGGGAATTTCACGGACGGCCGACTTCGAGCGGCGAGGTCTATGATATGTTTCAACTCACCTGCGCCCATAACTCCCTTCCTCTGGGCACCATGGTGATGGTGACTAATCTGGAAAATGGAAGATCTGTGGAGTTGAAGGTGAACGATCGGGGCCCTTTTTTAAAGGAGAGGATCATTGATGTCTCTTATGCGGCCGCCCGGATCCTCGGAATATGGGGGAAAGGGACAGCCAATGTAAAGGTGGAGTGGGTGGGCTCACCGCTCATCGAGCAGGTGGAACGGTTCAACCTCCAGGTTGCCTCTTTCAGTGATGAGATCAGGGCCAGGGATCTGGCTGAGCAGTTAAAGAAGAGTTTTGGGAATGTTCATGTGGCTACGGTAGAGACCCAGACACAGAAATACCATCGGGTGAGAATCGGGCCGTTCGAAACGAGAGAGGCGGCCCTCCCCCTGGCAGAGAAGCTCTCGCAGATGGGTTTCAATGTCCTGGTGACGAATCGTTGAAGTTATAAGTTCGGAGATTTGAGTTCGCCTGCCTGCCGGAAGGCAGGGAGTTCGGAGTCCGGAACGGTATGAGAGTGAAGATAAAAGTTGAGAAGGAGAGATTTTTTCTCTATAATGGGTCAACAACTATGCCAATTCAAACATCGTCCCTTTGGAAACAGGAGGATATAAGAAACTCTGGATTCCTGTTTGCACAGGAATGACAAACTGCTTTTTTCCGCCAAATTTATGAAGATTAAAACGTTGCTTTTTATTCCTCCTGTTCTCTTTCTCACCATCCTTGGAGTGAATCTCCTCTTTGTCAGTTACCGGCCTCCCCAGAGGGTGAACCAGTTGATCATGAGCTCCATCGGCGATGCCTCTTTCCTCAACCCAATCCTGGCTCAGGATTCCGCATCGAGCGAAATCAACTCCCTCGTCTACAACGGGCTGATCAAATATGATCGAAATCTTCAGAACTTTGTCGGAGTGCTGGCAGAGTCGTGGAAGGTGGAGGATGGCAAGGAGCCCAGGATTACCTTCTCTTTGCGGAAGGGGGTACGCTGGCATGACGGAAAGGAGTTTACCGCTCATGATGTCAAGTTCACCTACGATAAGATCATGGATGAGAAGACCAATACGGTCCGCCGAAGCGACTACGAACTTGTAAAAGAGGCGGAGGTATTGGACCCCTATACCTTTCGAGTGACTTACAAACAGCCCTTTTCTCCGGGATTGGGGACCTGGAGCATGGGCATCATTCCGAAGCACCTCCTTGAGAAGGAGGACATCAACACAACCTCGTTTAACCGTAAACCCGTGGGGACGGGCCCTTTTCGCTTTGTGGAGTGGGTGACGGATGAAAAGATCGTGGTCGAAGCGAATCCAAAATATTTTGAAGGGAAACCCGGCCTCGACCGGATCATCTACCGGATTATTCCGGAAACTTCTCTTAGCGAAATGGAGCTCCTCACCAAGGGAGTTGATTATTACGGTGTCCTTCCCCACCAGTACCGCCGGATGAGCGAAGTCCCATTTCTTAAAATTTATTCACAGCCGGTTTTCAGTTACTCCTACCTTGGTTATAATCTCAACAATCCTCTTTTCCAGGACAAAAAGGTTCGCCAGGCTTTTTCCCATGCGATTAATCGTGAAGAGCTTGTCCAGTATGTCCTTTATGGATTTGGAGCCGTCATCAGCGGCCCCTTCCCCAGCCACCTCTGGTATTACAACCCGAATGTGAAACTGCTTCCCTACGATCTCGAGAAAGCCCGCCAGCTTCTTTCCGAGGCAGGATGGAAGGACAGAGACGGAGATGGCATCCTGGACAAAGACGGAAAGCCTTTTCGCTTCAAGTTGATCACCAACAGCGGAAATGACATACGCCGGGATGTGGGTGTTCTGGTTCAGCGACAGCTTCGGGAACTGGGCGTGGATGTAACCTTTGAGGCCTATGAGTGGTCCATCTTTCTTAAGAACTTCATCAATGCAAGGCATTTCGATGTCTGCATTCTCGGCTGGGGGCTCTCTCCGGACCCGGATGACTACATGATCTGGCATTCGAGCCAGATTGAGAAAGGCTTTAATTTCATCTCCTATCGTAATCCTGAAGCTGACCGCCTCTGGGAAGAGGGAAGAAAGGAATACGATGTCGAGAAAAGAAAACAGATCTACTGGCGAATCCATGAATTGATTGCTGAGGATCAACCCTATACCTTTCTCTATATGCCCCTGGGTCTCTCCTCCCTCCAGAGAAAATTCTTTCTGATGGAGAGGGATGAGAAGGGCAAGGAAGCACTTCAGGAGATCCGGCTGGAGAAGGCCGGACTGATGTATGATCTCATCAAATGGACGGTTCCCAAGGGAATTATTTTAGAGAGGTAAAGTTAAACATCATTGAAAATTGGCCACTGTTTAGCCAAATAGAAATTCCCACGGAGTCGGAGCTGGGCAAACCACTCTCCAAGGCTTCGAATGGCGGTCTTTGGATGGTATGGGAAACGGACGATCTCATCTGAGCGAGCCCCTTAAATCAGGATAAAGGTCTGTGCCAATTGTCCGAAAGGTGCGCCTCGAACCCTTTCCGAACGGCTTGCCCAGCTCCGTGATACGATTTTGTGCTTGATTTGGCTAAACAGTTTCGGAAATTGTAAAATACAAATTGAAAAATTTTGATCAGTAAAATTATATTCTTAATCTTTTTAAATTTTGCATTGCTAATTTTGTAATTTGCATTGAGGCTTTGAGAATATTATGGCCCAATATCTCCTTCGACGTCTCCTTTACACCTTCATCACCCTCGTCGGGATCAGCGTCATCTCCTGGGTGATCATCACCCAGGCGCCCGGAAGCCCGATCGCCATCACCCTGGATCCAAAGGTTTCACCCAAGATCGTCGAACAGATGGAGAAAAATTACGACCTGGATAAACCGATCTACCAGCAGTACTTCCTCTGGCTCAAGCGACTCTTCACCGGAAAGCTCTATTCCTTCAAGGATGGGAGACCTGTTCTGGATAAGATCGGTGAAAGGATCTGGAATACGCTTCTGCTTAACTTCGTCTCCATCCTCATCATCTTCTCTCTGGCAATTCCACTCGGCATCTTTTCAGCCAGACGGCAATATACCTTTCTTGACAACCTCGGGACCTTCGGAGCCTATCTCGGGATCTCCATTCCGGGATTCTGGCTCGCCTACCTTCTCATCCTCGGCACGGTCAAACTCTTCGGCTATCCTGTGCTCGGGATGAGGTCTTTCGTGACAGAAGATCTGACATCGCTGGAGATCGTGATGGACCGGCTCTGGCACCTCATGCTTCCCTCGATCATTCTGGCCATCGGAGGAATTGCCGCCCTTTCACGATATACCCGCTCCAGCATGCTTGAGGTGATTCGTCAGGATTATGTTCGCACCGCCAAAGCCAAAGGGCTTCCGGAGGAGACGGTCTATTACAAACATGCCCTGAGAAATGCACTGCTTCCGATCGTCACCCTCTTCGGATTCCTCATCCCTGGGCTCATCGGCGGCTCTATCATCATGGAGACGGTCTTTGCCTGGCCGGGGATCGGACGGCTGGCTTATCAGGCCGTCCTTGCCAGGGACTATCCTGTGGTGATGACGATCAATACGATTTCAGCGGTCCTCGTCCTCATCGGAAATTTTATCGCTGATATGCTCTATGCGATTGTTGATCCGAGGATAAGGTATCAATAAAAAAACGAGGAGGGCAGATGGCGTATTGAAAAATCTCAAATCTAAAATCTAAAAATAAAAGATGGATTCTCAGACTAAAACCTTCTGGAAATATTTTAAACGAAGCCGGCTGGCTGTGGGTGGCCTGTTGATGATCCTTCTCATCTTCCTGGTCGCCGGATCAGCTTCCTTGATCGCACCCTACGATCCGGGAAAAACGAATGTCTCCCTTAAATTGAAGCCTCCCTCCTTTCAACACTTTCTGGGGACGGACCAATTAGGAAGGGATGTCTTCAGCCGGATGCTCTACGGATCCCGCATCTCTCTGTCTGTGGGTTTTGTAGCGGTAGCCATCTCCATCTTCATCGGAATCCTGGTGGGAGCGGTGGCAGGATACTATGGCAGATGGGTTGACTCCGTTCTCATGCGCTTCGTTGACATTATGCTTTGTTTCCCCACATTTTTTCTCATCCTGACGGTGATCGCCCTTCTGGGTCCAAGTATTTTTAATATCATGCTGGTCATTGGCATCACCTCCTGGATGGGAACCTCTCGGTTTGTGCGCGCAGAGTTCCTCTCCCTGAGAGAGAGAGATTTTGTCCAGGCGGCACGAGCGCTCGGTATGAAGGATAGAAGGATTATCTTCAGGCACATCTTGCCCAATGGCCTGGCGCCGGTCTTTGTAACCGCCACGCTCGATGTCGCCACAGCCATCCTCGTGGAGGCAGGGCTCAGTTTTTTGGGATTCGGGGTTCAGCCGCCTGCTCCAAGCTGGGGAAACATTCTTACGGAAGGAAGGACTTATATCTTCGATGCTTGGTGGTTGACCCTCTTTCCTGGATTTGCCATTCTGATGACGGTTCTCTCTTTCAATCTTTTGGGGGAAGGATTGCGCGATGCGCTTGATCCGAGGCTGAGAGGAAGAAGGTGAACGACGGACGATGGACGATGGACGATGAACGATAAACGATGAACAATAAACAATGGACAATGGACAAATAAAATTGACAATAGAGCCTTGAAAGATTAAGAGAAAAGTTGCTTATGAAAAATCCTCTTTTGGAAGTTCGATCTCTGACCACGCAGTTCTTCACGGAGGATGGGGTGGTGAGGGCGGTCGAAGATGTGAGTTTTGAGATTTTTCCGGGGGAAATCCTCAGCCTCGTGGGCGAATCCGGATGCGGGAAGAGTGTGACAGGCCTCTCTCTTCTGAGGCTGATTTCAATTCCCCCTGGTAAAATCGTGAGCGGCGAGCTCCTTTTTGACGGAAGAGATCTTATGGAACTGGAAGAAAAGGAGATGGAGAGGGTGAGAGGAAATGATATCTCCATGATCTTCCAGGAACCGATGACCTCGCTCAATCCCGTATTTACGATCGGGAATCAGATTATGGAGGCCCTCCAACTTCACCAGAATCTCGATAAAAAAGAGGCCAGAAAGAAGGCCATTGAGATGTTAGGCCGGGTGAGGATCCCCTCTCCTGAGGTGAGGATCGATTCCTATCCCCATCAACTAAGCGGAGGGATGAGGCAGAGGGCGATGATCGCCATGGCCCTCTCCTGCCAACCCAAGCTCCTCATTGCGGATGAACCCACGACAGCGCTCGATGTGACGATTCAGGCACAGGTCCTCCGCCTGCTGAAAGAGATTCAGGGTGAGATGGGAATGGCGGTGATGCTGATCACCCATGATCTGGGAGTAGTGGCGGAGATAGCGGACCGGGTAGCTGTCATGTATGCGGGAAGGATTGTGGAGACCGGGCCCATCGAGGCAATCTTTGGGGAAATGCGGCATCCCTATACGAAAGGGCTTTGGGAGTCGATCCCCCAGCTTAAAGAGAAGAGAAGAAGGCTCAATGCCATCACCGGTCAGGTCCCAGACCCGATGAACCTGCCCGCGGGTTGCAAATTTCATCCAAGGTGTTATCTGATGATCGACGACTGTAAGAAAGAGGAGCCCCCTCTCTATCCGGTAAACGGAAAGCACTTCAGCCGTTGTCTCCGGTGGAAAGAATGTTGTTGAAAAACCAATGTCAAATGCCAAAGCTCAAAGTTCAAAGGAATTTCAAATGAAAAATGCTAAAGACCGAAAGACCCTCAATTTGGAATTTGGCATTCTTTTGACATTTGAACTTTGAAATTTGGGTTTGGAATGATGATATGTCACAGAATCAAATTCTTATCCAGGTTCGTGAACTAAAAAAATATTTCTACAGGGAGAAGCTCTTCTCTTCGGACAGAGAGCCGATCCGCGCAGTAGATGGCATCACCTTCTCCATCCGAAGGGGAGAGACGCTCGGGTTGGTGGGAGAGAGCGGCTGCGGCAAGACGACAGCGGGCAAAGCAATCCTGAGATTGATTGAGCCGACCTCCGGCCAGATCTTATTCAAAGGAGGAAATATCCTCGCCCTCAACCGGAATGATCTTAGAAGATTAAGACCCCACATGCAGTTTATCTTCCAGGACCCCTATGAATCACTCAACCCCAGGATGAGGGTGGGAGAGATCGTGGGTGAAGGCTTGGAGGTTCACCGGGTGGCAAAGGGAAGGGAGAAGGCTGAAAGGGTCTCGGAGATCCTTGAGAAGGTTGGACTCCATCCAGGGGATGCAATGCGTTATCCCCACGAATTCAGCGGAGGGCAGCGGCAGAGGATTGGCATTGCGAGGGCCATCTCGCTTCATCCCCAACTGATCGTTGCCGATGAGCCTGTTTCAGCCCTCGATGTCTCCATCCAGGCTCAGATCCTCAACCTCCTGATGGACCTGAGGGATCAATTGGGTCTTACTTATCTATTCATCTCCCATGACCTTCGTATCGTCAAACATATCAGTGATCGAATTGCCGTCATGTATCTGGGAAAGATGGTGGAAATGGCCAAGGGAGAGGATCTCTTCCGCCGGCCACTCCATCCCTACACTCAAATCCTGCTTCAAGCCATCCCCCGATTGGTTCCTTCAGGAAGAAGTCAGGAGCCCCCCCTCAGAGAGGAGTTCCGTCCCCATGCTCTGGAAAAGGGATGTCTCTTCCAGCCGAGATGCCCCCATTCAAAAGAGAGGTGTCAGATGGAAGAGCCCCTCCTCATGGACCAGGGAGAGGAACATCTCGTCGCCTGCCATTTTGTCTCCTGACCACTTGTTAATGCCTCGGAAGGTGTGAAAAAATTGGCCTGTGCCTCGGCCCACATGGATGAGTGTCTTGTAGAAGCTTTAGAACGCGGGTCATTAGATGTTATGGGTAACCTTCGTTTTCGGTAAAACAGAGCTATTACCCAGATTTAGACAACATAGTTTAATATTAGATGTTCCGCTCTAAAGCTTCTCCAACCCCCCCAACCATGCGGGCCGGAACTTTGCCGATCCGGGAAATGTGATTTTTTCACACCTTCTCAATTACGAGAGGGCACAAAATTCCTGATAAAATATAATTACACCCGATAGGCGGGACATTCATGTCCCCGCCTATCGACTTTTAAGGTTAGTTGTTTGGTAACATCCATTATGAGTCAACGATCCCTTTTTAATCAGTCCCTCGGTAACATTTTTTATGAGGCAATTCGGAGCAAATTTACGATTTGCTTTTCTTCCGAAAAATATTCTAAAATAAAGTGGTTAAGGTTTAAACTTGCTCCCGATGAAAGAGGTTTCATCGGATAGGGGGAGCGAAACGACATGGATCAGGAGAAACTCCTCTATTTTAAAGGGTTCCTCGATGGTCAGCTCCACAATTTGCTGGTCGAAGCCGGAAAGACCTGCAGCGACATGCGTCATGATCGCGACGGAGATTTTCCTGACCCGACGGATCGAGCCTCTCTGGAGTCTGACCGGAACTTCCTCCTGAGGATCAAGGACCGGGAAAGAAAGCTGATCCTGAAGGTGAAGGAAGCCCTGGATCGGATTGACAGCGAGACCTTCGGTATCTGTGAATCCTGCGGAAAGTCCATCTCCGAGAAAAGGCTGATGGCAAGACCCGTTACCACGCTCTGCATCGAATGTAAAACCGAATTAGAGGATCAGGAGCGGAAAGAAAGGCTCAGGGGAACCAAATCGAAGAAAAAATTCCCCTCTTAAGCGATACCATTCACCCAACCTAAAGACCGGTTATGCCTGAATTGAGAAAGGATCCCATCTATGGAAGATGGGTGATCATTTCGACGGAACGAAGCAGAAGACCCTCCGATTTTGCACCGGAAGAACGAAGACCCATCGGCGGGTTCTGCCCTCTCTGTGAAGGGAATGAAGACCGGACCCCTCCGGAGGTGCTGGCCTTCAGGGATAATGGAACCCCTCCGAACTCGCCGGGGTGGTCACTGCGTGTTGTCCCGAATAAGTTCCCCGCTCTCCGCATTGAAGGCGAGCTGGACAGGGAGGGCGAGGGGATCTATGATAAGATGAATGGAATCGGAGCCCATGAAGTCGTGATCGAGACGCCTCAACATTCCGAAACCCTGTCCACTCTCCCTTTGAGAGGCGTGGAGAAGGTCTTCTGGGCTTATCGGGAGAGAATTGTCGATCTGAGGCGGGATCAGCGGCTTCGCCATGTCCTCGTCTTTAAAAATTATGGTTCTGCCGCCGGAGCTTCTCTTGAACATTCACATTCCCAGATCATTGCCCTCCCCATTGTTCCCACGAGGGTACGGGAGGAGATCGAAGGGTCGAAAAATTACTTTCTCTATAAAGACCGATGCGTTTACTGCGATATCGTCCGGCAGGAGCTTCGGCAGAAGAGTCGGATCATCGCAGAGAACAGCGGGTTTGTCTCCATCGCTCCCTTTGCCTCGCGATTTCCCTTTGAGACCTGGATTCTTCCGAAGATTCACCAGCCAAGTTATGAACAGATGGAGGCCCTCCTCTATGGCCCGGCCGCCGAAATTCTCTCCGATACCCTCCGGAGAATGAGACAGGTCCTCGACGATCCTCCTTATAACTATATCATCCACACCTCCTCCTATCCGGAACAGGACCGGGACTATTACCACTGGCACATTGAGATCATGCCCAAGTTGACCAAAGTGGCCGGATTCGAGTGGGGAACAGGGTTCTATATCAACCCCACCCCTCCGGAAGAGGCCGCAGAGTATTTGAGAGAGGCAAGGTAGTCGGTTATGTCCATTCATCCCGATGGCTATGACCTTCTGAAAACGGCGATCAAACTCTCCTCCTCATCGCTACCCATCGAGACCAAACTGGAAAGGATGCTCCAGTCGATCACAGATGGTTTTCAATCGGATCGCTCGCTCCATCTGCGACCGGAAGCCATCCTTAAGGAGGGGTTTCTCTACCGGGTGGCAGAGAGGAGAAAACCCCTGTGGGTCGATGAAACAACCCATTTTCAAGAAGAAGGAGTGCTTCCGGAGGAGAGGGACCTTCTCTGTTCAAGCTTTGCCTGCATCCCTCTCTCTGATGAAACCTCTTTTCAGGGAATCTTTTATATCGGTTTCTCAAAGGGCCGGAAATTCTCGTCCGGCGAAGTCGATCTCCTTCTCCTGCTGGCAAAGGAGATCGGAGCGGCCATTCGAAATGATCAACTCCACCGTGTGGCAGAGGAGACGATCTCCGAATTGACGGCTCTTCATGAGATGGGAAAAGTAGTTGCCTCTACATTGAAGCTGGAGGAACTTCTCGAACTCAGCCTCACCACGGGGCGTAAGATCCTGAAGGCCAAAGGAGGCGTGTTAAGGATCGAAGAGGCCGGGACAGGAGAACTGAGGGTGAAGTGCAGGATCGGAGATGATCATCAGACCCCTCTCGATGAGAGAATGGCCCATCGGGTTTACTTCAGCCGTACACCTCTCTCCCTTTCCCGGAAAGGCAGGGTGAAGCCTTTTCTCTCCCTTCTCTGCGTTCCCTTGATCTCAAAAGATAGAAGCTTTGGCACGTTAGCCTTCTATGATAAGGAATCCGATCCTTCAAGGTTTGATGAGAGGGATTTACAGTTGCTTCTGACCATAGCGAACCAGATGTCCTGTGCGATTGAGAATGCCATGACGCATCACGAAATCTCCGTGATGGCACAGGATCATGAGAAAAGCATGAGACAACTGTCCATGCTCATGGAACTGAACAGGGCGTTGCTCACAACGGTGAATTTCGAACGGATCGTCCATATGACTCTGACGGCCATCACGATCGGCGATGGACTGGGATTCAACCGGGCTATGCTCTTTCTCGTCAATGATAAGGATCGTGTCCTGCAGGGGACGATGGCTGTGGGCCCGAATAGTGCGGAGGAGGCAGGAGAGATCTGGTCCACCCTTTCTCAGCGGAAAGGCAATCCCTCTGAACTGATCGCTCAGATCGAGTCATCCACCGAGAACCATTCCGTCCTCAACTCCATGGTGAAGGGAATTCAAATTCCACTGGAACATGAGCAGTGTATTCTCTCCCGGACCGTTCTCGAGGGGAGACCCTTCAATATCGGGGTTCCCCATGATGAGGAAGAATGGCTCCAGACCCGGTGTGAAAGAGGATGCCACCTCGGTTCGGAAGTGGGATGTTATGTGAGCGAGCATCTCAGCCGAGATCCCAAAATCTATGCCTTTGCAACGATTCCCCTCTGGGGAAAGGGAAAGGTCATCGGCGTGATCCTGGTGGATAACCTCTACAATCGGAATCCCATCACCGAAGAGAACATCCGCTATCTCGCCATGTTTTCAAATCAGGCAGGATTGGCCATTGAGAATGCCATGCTCTATCGGAATTTAGAGGAGGTCCATCAGGAACTCAAAGAGGCTCAGACCTTCCTGGTCCATCAGGAGAAGTTGGCGGCATTAGGGGAACTCTCCACCTCGATTGCTCATGAGATCAGAAATCCCCTTGTCTCCATCGGAGGATTTGCGCGTCGCCTCGATCGTACCCTTCCGGCCGATGCCTCGGAGAAACGGTATGCTCAGACGATCGTGAAGGAGGTGGGAAGACTCGAGAAGATTCTGAGCCATATCCTCACCTACACCCATGAAGAAGCCATGGCACCCAAGGAGTTGGACCTGCGCGAGGTGATGGAGGAGAGTCTCTCCATGATTTCAGAAGGTTTAAGAAGCGGAGGGATTCAGCTTGACAAAGAGTTCTCGGAAAAGGTCCCCGGAGTGAAGGGCGACTATTATCAGTTGAAGCAGGCCTTCTTCAATCTGATCAGCAACGCCTATGAATCGATGAACGGCAAGGGAAGGCTCTCTATTCGCATCCATCCCCTTTTAAAGAATGGTTCCTCTTTCGTCAGGGTGGAGGTCGAGGATACAGGAGCAGGCATTGACCCCGAATCGCTTCACCATATCTTCAATCCTTTCTATACGACGAAGGATAACCGGTTAGGTCTGGGCCTGTCCATCATCCATAAGATCGTGACCTTCCATCAGGGTCAGATCGAAGTGAACAACCATCCCGGAAAGGGCGTGACCTTCCTCCTCACCCTTCCGGCGCAAGAGGAGAAACAGAGATGATGAAGATTCTGGTCGTCGATGATGAAGAAAGCATCCGCCTCCTCTATAAAGAGGAGCTGGAGGAAGATGGGTTTGTCGTGGAGGTGGCCAAGGATGGACTGGAGGCCCTTAAACAAGTTCCTCTCTTCAGGCCGGACCTCATCACCCTCGACATCAAGATGCCAGGGCTAAATGGGATTGAGACTCTCAAGCGGATCAGGGAAATGGAGAGGCAAGTTCCCATCATCATGTGTTCCGCCTATGGAGAGTACAAGCAGGATCTGACGACCTGGGCCTCGGATGCCTATGTGGTCAAGTGCGCCGATCTGACAGAATTGAAGAACACAATCCGGAGACTTCTGAGGCTTCTATGAAGGTAAAAAAAGCGGTCATTCCGGCCGCCGGTTTAGGGACCCGATTTCTTCCGGCGACAAAGGTCGTGCCAAAGGAACTGTTGCCCATTGTCGATAAGCCTTCCATCCAATATATTATGGAAGAAGTAGCTTCGGCAGGTATCGAAGAGGTGATCCTTATTACCGGCAGGGAGAAAGGTTCGATCGAAGATCACTTCGATACCTCGATCGAATTGGAGAACCATCTCATAAAAAAAGGAAGGAGAGACCTCCTGAAAATAGTCCGGGAGATATCCGGAATGGTGACCCTTGTCTCGGTGAGGCAAAAAGAGCCTCTGGGCCTGGGACATGCCATCCTCTGTGCGAAAAAGGTCGTGGGAAATGAACCCTTTGCCGTCCTGTTAGGTGATGACCTGATCGATGCCAAAGTCCCCTGCATCCGTCAGATGATGGATGTCTATCAGAATATGGATGGCGCGCTCGTGGCCATTCAGAAGGTCCCAAGAGCGGAGACACACCTCTACGGGATCATCAAGGGCAAAAAGGTGATGGACCGGGTCTACTCCGTCGATGAAATGGTGGAGAAGCCAGAGAGGGGAAAGGCGCCTTCCAACCTCGCTATCATCGGAAGGTATATCCTTCCTCCCCGCATCTTTGATATATTGGAGAAGGTTAAACCTGACAGGAGAGGGGAGATCCAGCTCACGGATGGCCTGAAAGAGCTGAACAAGGAGGTCTCCATCTATGGATATGAATTTATCGGCGACCGTTACGATGCAGGAGACAAATTTGGTTTTTTACAAGCGAATCTTTCTTTTGGTTTGAAACACCCGGAAATCGGTCCAAAACTGAAACGGTATCTGAAAAGTTTGAGGCATTAGGTTTGAGGAGGGAGGCAAATTTCAAACATAATGCAGGTAAAAAATGTTAGGGTCAAGCCTCAAACCTCAAGCCTATAGCCTGTAACATGATATTGGGGCAGTAGCTCAGCTGGGAGAGCGCCAGAATCGCACTCTGGAGGCCGGCGGTTCGATCCCGCTCTGCTCCACCAAAGATTACGAGGGGTTAGGCAATTGAATTTGCCTGACCTCTTCGTCTTTTTGGCCGTTTTTCACTATTTTTTCACCATTGGCCTCTGAACCCATTAAAATTCCATGCTTTTGGTTACAGGGCAAGGTATACCTTAAAACCATGCTCTATCTATTGTAATGCACCAATATCCTATCTCTATCTTCATTTTCTTTATCGCCTTTGAAATAAATTTCTATAAATTCAAGCTTGTCCTCTTCTTCCCAATAAGCATAAATCACCCGAATACCTGAATCCACTCCACGGCCTTTGAGAGAACGACATGCAAATTTCCTTGCCTTGTAAACTTTGGGATTGGGTATACCTATGCCAGAAATAGGAACAACTCCTTTATTATCTATACCTTTTTTGTGAAAGAGATTTAGCTGGGTATTTATGAAGGTCTTAAAATCCTCTTCAAGGGTCCTGAACTTTTTGGAAAGCCTTTTGAAATCCTTTTCGAACTCAGGGAGATAGTCGATTTCAGAGAATATCTTCACCGTAATCCCTTACCGAATAGGGTGATGTTCTATAGAAGACAGATTCGTATTCAATAG
>Ga0214473_10006893_pt1 | contig 13536 bp, 12 predicted proteins | sample RVTome_7_FD_203509 | JGI IMG/M metagenome (GOLD analysis project Ga0214473, IMG submission 203509) | Soil microbial communities from uranium-contaminated site in the Upper Colorado River Basin, Wyoming, United States - RVT98D197 | ecosystem: Environmental > Terrestrial > Soil > Contaminated >...
GTGGATGAGCGAAAGCCTCTGGAAGAAGATGATCGGAAAGCCGTATTCGGGAAAACTGAATGTACGGTTTGACGAGGGGGAGCTGGAGATAGGGCATTAGCCACTACGCCAGCTCTCTACTCTACCTGAGGAAACCCTCGAAGTGCTCTTTGGCGGGAAGCTCTATGCGAGAGAGCCTCTGGAGGAGGTGGTCGATCGGGGTGGGTGAAAGAAGCTGTTCACGTAATACTTCACTTCCACTTTGGACTGACTCGTTGGTGATCGGCTCTACCTTGGTCATATCTCCCCTCCTTTTCTTTTTCAAGAAAAAGCAGAATAGATAATGACCCTTAGCCGCCCTAAGAATCAATCTATTTTGTTACGTATAGCACATCGAAATCAATAAAAATGAGTGAGAGCCCTGTTTCTCCTGAGTGGAAGTAATTCGGGAAAAAAAGGAAAAACTTTTCCACTTTTTTAAGGTGTTGTTTTTTACAAAGATTTAACTGAAAATCTGTAACTAATTTAAAAACTTACTGGTTTCAGGAATCCTTATAACAAAAGTAAAACTTGGCATGGAAAATGGATTATAATTTATTGGTTAATTCATGAATCATTGTTCCGAATTTAATTTACCAATCGACCCTTTAACCTCATTTGAAAAAGTATGGCATGGTCTTTGTGGATAGGGATAGTAAAACGGGTTTTTGGGGAAGCCTGCCATCAAAAAGGAGGGACATATCATGATTTGCTTTAGAAACAGGCGAACTCTAGGTAGGGTTTTATTATCAATATTTTTGCTCGGTTATGTCTTTGCAGCGGATAATGGAGTTTCCGATGATTTAGGTTTTCGTGACGATTTCAACATCGCCAGTTCTAATTGGGTAGATGATGGTTCAGGCCGGTGGTCCGTTACCGGAGGCGCTTATGTGATGACTGGGGTCAGAAATCAAACCTGGGCTGTGAGTCTTTACGATACTGCGATTTACAGTGATTTCACATATGCTTCCCGAATGAGAAGGATAAGCGGTGAAGGTTATTCATTAGGTGGGCTTGCTTTGAGAGCGAATAGCCAAAATGAGGGATATCGTTTTGTGATAGCCCTTCCCGATTTTTATAGCCTTTGGGAGGGCGAGCTTACGGGCGGGTCAGAAGTTCGCATAATTGGTTGGACTCGTTCTGCTGCAATTAATGGGCAGCTTGGAGCCTGGAATACTCTTAAGGTAGAGGTTTCTGGGGAAATCATAAAACTTTACATGAACGGGGTCTTGTTGAATACAGTTACCGATTCTTCCTATTCGTCAGGCAAGGTGGGACTCGTAGCTTACGATTATAGTAATATGACTCCTCCTGTTGTCGAATATGATTTTGCAGAGGTGATACCTATCGGGGGAACTGCTATTCCTGAACCCACCACCATGCTCTTTCTTGGTTCTGGTCTTATTGGTCTTGCAGGATATGGGAGAAGGAAGTTTAGAGGTAAACGATAGAAAGAGGTTGTATAAAGGAGGAATTTGAAAATCATAGCCTACGAATTCCACCCGCATGAGGGTCAGGTCTATAATATTAGACTTACCCTATCGGTTGTTTAGAATTCTGCTCACATATGTAAAGTGAAATCCCAGATAGTCGGCCACGGCTCGCTGAGTATAACCAAACTTCTCCACGGCCTCCTAGATCCTTCGATCCCGTTTAGCTCTGTCACTGAGTATACTCCCCTCAAAAATTTTTTCAAGAGCCAAAAAGAATATTAGGAACCTGGGGGTCAGGCATCGGTAATTCGGTATTGGCGTAAATCTTAGGTCTCATCCATAAAAAAGTTGGCCCACTACAAATGCGGAATGCAGATTGCGGAATGCGGACCCTGAATCTAAAAAGATAGGAAAGTTGGTTTCGCATCAGCCTTCAGGAGGCTGGGTTAATCGAATAACGGAGATAGAACAAGGAGGAAAAATGAAGACCATATTTCAAGCATTCGCCAGGTATAACGGGAGCGTCAATCGGAGTATACTGGAAATTGTTGAGCCTTTGAAGAAAGAGCAGGTCATGATGGAAACAAAAGCTTATTATCCTTCCATCTTTGAGACCTTGTTACACAACCTCATCGCTGATCTCAACTGGTTAAAACGTTATAGAGATGCCTTCAAAGAGAATAAAGGTTTAAACAACAGCAACCTCATTTCGTTGGAAGATAAAGGCCTGAGGAAAGAATTTGAATCTGATTATACGAAATTCTTTCATTATAGGAAACAGATGGATGATGTGATCATACAATTTGTGAATGAGTTGGATGAAAGCAAACTTGGTTCGGTCATTAGGTACAAGAATTATAAAGGAGAAGACATAGAAAAAGAAATATGGAAGACGCTTCTTCACTGGTTTAATCATCAAACTCATCATAGGGGCCAGGTCTCCGTATTGCTCGATATGGTGGGAGTAGATCATGACTTTTCGTCAATGATGACGCGGATATGAAATGTTTCCGATAAGGGGAAGGCTACGGAGTCAGGAAGGCTGCAGGGTCAGGCATCGGTAATTCGGTATTTGCGTAAATCTTAGGTCTCATCCATAAAAAAGTTGGCCCATTTCTAATGTGGAATGAAGATTGCGGAGTGCGGAGTTTTTATGATTTATAAAATCTCCCCTGCCCCCTCTTTGCCAAAGAGGGGAAAGCAAGCCTTGTTTTTTAAAAAGTGCTGAAGAATTAAGTGGCAATCTCCTTAATAATCTCCACCAGCATCTTCGTTCCAAACCTTAGATTCTCCAGGTCGATCCGTTCATTGTTTCCGTGAACTCTCATCAATTCCTTCTCGGTCAACCGGAAGGGGCAGAAGTCGTAGGTGATGATTTCGCTCTCCCTTAAGAACCGGCTGTCAGTGGCCCCTGGAAGGAGAAATGGAACGACCGGACAGCCCGGATCATTCTCCGAGGCAAACTTTTCAATAGCCTGATAAAGATCTGTATCCAGGGGAGAGGGAGGGAGAGAATCGCTCTCTGAGATCACCTCCACCTCAATTTCATCTCCCAATCTTCTCTTGATCTCTTTTAAAAATTCCTCTTTGTTTGTACCGGGGATGAGCCGACAATCGAGGGTGGCAGTGGATTCTGAAGGGATAACATTGGCTTTGCTTCCTCCCTGAAGCATGGTGAGGGAGATGGTATCTCTCAGGATGGCATTATAGATCGGGTTGGAGGTCAACCAGATGGAGAAGGAGGGGTCGTTAAGCCCTTTCTCGATATCCTCAAAGAAACCTCTCTCATAGGAAGACTGTTTCGAAGCCATCTTATAGAAATATTCCTTTACCGTGGGGATGATGTGAAAGGGAGTTTCCCATTTTGTGAGGGCCTCCAGGCCATGGATCAGTTTCACATTGGGGTTGTCAGGATGAGGCATTGAGCCATGGCCTGGGGTGCCTCTGGTCTTTAGCTTGAGATGGAAGATAACCTTCTGGCCATTGGAGATTGCATAGTGGTCAGCAGTTCCGTTTTCATTGAGGATGATATGTCCTCCTTCATTGAGACCATATTCCGACTCTCTCAGAGAGGGGATGTTCTCCATAGCCCACTGAACGCCCCATCTTCCGCCGGTCTCCTCATCTGCAGTGGCGAAAAAGAGGATATCTCTTTTTAATTTAACCCCCTGCCTTTTCAGGATTAAAAGGGCCATCATCTCGATGATTCCCAACGATTTGCAATCAAGGGTTCCACGACCATAGAGGTAACCGTCTTTGATGACCCCTGCGAAAGGAAGAACCTCCCAACCTTCCTTCTCAACAGGGACGACATCGATATGGCTGAGAAGAAGGATGGGGCGCTTTGATCCATCTCCTTTCAGTGTGGCTAAAAGGTTTCCCCTGCCAGGAGAAGGCTCATAGATTTGACAGGGGATGGCTTCTGCCTCAAAGATTTTTTTAAAAAATCTGGCCCCCTCTATCTCATTGCCTGGAGGGTTGACGGTTTCGATCCGGATATACTCCTGAAAATAATGAGTGGCTTCCTTTAAAAGTTGATTCCAGTCCATGTTGAGCTCCTCCAACTGCATAGCGCATAGCGTTTATTTTTCGTTTCATTCCGCAATCCGAAATCTCTCCGAGCCAGAGGGCTCTCCCTCCGGGGCAGAAGCCCCTCTGGGGCGGCGCCTGAGCCGGAGGCCGAAATCCGCATTCCGAATTCGGGATTTAGTCTTCTCCAAACACCGGCACGATCTTAAACTGGTTTACATCGACCAGTCCTTTATCCGTAAGTTTCAATTCCGGGATGACGGGCAGGGAGAGGAAAGATATCGTCATAAAAGGATCGGGAATGTTGCATCCGAGCCCTTTGGCCGCGTTGAGAAGCGATTTGAGCCGGTGATCCACTTCAACCACTGAGAGGTCTGCCATCAAGCCGGCAATGGGAAGGGGAAGGGAGGCTAAAACTTTCTCTTCCGAGACTACGGCCAGTCCTCCGCCCATCTTCCTGATCGTTTCAACAACCCTTAACATATCCTGATCGTTCGTTCCAACGATGACAAGGTTATGTGAATCATGGGCGACCGTTGATCCTATGGCTCCCCTCTTCAATCCGAATCCCCGGACAAAACCGATTCCAACATTTCCCGTGGCGCAATGCCTTTCCACGACAGCGATCTTTAAAATATCTTCTTTAATGTCGGGATAAGCGATCCCATCTCTCAGGACGAACCTCTTGATCACCTTCTTTGTAATGATTTGATCCGGAATAAGTTGAATGACCTTGGCAAGGGATTGGTTGCTTCGCAGGAGGAGGCCATCCTTTCGAAGCGGTTTGATTCGAAGCTCCTTCCTTTTTATTGTTGAAGGCGAACGGTTTTCCCTCACAGAGGGAGGAATAATTTTTCCCTCTTCCGCTACCAAGCCCCCATCTTTAAAGACCTTCTTGATCCGAAATCGGCCTAGGTGATCAAAGGTGATGATATCAGCCCGGTAGCCCGGAGCAATGGCACCAAGGTCATCAAGCCTGAAATATTCCGCCGGATTAAGCGTAGCCATCTGGATGGCCAAAATAGGATCGAGCCCTCTTCGGATGGCCTGTTTAACCATTGAATTGATGTGACCCTCTTCGAGAAGTTCTTTGGGATGTCGGTCATCTGTTACGAAGAAAAACCGTCTCGAATTTTTAGGGGTGACAAGGGGAAGAAGATCTTTAAGGTTTCTTGCTGTCGTTCCTTCCCTGACCATGATCCACATTCCATTCTTCAATTTCTCTTTCGCCTCTTTGAGGCTGGTGCATTCATGGTCGGATCGAATTCCCGCACTGAGATAGGCATAGAGCCCTTTTCCAAAAAGGGCAGGGGCGTGACCATCAATCCTTTTTCCCTTTGCCATCTTAATCTTTTTAAGGACCTCCGGGTCTTGGTAGATCACGCCCGGAAAGTTCATCATCTCTGCCAACCCGATAGCCCAAGGCTCTTTGAAAATGGGTCTCAGGTCTCTTGCTTTCAGGTTGGCCCCGGATGTCTCCATGGAGGTGGCAGGAACGCAGGAGGGAAGCATGATGAAGACATTGAGTGGAATGGCCCTTGCAGACTCGGCCATGAAGCGGATGCCCTCTATGCCGAGGACATTGGCGATTTCATGAGGGTCGATCACAACTGTTGTGGTTCCGTGGGGTAAGACAGCCCGGGCGAATTCCGGAATGGTCACCATACTCGATTCAATGTGGACGTGGCCGTCAATTAAACCGGGGCAAAGGAAATCGCCGTTCACATCGATGGTTTTCTTGGCTTCATAATCTCCAAAACCAACCACTACTCCATCGAAAATAGCCACATCCTTTTTTTCGATCTCTCCTGAAAAGACATTGATAACCCTCCCATTCCTAATGAGGAGATCGGCCTTTCCTTCACCTGATGCGGCCCGAATTCTTTCCTCCAATGAAGTCATATCCACATTCCCTCCTAATAGCTTTCATAACAAATCTCTTATTGAGGATCAAGGAGAGATTTCCGAAAAAAACCAGAACTCTCATAGTGTTACGGCAGGGTCACTGTCTGTCCGACCAGATCTTCTGGATCAGCGGTGATGACCAAGTTGCGTGTCGAATTTTTGCCTTTGTACATTGCGCGGTCAGATAGAAAGATCAGTTCTTCCATACTCTGGGCGTGGATAGGATAGGCGGAGACTCCAATGCATGCGGTAATTAGAACATTCAACCCCTCACGGCCCAGGAAGAAATGTCCGGCCAGCATGGTGCGTATGCGTTCAGCGATCTGTTCGGCTGTGGTCAAGTCGGTGGCTTTAAGCACGACAGTAAACTCATCGCCGCCGTAGCGGACCACGATGTCGTCATCCCGAACGCAACGGCGAAGTACTCGCCCAACCTCCTTTAGTAGTTGACTGCCCACCTGGTGGCCGTGAAGGTCGTTGACTCGTTTAAAATAGTCAAGGTCCAGAAACAGCACGGAGAACGGAGCACCCGACTCCCTGCTATTAGCGATTTCGCGGTCGATAGCCAGCGGCAAGTAGCGGGCGTTGTAAAGGCCGGTCAAGGCATCTTGGAAAGCTAGTTTCTTAGCATTGGCGTAAAGGGTGGCGTTATGCCAGGCAAGAGCGGCGTGTCGTCCAATAAAATTAACCTTATCCATTACCTTTGCCGGCCAAGGGTTGTCTTGCTCGTGGCGCAAAAGTATGAAGACACCCAATAACGACTCGAGATTGCGCAAGGGGACAATCAATGCCTCGGCGAAACCATTTTCACGCAGATTCTTGAATTCCCCGCCTGGATTATTGAAAACGATTGTGTAGGCTTCGCCTTTGTCGGTGTGTTGGCGAACCGATGGGAGAAGGTCATCCAAAAAGTTTTTAGATTCGCTGTCTCCCAAACCTATAAGTCCTTCAATTCGTGGTACGGTGGCGATGGACAGCCAGTCCAGATAAAATGCCGCTCGAGACCCTGCCTCCGCAACAAGGGCGGTTAAAGTTGCAGTACGCACACCCTCCCCCTCAAGTTGGATCGTAATTCGCTGGCAGGCGCTGTAGAGCTTCATATAATCCCGCAGTTCCTCGTTTTCCTTGAGCAAGCGGTCTTCCTCCAGGACGCGGTGTAAGATCATCAGCATCAATTGCGGCTCAACCGGCTTGGGCAAGATCTCGGCTGCGCCGGAGCGGAAGGCTTCACCAGCGAAACTGAAATCCTCCAATTCGACCGACAGAACCACTGGAGTGGCGGGCCGGACCCGCAAAGTCTGAGCGATGTATCTTTGGGAATCTTCCTTGTGCGGCAGGTCGATTAGCACGAGATCGGCCGCGAAGCTGGCGAGGGTTGTTTCCAAATCGCTCATGGCTGCGCCTTCCGCCAGGTAACCGGCGTCGTTGAGGTTTTTCAAATACCAATCGCGCAGAAACTGATCGTCTCCGACGAATAGGATCATTTTTTTATCCGAAGTAGGCAAAACGACTCCTTCCCTGAAATCGAAAACCTTTCCTCACCTAAAATAAGAGAGGATATAAGCGCAAAAACATTTTACTGGTTGCCAAGTCGTTTTAGAATCCACATTCCCATCCTTCCCCAAATGATTTTTTGTAATATACACCATCCCGCAAGTTTTTGGAAGTGAAATTACAGGAAGATTTTCCCACATATAAAACCTGAGAAGTAAACCCCGTTAGAAATTCCAGTCGTTCGACCCAGAGGCTCTCGACGGGCGGGGCACTCGCCGCGTAAGCGCTGGCGCAGCGAGTTAAACCCCGCCCTGCCTACCGGCAGGCAGGCGGAATTATTCTAAAACCTAACCCCGCTGCAGCCGCCGGCCCAGGCTCCGCCCCAGAGAGGGTTCTGCCCCGGAGGGAGGGCCTCTGGCCCGGAGGGAGAAGCGGGGCATTATTTCTAAGGGGGGTAAATTTTGGGAAAAAAGAAAAGGGCCTGATGGATCAGCCCATACGGATTTTAGAAGCCTCGCATCAAAGGCAAATATTGAATAAGTGAAGAAAATGGTATATAAAAATCAACCCATTCGACTCCCCGGTCTGATCCTTCGACTTCGCTCAGGACAGGCACCCGGGGTATGCCTTTTCGACAAGCTCAAGGCCCCGAGTACAGCCGAGGGGCTCAGGGTTGATACTGAGCGGCGCTTTTCCCTCGACTCTGCTCGGGATGGTGAGCCCCTTCGATAAACTCAGGGCCTTGAGCCTGTCGAGAGGCTTGTCGAACCATTACCCCGATTTAAAAATCGGGGTTTGGCGCTGTCGAACGTATCAATATGATTTTTGTTTAAATATTAAATTTTCTAACCAATCGTAACGGATAAAATATTTTTGATATCAAATGAACATATGTTAAAAAGGAATCGTAATTTTCATTTTGCGACCCCAGATGGAATGAATATTAGAAATAAGGGTTAAAAATGCCACTCCATTCGCTTTCAAAGGAAAAGGATTTTTATGTCATCTCGGTGATCGGGGAGGATAAGGTTGGGATCGTCTCAAAGGTGACCCAGTTTCTTTTTAAGAAAGGGGTCAATATCATCGATATTGAGCAGACGGTGGTCCATTCACAGTTTACCATGGTGCTCCTCATCCAGCCGCTGTGCTCTCAATTTCCATGGAGTGAAATCAGAAGGGGGCTCAGCCATATTGCAGGAAAACTGGAGATGAAGATCACGATGACGCCCCTCAGAGAATTTAAAGGACTTAAACTGGCAGAGGCCAAGAGGCCTTATGTTTTGACCATTTTGGGCACGGACCGGGCCGGAGTGGTGGCTGGTTTTTCCTCCGTTCTGGCGAAACATCATTGCAATATTGATCGGATCAAAATGATTGCCAGGGGTGAATTTCTTGCAATGGAGATGTGGGTCGACCTCCGGGAAGCCCATTTTCCTCTTCTCCGTCAGGACCTGAACGAAACGGCGAAGGGGGTGGGGATGGATATCATCGCTCAACCTGAATCGATCTTCAAGAAGAGAAGGAAGGTGATCATCTTCGATATGGATTCGACCATTGTCGACGGGGAGATCATCGATGAGATGGCGACAATGGCCGGTGTGGGCAAAAAAGTGGCGGCCATCACCGAAAAGAGCATGCGGGGGGAGATTGATTTTTCAGAATCCCTGCGGACGAGGGTTTCTCTGTTGAAGGGCTTGAGGATCAAGAGCCTCGAATCGATTGCAAAGACCGTTCAGCTCACCAAGGGAAGTGAAGAATTGATCGCTGCCCTGAAAGAGATGGGTTTTAAGGTGGCGCTCATCAGTGGAGGATTCACCTATTTTACAGATATTTTGAAGAGAAGATTGGGGTTTGATTATGCCTTTGGAAATGAGCTGAAGATCAGGGGAGGAAGACTCACCGGTGGGGTCAAAGGGAAGATCATTGATGCCAGGAGAAAGGCTGAAGTCATGGATGAGATCTGCGAGAGGGAGGGGATCACCCGTGATGAGGTGGTGGCGGTCGGCGATGGCTCGAATGACCGGATCATGCTGGCCAATGCAGGATTGGGAATTGCTTTCGATGCCAAAGAGATCCTGAAAAAGGTGGCGGACGGAGCCATCACCCGGAATCATATGAAAGGGGTTCTGTACTGTCTTGGCATTTCGGATCGAGACCTCTCTCTCCCCTCCTCCCGGGGGAGAGGGATAGGATGAGGGAAAGATGATGAGGTTGCCAATCCTCCACCCTATCAAAGCCATCATCTTCGATTTCGACGGGACGCTGGCCGTTCTCAATATCGATTTCTCTCTGATGAGAGAACGAATAATGGCCCTGGTCAACCATTTCGGCATAGAAGAGGGATCAATCAGAGAGAGATATCTTCTGGAGATGATCGATGAGGTCTATCCCATTCTGTGGGAGAAGGACTCCTCCGGCGCCGAGGAATTTTATGAGAGGGCCCATCAGATCCTCCACGAGGTTGAACTGAAGGCGGCAGGAGAGGGAAAGCTCATCCTCGGGACAGAAGCGGTATTGAGGATGCTGAGGGAAAGGAGAATCAAGGTCGGGATCGTCACAAGAAACTGTGAAGAAGCAGTCCGTAAGGTCTTCCCGGACATTGATGATTACTGCGACGTCTTCATTTCAAGGGATTCCGTCGAGAAGGTAAAACCCCATCCAGACCATCTCAACTCCGCGTTGGATGCGTTAAAGGTCTCCGAAAAGGAGGCAGTCATGGTGGGGGATCATATCATTGATATACAGGCTGGGAAGAGGGCCGGGATGATGACAATCGGTGTGTTGACCGGGAAAATAAAGAGGGAAGAATTTGAAAAAGCAGGGGCGGATTATATTTTAAGGGATGTTTCAGAAATCTATCCTTTATTGAAGGAGGAGATATGAAGAAAATCATCCAGACGGAAAGGGCGCCAAAACCGATTGGACCTTACTCGCAGGCAATCCGGGCAGAGAATTTTATCTTCCTCTCCGGACAGATCCCGATTGATCCATCAACCGGAGAGATGATCAGAGGTGATATCCGGCAGCAGACCCGGCAGGTTCTGGAAAACATCAAAGGAGTGCTGGAATCTCAAGGGCTGGGAATGCAGGATGTGGTCAAGGTAAACATCTTTCTGAAGGACATGGGAAATTTCAATGAAATGAATGAGGTCTACGCGACTTACTTCTCCTCCTCTCCTCCTGCAAGGTCAACCGTGGAGGTAGCCAAACTTCCCAGAAATGCAGAGATTGAGATCGAAGCCATCGCATTGACGAAACCCGAATAAAGACGGGGACGTTGTTTTCTATTTTGCTATTTCTTGGGATTGGTGTATTATTTAATCTATGCCACGAGTCGCTCGTTTAGACAGTCCAGGTCTCTTACAACACGTAATTGTCCGCGGAGTGGAACGGAAGGACATTTTTGGGGACGATAGGGACCGAAGACAATTTCTTGATCGCTTATCCGATATACTCGTAGAGACTGAAACCCTGTGCTATGCTTGGTCTTTAATGCCCAATCATTTTCACCTCTTGCTGCTGCCAACTCGCTTCAAACTTGCAGTGGTGATGCGACGGCTTTTGACTGGCTATGCAGTGACTTTTAATCTAATGCATAACCGGGTAGGTCATCTTTTTCAAAACCGCTACAAATCGATTGTTTGCGATAAGGATGTTTATCTGCTGGAGCTGATACGCTATATTCATCTTAATCCAATAAGAGCCGGTTTGGTGGAAACCATTAACGATCTTGACAGGTATCCATGGAGCGGGCATACGGTTTTGATGGGCTATCGAAAAATGGATGGACAGGTGGTGGACGAGGTTCTTCATTATTTTGGACGAGGTGTATCAAGGGCTCGGATAAAATATCGGGATTTTATGGAAGATGGATTACAGGTGGGGCGTCGAGACGATCTCGTAGGCATCAGGCCAAATAGGAAGCAATTGATAGAAGGCGATGTTAAGGGGATCGATGATATTGACTCCCGGATTTTGGGAGATAGGGTATTTATGGATGGAGTTTTGAAAAACAAGACATTGTCTGAGAAGGGGCGCGCATTTGTTCGGCTTCCAGAATTGGTGGATACTGTTTCTTCGATATTGCATGTTCATCCAGAATTGATTCGGCAACCCAGCAAGATTCGGCTCATCGCTGAGGCTCGGGGAGTTATCAGTTATATGGCGATAAGGGAGTTGGGATATATGGGGTTAGAGGTGGGGAGGGAGTTGAATTTAGGACCTGCTGGGGTGAGCATAGCTCTCCGAAGGGGAGAACGCATTCTCAGGGAGAGAACTGAGATCAAAGAGAAAATACTGCGGAAATTAGCAAAATAGAAAACAACGTCCCCGCTACCAGGAGATTGTCTTTTTATCACCGCCGGGAGGATTGAGGTGGATTTCGAAGGTGATCGATTCGACCTTTTCCCTGGGGATTGGAAAACCGAAGATGAGCACCCTGCCTGTTACAGGAGGCAGGGGGATGGAGAGAACCGCTTCCTGGGGTGCAGGGGCGAATTCTTCCATGGGTTTAGGACCTGCATAGACCACCTCTTTCTGCGACACGACGACTTTTATGGAGTTTGGCGGAGCAGTTGTCCTCCGGCTCTTATTCAAGACTTCTACATAAAACTCCAGGATTTTAATATTGGAAGGGATGGATTCTATCTCGCGAACCTTAAATGTGATTTCTCCCAATCTAATAACGGGCTCTCCCTCGGAGAGAGGCTGGGACGTGCTCTTTCCTATCCCTGCGAAGGATAGGAGGAGTAAGAAAAAGAGAAAGGAAGCAATTTTTTTTCTCATCTTTTAAGTCCATTCTATCAATTCCCTCCGGAATTTTCAAGAACTTTGTGAATGAACTTTGTGAATGAACCTTAACCGCTTTTCACCTTTCAAGGGGTTTAACTTTTTATTCCCGTTCGCAAAAAGGTGTTTTGTTGTGAGAATGGGAGGGTTGTTTTATAATGATATTCAACTGTTCGGGGCAATCAACTATGAAATCCATTCTTGCCATCGTCGGAAGGCCCAATGTCGGAAAGTCCACCCTGTTTAACCAAATTGCGGGTGGAAAGAAGGCCATCGTCTATAATGAGCCTGGAGTCACACGGGACCGGAACTATGCCGATGTGATATGGGAGAAAAGCTCTTTTACGCTGATCGATACAGGCGGGTTTGAGCCGGTCTCAAAGGACCGGATCTTCGTCCAGATGCGCGAGCAGTGTCAGCTGGCCATGGAGGAGGCGGATGTGGTTCTCTTCGTTATGGATGGGAAGGAGGGTCTGACCCCTTCCGACCAGGAGATTGCCGATATCCTGAGGTGTTTGAATAAACCTGTCTTTTATATCGTCAATAAGATTGACGGACATCAGCATGAGGAGCGGGCGTATGAATTTTATAAGCTGGGTGTGGGACGGATCTTCACCCTTTCTGCGGAACACCGGTACGGTCTGAATGAACTGATGGATGAGGTGATGGAGGTTCTTCCCGGAGCAATTGAAGCAGAAGAGGATGGAGATGCAACGAAGGTGGCTATGCTGGGAAGGCCGAATGTGGGGAAATCTTCTCTGATCAATCGCATCCTGGGATATAAGAGGGTGATCGTGGACGAAGCTCCGGGCACGACCCGTGATGCGATCGATACCCGGTTTGAAAGGGATGGGAAGAGATATACGTTGATCGATACCGCGGGGATCCGTAGAAAGAGCCGGATCAGCCTGCGGCTGGAGAAGTATAGTATTGTGGAGGCTCTCAGGACGATTGACCGATGCCATGTGGCGCTACTTCTCCTTGATTCGAAAGAGGGGGTTACGGATCAGGATGCGAGAATAGGAGGATTTATTCATGAGAAGGGGAAGGGATGTATCCTCGTTGTGAACAAGTGGGACCTTGTGGAAAAGGAGTCCCAAACCATGGCTAAATATGAGAAGGAAATCTATGAAGACCTGAAATACCTCTCGTATGCTCCCATCCTCTTTATCTCCGCCCTGACCGGCCAGAGGGTGAAGAAGGTTCTCGATACGATAGACCGTGTGGCAGAAGAGGCGGGAAAAAGGATTCCCACTTCACCCTTGAATAAGGCCCTTGAAGGGTGGGTGAAAAGATTTCCGCCTCCATCCTACCGGACCCGGCAGGTCAAGTTGAACTATATCACCCAGGTCTCTGTTGCCCCACCCAC
>Ga0214473_10006896_pt1 | contig 13534 bp, 13 predicted proteins | sample RVTome_7_FD_203509 | JGI IMG/M metagenome (GOLD analysis project Ga0214473, IMG submission 203509) | Soil microbial communities from uranium-contaminated site in the Upper Colorado River Basin, Wyoming, United States - RVT98D197 | ecosystem: Environmental > Terrestrial > Soil > Contaminated >...
TAGCAGGTTGCTGAAAAACTCTAAATCACTGTCACTCCCGCGAAAGCGGGAGTCCAGAAAAGCTTGGAAAGACTGGATTCCTGCTTACGCAGGAATGACAACATGGAAATAGGTTTTGAATTTTAATACCCCGCAGCTCTGCTGCGGGGTAGTTTATTTTGTCATCTAAAATTTTGAATTGACTTGTTGTATCGAGATCGAATTAAATTGATAGGAAATTAAAATCCTAATGGAAAAAGTCGGCTCAATGCCCCTCCTTAACCTGTTAGGCCTTCATCCGGAGGCTCACCCTGTGGAGGGGGTTCCCTTCAGGCCGATGGATTCGGCTACTTCCTGCATCCCTTTGATCGTGTCCTCAATCAGTTCATCCAACCCGATCTGTAGCATCTGGGCCCCTTTTTCGATGATGGAGCGGTCCACGCCAGCGGCAAATCTCTTGTCCTTCCACTTGTTCTTCACGGATTTGACCTGGACATCGAGGACACTTTTTGAAGGGCGGATCAGAGCCGTGGTGACGACGAGCCCTGTCAGTTCATCGATCGTATAAAGAAATTTTTCTAAATCGGTCTGTGGCATGACTTCAGAACAGATGCCCCACCCATGGGAGACCGCGGCCCGGATATATTCTTCCGGCCATCCCAGTTCGTTGAGGATCTCTCCGGTTTTGGTGCAATGCTGGTCGGGAAACTTTTCATAGTCGAGATCGTGAATCAAACCGATGATCCCCCACTTTCCCTCGTCTTCGCCTCGCTTTCGCGCGATATAGCGCATGACCCCTTCAACCGCATAGGCATGCTTGCGAAGGCTATCGCTCTCGTTATATTGATGAAGAAGTTCTAAGGTTTCCTGCCGTGTCGGTATCTTTTCTCCCATTTTTTATTCCTCCTCTATATTATCTTTTTTTATCATTTCATTTCCATACCGGTCAAGTAGTAATAAAAAATTGACAGGGCTTCCTCTGTTGGGTTATTCGATTAAAAAAGTGAAGCTCCCCGTCCAGAGGACGGGGCTTCCCGGAAATGAAATTTCATTTTATATTGTGCCCCTTGACCCCGCCTACAAGGCGGGGCTTGCGGGGCACTTGCCGGTCAATACAGTTGGAGGAGAGCCGATGCCGAAGATCACCGAGGGTGTCTACTTCATTCCGGGGCAGGACGGGATGATGCCGGATTCCCATACCTGTGTGGTTGGAAACCCATCTTCCAAGGACCTTTCCCTCATCGATCCGGGTCTCGTCGGAAAGGGGAATTATAAAATTGATTCGATCAGGAAGTTGGGGATCGATCTGGAGGATATCAGAAGGGTGATTATGACCCATACCCATTTTGATCATATCGGCGCTCTTTCTGAGATTCAGAAGAAAATCCCCTGGGCCGAGCTGTGGATCCATCAGGCAGAAGGCGATCCGCTGGAACAAGGAGACGAAAGAACAGTCTATGGCATGGAGATGTTTCAGCAGGTCTGTCAGATGCAGTATGGGATAAAATCCGGATCCTTTACTTTCAAAGTCGATCGAAAACTTCAAGGAGAAGAGACTCTGAAAATCGGAGGGATGTCGTGGGAGGTAATCCATATTCCCGGGCATTCATTGGGCAGTGTCGGTCTCTATTATTCTCCTGAGAAGATTCTCATCCCTGGCGATGTCCTCTATGCTGATCATGCGATCGGTCGCTTTGATCTCTTCGGCGCTGATGGAGCGGCGCTCAAGGATTCCTTGAAACGGCTTTCCGAGCGGGAGGTAAAAATTCTTCTGCCCGGTCACAATCGGGTTGTGACGAAACTACCAGCCGGCTACATTCTTGAAACCTTAAAACAGTGGGAACCCTATCTGGGTTGAAAGATCGGAGGTGTTAGATGAAAAAGGTCGTCTTTACAATTCTGACAGTTATTTCCATCGCGATCAGCTTGCCTGCTTATGCGGATCAGGAAGCAAAGGAGATTCTCAAAGCCGTTGTGAAGATACGATCAATCATTCCCAAGGAAGGCCATTCAGCAGGGACACTGGGAACAGAGCGGGAAGGCAATGGCGTGGTTATCGATTCCAAGGGCCATATTCTTACGATCGGCTACCTCATCATCGAGGCGGAGAGCATCGAAGTCACCCCTCCGGAGGGAAAGCCTGTCAGCGCCACCTTTGTAGGGTACGACCATGCCACGGGGTTCGGACTCCTGAAGACAGAGATCCCCCTCAATGTGAAACCGATGAAGATGGGACAATCGTCAAAGGTGAAGGAGGGAGAGCCTGTTGTGATCGCAGGCTATGGAGGAGAAGAAGAAGCGGTTCAGGCGGTACGGGTGATCAGCCGGAAGGAGTTTACGGGGTACTGGGAATATCTTCTCGAAGATGCCCTCTATACCGTGCCGGCCTTTGTCAATTACGGAGGAGCCGCACTGATCGACCGGAACGGTCTACTCGTGGGCATCGGGTCTCTTTTCAGCCAGGTGGTGATCCCGGGATTCGGTACCATTCCCTGTAATATTTCTGTCCCGATCGATCTCCTTCCTCCCATTCTGGATGACCTGATCACGAAGGGCCGTCCCCAAAAAGCTCCAAAGCCCTGGCTTGGCATTAATGCAGAGGAGGCGCAGGGCCGGGTCTTCATCACACGGGTGACGCCAGGAGGTCCGGCTGAAAAGGGAGGCCTGAAACCTGGAGACCTTGTCCTGGCCGTTAAAGGAAGAGAGGTGAACGGACTGACTGATTTTTACCGCAAGGTGTGGGCGCTGGGCAATGCAGGGGTGGAGATCCCTCTTGCCATCCTTCAGGGAATCCAGATCCGTGAGATCACTATCCGGTCTTCCGACCGTTACCAGTTTCTGATGCTCAAACCGCAGAAGATCTTATAAGGCCCGCGAGGCTCTCCTATGATGCTAAGAAAGCGAGAACGGCATGAAGGGTGGCGCTAATCAAAAGGATCATGCCGCTCTTCTTATGCACTCCGAAAGGCACCTTGATCCATCGAAGCCCTGTGCTCATCTGAAAGAGGATCAGAAGGAAGTTGAGGATGCCGAGCATCAGGATGATCGATATTCCTCCGATGTTCATTTCAAAAATCCCTCCCCTCTATTCCTTTACAGAGATCTTTACGGTTGCCGGTCCCATGCTTCCGTGAATATTGCAATGCGCCTCGGCAGTGACCTCCAGATCTTCGAGTGCTTTTATTGTGATCTCCTTTGTAAAGACCTCTGTCTCAGGTCTTTGGCCTGAAGAATAATCCCATCTGGCGATTTCCTTCTTGTTAGCGATCACCTGCAACGCCTTGGTATAGTGAAGGAAACTGTTCCCTTTGTGCGTGACGGTCACCCGGATGGTTATCTCCGAGCCTTTTGTAGGGGTCTGGGGAGCCTCAATGGAGGTAGAAGCTTTATTTGCGAAGGCAGGTCGATTATAAAGAAAGAGGCCCCCTGATACCAACAGAATTAAAAATTGTCTCCTTTTCATCGAAATCCCTCCTGATCGAATTTAAATATCATAATCATTTTAACCCACCCCCTTTCGAAAGGGAAGCAATTAAATTGAGACAGAAGGGTATTGCCCCGGAGAAAAAGATGTGCAATACTTTCCCCGTAGCCTAATTTTTTACACTGAACAGCCGCTTTGAGGGGAGAAACCAATGTTCATCACAGCAAATGGTATCCGGATACATTATGAGCTTTCAGGGAGAAAGGATGACCCGGTCGTAATTCTGAGCCATTCCCTGGCCTCCAGTCTGAAGATGTGGGAACCTCAGATGGAGATGCTAAGATCACACTTTCGGGTTCTCCGTTACGATACCCGGGGCCATGGCAAGAGCGAAACAACTCCGGCCCCTTATACGCTGGAACTTTTAGGTGAGGATGCTCTCGGATTATTGGATCAACTGGGTATGGATCAGGTGCACTGGGTTGGGCTCTCCATGGGTGGAATGATCGGCCAGTCCATGGCTCTCAATCATTCCCATCGTCTCCGTAGCCTTGCCCTGTGCGATACGGCCGCCATCATCCCTGCGGAGGCTCAGCCGATATGGGATGAGCGGATTGAAGGGGTGCGAAAAATAGGGATGAAACCCCAATTAGATACGACGATGGAGCGCTGGTTCACTCCATCCTTTCTCAGTTTGAACCCTCCGATTTTAACCCTGATTAAAGAGGAGTTTTTGGCCACACCGGCAGAAGGTTATATTGGCTGTGCCGGAGCGATCCGGAGACTCAATTACCTGAGCCGGCTCAGCGAGATCAATCTTCCGACTTTCATCATAGTAGGTGAGGATGATCCCGCAACGCCTGTTTCTGCCTCCGAGGCCATTCATGAGCGGATCAGGAATTCAAAACTGGTCATCCTTCCATCCACACGCCACCTCTCCAATGTGGAACAGCCCAGGGTTTTTAATGAGAACCTGGTGGAGTTTTTAATGAATGTTTCAAACAAAAAGGAGAAATGAAATCGATGTCCTGATGGAGGAAACCATCGGACATCCTCCCATTCTTCCTCAGCAAGGGGAATGGGAGAAGAAATGAAAGGAGGAGAGAGAGCCTGGGCATTGATCCTGGAAAGACCCCTCTGGCCCTGGTCTGCCTGAGAAAGGCAGGAAGTCCTCCGACTCCTACACTCCGAAAGGACGTGAAGGAGAAGACAACCTATATCCGATAACCTTTCTTGGATGGAGACCACCCTGTCAACCGAGGATGTCGCTAACCGAAGACCTGTTTTGATCGCCACCACACTGGGTTCCTTCATCATTCCCCTGATGGGATCTTCCATAAACGTTGCCCTTCCTTCGATCGGAAAAGAGTTTGGGCTGGATGCGGTCATGTTAAACTGGGTGACCACCTCCTACCTGTTAACCGCAACGATGTTTCTCATCCCTTTTGGAAGGATCGCGGACATTTATGGAAGGAAGAAAGTATTTTTGTACGGATTTTTGCTTTACACGCTCTCCTCCCTTCTCTCCGGTCTATCGACTTCCCCTTCCTTTTTAGTTGCCTCCCGCGTTCTTCAGGGAGTCGGGGCTTCGATGACCTATAGCAATGGAGTGGCAATCCTTACCTCTGTCTATCCTGTCGGAGAGATGGGGAGGGTTCTCGGAATCAATGTGGCCGCCGTTTACACCGGGCTCTCATGCGGTCCCTTTCTGGGAGGACTGTTGACTCGCTATCTGGGCTGGAGAAGCATTTTTCTGATCAATATCCCTGCAGGCCTTATCATCCTTTTCTATACCCTATACAAGCTGAAAGGAGAGTGGACTGAGGCAAGAGGAGAGAGATTTGATTATATGGGTTCCCTCTTATACAGCTTTGTGCTGTTGATGGTGATGGTGGGCCTTTTTCATCTGCCGAGGCCGCTGGGAGCCTTCTTCATTCTGATCGGTCTCTTTGGAATCTGGATATTTATAAAATGGGAGATGAGATCGGAAAGCCCTGTCTTCAGGGTCACGCTCTTCAGGAATAATCGAATCTTTGCCTTCTCCAATTTAGCCGCCTTGATCCACTACAGCGCGACCTTTGCCGTCGGTTTTCTTCTCAGCCTCTATCTCCAGTTGATCAGGGGACTTCAGCCTCATGAGGCGGGCCTCATTTTGATGTCTGCGCCCGTGGTGCAGGCCATCCTTTCACCCTTTGCAGGGAAGCTCTCGGATCGAATAGACCCGCGAAAAGTCGCTTCCACGGGAATGGCCATCACCGGTCTGAGCCTCCTTCTCTTCATCTTCTTAGACGAAAAGACAGCCCTTCCATCGATCGTTACCCTTTTAATCCTCCTTGGTTTTGGGTTTTCCCTTTTTTCCTCCCCCAATACGAATGCCGTGATGGGTTCCATTGATAAAAGGTTCTATGGCGTTGCCTCAGGGGTGTTAAGCACGATGCGATCCATGGGGATGATGTTCAGCATGGGGTTTGTGATGGTGATTTTTTCGATCTCTATGGGGAGAACTCAAATCACGCCCGCCCTTTATCCGCTCTTTCTAAAAGGTATGAGAGGAACGTTCATCCTCTTCACCTTCCTCTGCACATTAGCGATACTGGCTTCCCTGGCCAGAGGTCCATCCAGAGGGCCATCCCCGGCTTAAGGCCCATTCGCCTCAGGAACCGCGCAGGACGCGATGGGTGCTTAACAAGATCAGGATTCCTCCGAGAATCTGTTGGGGAAAGATCTTCTCTCCCAGCAAGAGGTAGTTAAACAGGATCGCCCATAAGGGGATGAAGTAGAGATAGACCATGGACCGGGTCACGCCCAGTCTTTCGATTCCTCCATAGTAAGAGACATGGCCGATGATGCCCGGCAAAAAGACGGCATATCCGAGAGCCCACCAGGATTTTGCTCCGACCTGGTTTAAGGCGACAGGGATTGATAGAAAGGGGACGGCCAGCCAGAGAACGAGTGAGCCGATCATCATGCAATAGCCCATCAGGCGCAATGGGGAATAGATCTTCAAGAGGGGTTTTGACCATACAGACAAGAAAATGGCCGCACAGAAGGCGGCGATCAAGGTCAGGAGATCGCCTGTTAGGGTATCGAGAGAGAAATGGAGTCTGGCCGTGGGCTTCAGAATGACCAGCACTACACCGAAGAGAGAGACCAGCATATAGAGGTATTGCTTCCTGATAACGGACTCCTTCTCCACCAGATGGACATAGAGCGCGCCCCAGAGAGGCGTGGTTGAAAGGATCAGTGCGGAGTTAGAGGCGGAAGTAAGGTTGAGGCCGACAGACCAGAGGACCTGATATAGCCCAATGCCCAAGAGTCCCACCCAGGCTACCTTCCAAAAATCTTTCTTCTGAATCGAAACTCCCTTTTCCCACTTGAAGGTTATGAGAAGGACAAGAAGCCCGCAGAGTGTGAACCGGATGGCCCCGAAGAGGACCGGTGAGAAATCCTGAAAGGCCGACTTGATGATTCCATAGTTAGCTCCCCAGGTCAACACAACGATGGTAAGGAGAAGGTGACCGATCTGTTGACCCATTCGGCGGCTCCAATCTTCATGACTGTGTGTGCGGTGTCGCTCAGGGTCAACCCTGAGCAAATCCTAACCTTCTGGTTAGAGAGTCGAAGGGTTGATTTTTTTCTGGCATAGGGGATGACCGATCTCAGGAAGCCAACTTCTTACAGAGTTCTGCCACCCGCTTTCCTAATTTGCGAGCATTCTCTGATGCCTTATCATCCGGAGCGCCGACACAGGCCACACCGTAGTGTCCTGTTGCCTCCATGGGATCTCCCACCACAATCATCCCATAGATGAGCATGCATTGGATAATAGAGATCATGGTCGTCTCTTTTCCACCTGAGAGATCTCCCGACGTGGCAAAGGCGGCTCCGACCTTATTCTCCACCTTCTTTCGTATTCCCACATATTCATCGAAGATGCGTTTCAAATCCCAGGCCATGGCGCCGAAATAGACCGGAGACCCCGCGATGATGCCTGCGGAGTTTAAAAAGTCTTCCTTCGTCACCTCCTGTGTTGACTTTAAGAAAGCCTCAACTCCGGAGACCGAATGGACTCCCTCTGCAATCCTCTCTGCCAGCTTTCGGGTGTTTCCACCTTTTGAATAGTAAAGAATCAGGACCTTCATGTTTTCCCTCCCTTGAAAAGACAGATGTAGAAAAACCGATAACACAGACAAAGGGGCTTTGCAAGAAAGAGGGAAAATGAAAGTTTGGAGGAAAGAGTGAGCAAGGGATAAGGTGAAATTATTTGTTAATTAAGTTTGGTGAGTTAATAGACCTGTTTCCCGGAAGCTATAGTAGCCTTTTCGGTTAACGATAACATGATCAAGAACTTGAATGCCAAGAATCTTGCCTGCCTCCGTAAGCTGACGATGGATATTCAAATCAGATTCGCTCGGTTGAAGTTCTCCGGATGGGTGGTTATGAACAAAGATCACGGCCGCCGCACGGTCAGCAATGACATCGGCGAAAACCTCTCGTGGATGAACCGGGCTTTTGTTAAGAAGACCAATGGTGACAACACGCTTTTCAATAACCTCGTTTGCCCCATTGAGCGAAATACAAACGAAATGTTCCTGCTGTTTTCCGGCAATGTCGGCGACAAGCGGCAGGACATCCTTAGCACACACAATCTTGATCGTTTCCTTAAATAGATGCCTTCGCGCGAGTTCAAAGGCTGATAGAATCTGCGCCGCCTTGGCTAACCCTATACCAGGGACAGCGAGCAGATGGTTCAGGGAGAGTCCCTCCTTATGCTCCCGGATTAGACCCGCCACATGCCGGGCCATTGTGCGCACATCAATGCCGGATGTTCCCATGCCAAGAATGGCCGAAACAAGCTCCTCATCCGTAAGAGCCTGAGGTCCCTTCTCCCGCAATTTCTCCCGTGGCCGGGCATGTTCCGGCATGTCTTTAATGGTTTTCATTTTAGGGGCGCTCCATTTGTTTCTCGGCATCAAAAATGACGCAATTTCTGGAAACCACGAGTCTTAGGAATTGAATCCCGACACATTGCGGGATTCTTGTCGGGATTACATGTTTGCAGCTAATATCATAGTTGAATCCCGACACATTGTCGGGATTCTTGCCGGGATGCCCAATGTTTCTGTCACGTAACAGTCTTGACCCCGCCTCATTAGGTTGAACCTGCTTATGTTCGTTGTACCTCATACCTTGTTGCCCGACCTTTTCCAACGCGGCGCAACAGGCCAAGGTTCATTAGCTTCTTGAGAATGCGCTGAGACTTGCGTTCGTCGTATCCCAACTTTTTCATGAGATCGGGGCTGGTAGCGGCATCTTTGGAGGAAAGGAACTCCCACGCCCTCATATCATCCGCACTTAATTGGTTGCGAATGTCCGGGTGAAGATCGCGAACCGCACTTGTAGGGTTCCGATACAACGTCAACACCAGATAGGGGTCTTCAAACGTGTACCTTGGCAAGGGAAGGCCTAATTGCATGGCTCGGTTCTTCAATGACTTGATACCAAGACCTCTTTCCTCGGCCATTTCCATCTGTGCGAAGATATAATGCAACTCGGGATTGCGGCTAAGCATCGGGGCATTGAACGTTTGAAGTTGTTCCAGCGTGATTGGTGAAGGAGGGCCACCCGGGCTTTTCACGATGATTGTATCGGCAGTTACGACCAACTGGCACTTGCCTTGACGAATGTCGTAATCCCGGTGGATTAGCGCGTTTACCACGGCTTCGCGGATCATCTCGAAGGGAAGCGGAGGCACTTCTCTCCTCTGCATGCTGCTGCGGTCAATTACATTCGGCAGTTTGTTGCCAAGCCACTTCTCCACGCGTTCAGGGATGAGGACCATTGGCCCGTCGAAATCTTTTGGTTCTTCCGTTCCATCCGGATAATGGATCGTGGCCAACATCCCGGCTTGCGGCATGGCTGTTCTGGGCTCTTTACCGAACAGCAGTAGCCCGAACCCCGTGGGAGTGAATTGGCTGTCTTTATGTTTCAGAAGCCCCTGTTGAACAAGACGACGGTTGAACGAAGCCGCCCCCACCTTATCTTCGATCTTCGCAGTTGATCGATATTGCTCCAACGCCTCGGTGGAGCAATCATCCATGACTGCATCGGCCAAAGCATATTCCAGAGTGGAAAGGGTTATGGTTTTTGGCTTCGCTTCCTTCGCTGTCGCGGCGCGTTCCATTGCTTGCGCGATGAATTCTTTGTTTCCCTCTTGGATGATCTCCTGGAGGTCTCGGTCGAACATGTGTACCTTGATGCCGGAATCTTGAAGGTGCTTGATCCCCTTGCGGTCTACGGTTGGGTCTGGGTCTTCGAGGCCGATCCAAACCTCCTTTATGCGCGCCAAGACAATTCGCTCGGCACAGCTCAATTTCGGATGTCTGCGTGAGCCTGGAGCGCACGGCTCCAACGTGGTAAAAAGAACCGATCCATCCAACCGGTTACTTCGGTTTTTCCTTTCCAACAGAGTGTATTCAGCATGATCCCCATATCGCAGTTCGCCCCGGCTCGCAGTCTCTACCGTCCCGTCGGGCTTCCACAACACTGCCCCGACCTTCGGGCTCGCCTTCCCGTTCGGGCGCGGCTCCCTGACAGACGCATGCATCGTTATGATAGCCAGTTCCATGAGCTTGCGCGGATCAAAAGACGCTTTACTCGGCATCGTCAGGCTCTCCCCAGATCTCTGCCAGCTTTTCCTGAATCTTCTTCTCGAAAATCTCGATTAGCTTGCGGTTCGCCTCCACTAACTGCCGTTCCGCATCAATCTCCTCCACAATCCGCCGCTGAATGTCAATGGGTGGAAGGGGGAGCATAACGCGCACCAACTCCTTAAAATGGCGACTATAGCCAAGGTTTGGAATTTCTGCGTTCAACAGGGCATAATAGAAATACTTTGGTACAGCAGAATCCCTCATTTGAAGAATTTTCACACCGTCTGCCCCAAGAATAAAATCGAAATCTACATACTTGAATGCTCTTGTATGATCTCCAAAAAGGACTACTGGTTTGGTAATATGAAATAATGCATTCTCATCATTCCAGTAACCTGCGATGAATTCTTCTGACTGATCTATGATTGGATATCTCCCATCGGGGAGAAACTGCGATTTTTGAACCTTTTCTGTATATTTAACTTCCTCCAACAAATCGCCAACTGCGATATTTAGCCAATTAGGATCGGTTTTGATGGTGGGCTTGTAGTTGGCGATGATCTGTTTGGCGCCTTCGATGATTTTCCGGTAGCCGTCCAGTTCCGCAACAATCTTCTCCTGCACCTCCAACGGTGGAACAGGGATTTTGTAATTTTCCACAAAAGAGACCACGACCCGCTGCTGGCCAGCAGACCCGGTCATTTGCACTTCGCCCTTACGTAAAAAGGTTGAGGATGAAATATAATGATAGATCAGTTCAGGAAATATTTTCTTCTTATCGGATCTCAAAACAATGAACTCTGTGGAGCCAAAACCAATGCCATTTTTCAACTGTCTTGCAATTCCTGCTTTTCCATTTTCAAAGCAGGGTGTAATTTTTCCCAGTAAGACATCCTCATTTCTAAAATACGTATACCCTTTGATTACTTCTTTGAGTGGTCTGGTCTGTTTAAGCTCAAAATTAGGTTGGCCCTCGTTGAGGTCGGACATGGGTACAAAACTTACCTCCAGACTGCTATCCAGATCTATAACTTCTTTCTTCGGTGGATTGATTAAACATACTTCTCCCAACCGCAACATAGGCCATTTTGTGCTGACTCGGATGCCGGAGTCGCGGTAGCGGTCGCCGGAAAGGTTTACGTCACCGCTTTCAAGCAAACGGGCTTTCTTAACAGTTAAAGTGGGGATGGATTTTTGAGTGTCAGAAACCTCTTTTTTTAAATCCGAAATCCGCAATCTGAAATCCGAAATTGCACTTAGCGCCTCTGGCAGATCATTTTTCCCGTTCGGTCTTCTCTGTGCTCCGAGGTCAAACCCATCGTTCTCCACTTTCACGAACAGGATTTCATCCGTTCGCTTTGCCAGTGATTTGTTCAACAACAGGATGCTGGTCTTGACGCCGGAATACGGATTGAAACACCCTGCCGGTAGGGACACAACGCACCAGAGGTAATTCTCAACAAGCATCTTACGCAGTTTCTTGTAAGCGTTTTGTGACTGGAAGATGATGCCCTCGGGCACGATGATACCCGCGCGGCCGTTGACGTTAAGATGCTCAGCGATATAGTCCACGAAAAGGACTTCGCTCCGCTTGGCTTTGATGCTGAATCGATTGTGAGGCCGGATGCCGCCTTTTGGTGTCATAAAAGGAGGATTGGCGAGAATGACATCATAGCGCTCATCCCAGCGTTCCTCGCTTGTCAGAGTGTCATATTCATGGATGCGTGGGTTGGCAAAACCATGAAGATACAGATTCACCCGCGAGAGTCTCACCATATCGGGTGATATGTCGTAACCGCAGAAGTTGGTCATCAACCGGCCCCTCTCATCCGGCGTGAGCTCGGATGAGAATTTTCGATTTTTGATTGATGATTTTTGATTTGCAATGCCTGATTCTGCGGATCTGTTGTCTAAATTAGAAATATTTTGATGTTGTGCGAGAATATGCTTATAGGACGAGATCAAGAATCCAGCGGTGCCGCAAGCGGGGTCAAGGATGGTTTCGGTTTTCTTTGGATCAACGATCCGGACAATGAAATCAATGATGTGCCTCGGCGTGCGAAACTGACCGGCGCTACCCTGGCTGTCCATTACTGAGAGCAGATATTCAAAAGCGTCGCCAAGCCTTTCACTATGGTCATAAGAGAATCCATTGATCTCTTTCAGAAAGAGATTTAAGGTTTCGGGGTCACGGTAAGGAAGAAACACTCCCTTGAAAATGTCCCTAAAAAGCTGAGGGATGTTTTTGTTCAGGTTCATCCGGTCGAGACCCTCGGCGTAAAGGCCGAGTCGCTCATGTCCACCGAACCGATTGTCCAGCAACCGGCTCCAGGCGTATTTCTTGTATTCGCCGGAGAAGAATGTCGCCTTGCCGCCAAGCTCCTCAGACTGGCGGTCCATATCGTCCATGAATTTGTAGATCAGGGCGATGGTAATCTGCTCCACCTGCGACTTGGGGTCGGGCACCTTGCCGACAAGGATGTCGCGCGCGGAGTCAATTCTTGATTTGGTTTCGGAATCAAGCATTTTTGATTTTTGATTGCTGATTTTTGATTTGTGATTGGCCTGCCGTCTTTACGGATGCAATAAATATAGCCGCCAGTTCATTTGCCTCTTTCAATAAAGGTTCAACGAAGTCTCGTCCAAGTAATTTACCATCCATGATTAATTCAAGCCAATAGACACTTTCATCTGCTTCTTCGGCTACAACACCGATCTTTGAGATGAATTCAGCCTTTGACCTTCCACGACAGGCGGAACGGTAATTGGCTCCCACCGAAGTTCCACTTCGTATCAACTGGTTTCCGAGTGCGCGTCCAGCGATCGTATTAGGCAATTTATCAACCAGGCTCATTATGTCTAAAGCAAACTTTTTCGTTCTCTCTTTAAGCTCCTTTTCGTCCATATCTTTCTCAATCAAAAATCTAAAATTAAAAATCAAAAATTACATGAACTGATTCAGGTGGACATAATCCTTTACATATTCGGGGATGATGTTCCGCCAGTCGTTAAGGGCCCTAAAATCCTCCAGTGAAACCTTCGGATTCGTGGCAAGGCGATTAAATTCTTTCTTTTCCACAATGTCACGGATTTCGCCATCCGTCACATAGGCCTTAAAGAATTGCCGGATGACTGAAATATGAGCGGCGTCAGGTTTGTGGATCGAAACAAACTTGGCCAGCTCTTCTTCAAGGAGTTCGTCTTTTGTTTTGAACCGGTCAATTCCACCAAAAACCTTTTCGATGATCTCCCTCAGGGTGAGTCTCCGGTCGAGCTGGACGGATTTTCGGAGCTTATCGAGGCTGAAAAACTCTTTGGGCTTTTCCAAAATATTCTCCCGGACATACTCCTCAACGGCACGAACATCTCCCTTCTCATAGAGCTCTCGAATAATTTCGTCTCCTTTTACCTTCTCCTCGAACTGTTCATAGAACTTCCGGTCTATCTTCATCCCGTGGACTGAGACAGGTGTCTCAAT